>Ga0164241_10004903_pt1 | contig 12771 bp, 12 predicted proteins | sample OricomyardsoilBY_FD_108780 | JGI IMG/M metagenome (GOLD analysis project Ga0164241, IMG submission 108780) | Backyard soil microbial communities from Emeryville, California, USA - Original compost - Back yard soil (BY) | ecosystem: Environmental > Terrestrial > Soil > Unclassified | place: USA...
ACATTTCCACAACCTATTATGCCAATTTTGGATTTGGTCCAATTTATATCCATAGCAGCAAGTGCCGCATAAACATATTCAACAACAGAGTTGGCATTACAGCCTGGCGCATTAGCCCAACTAATATTACGTTGCTGTAAATATTTAATATCCAGATGATCAGTGCCGATAGTACAAGTTCCCACAAATTTGACTTGGCTTCCTTCCAATAAGGCTGCATTTACTTTGGTCACAGAACGGATAATTAAAATGTCTGCATCTTTTACATCTGCAGATTCAATTTTTCGGCCTGGCAGACGTATAACATTGCCAAGATCTCCAAAAAATTCAGCGCCCAAAGGGATATTTTCATCAATTACTATCTTCATATAAGCCTTTTTATGAACCAGAACTTGGGTGAATCTGAAAAAAAGAGGGTCTACCAGTTGTGCTTTTCAGGTTTAGCATATACTTTATGTAGTGATAGTGACGCAAAAAACCATCATTTTCGGGATTTGATCCTACTTTTTTCGGGAGGTGTATTATGAAGACCTCGGACACCGGCCACAACATGAACAACGTGGTTGATCTTTTCACCCGTAAATCCTACTCCGAACTCCACAATGAACGTTTTATTCGTTTGGCTCCAGAGCTTGATGGATTGGAAATGCTTTATTCCAATGACAGCAACTCCGAAAAACTCTACAGCTTGAAAATTTTGTGCTGGGGACTAAGAGCCAATGGGGAAGTAGTCGGATTAGTCCCTTGGCTTAACGATATCGTCCCCTGCCCTGATCTTGCTGATCCATTAAATGGTCATTGGGAAGGCTATTATGATCCCGGCATTGATGAAGTCTTTTTTGAATCACCTATGCACAAGGTAATCGAACTGGAAACTGCCGCTGAATATTATGAAGTTGAATGCGAAAGTGGCGAAGATCTGGTTCAGGAATTGCCCGACACTATAGGTACGCACGCCGTGGTGCGGGTTGATAATTCAAAACGATTGATGCTGATTGAAGTAATTAGTTGGTGCCTGCATTATGACGGTAATATTTTTGCGATGATTACCGATCAAACCAAAGTCAAAAGTACGCCGGTTCTTCCTGGTGATGATTGTCTTTATGAAGCGCAGTCCAGTGAAACTTTTTTATACTTTTTCCAACACCAGATTGCCAACAAAATTAAATCCGAGGATCCAGAAGCCTTGGCAGCATTTTCCTTACTGGTAGATGGATTAACTTGAAAAATTGTACGTGAGTAATAAAACTCACGTACATTTTTTTACAATTCTGTTCATTTATCGTTATTTCTTATTTTTCCGAATAATAAATTTATATTCTTTTTCTGTTTCAGAATGGCTGACCAGATCGTGCCCTAAAAAACTACAAAACTTGGGAATATCGCGTTTTGTTGAGGGATCAGTTGCTGTTACCTCTATTAAATCACCTTCATTAACTTCTTTTACTGCTTTATGCAGCAGCATCACTGGCTCAGGACACAACAAACCTGTCGCATCTAAAAATCTATTAATTGTTTGGTTCATAGCTTAAAAATGTCTATAGATTTGTCTGCAAAAACTCCAAGCCTTGCTATTCTTTGTGCAAGGAATGAAAACTGATTGGTAATGATAACGTATCACTTAATATAACTACCGGGGAACCCAGTTCGATGTCTCGGAATCAACCTGATTATTATATGCCATCTGATTTTTTTAGTCGTCACACACTTGAGCAGACCTGTTCTCTTTTAAAAAAGGAACACCCGGCCTTGGGACACTGCCTGCAAAATGCATTGCAACACCTTCGTATAGTTCCTTATGAAAATTTATATCGAGTTTATACCGGTGAGATGCTATCCAATATTGACCTGGTTGATCAGCTCAAACCGCATGTGATTGGCCGTGTCGTTTCTTGCCTGACTGATATTGGTCAAAAAGCACTCTCCAACAAACATACACCACAAAATGAAATGGTTAATTTGCGCGGTATTATTGAAGACTGGATGCAATTAACCGAATGGATTTTGTTAAGAACCAACGAGGACAAACAAGACTGCACACCTTATCAATAAATGAAAAATCTGCAGATTTACGGATTAAATTTTTCTAATTCTATGTTAATAGCATTGGTTGAAATGTTAACTTCATAAAACGAAAACATTAAAGAGACGACCAACAATATCAGACTGGTTGCAAATAAAAATGCTCCTATCATTATCCAACCAAGCAGCAAGGAAAACATAGAAAGAGTACAAAATACAAAAGATAAAACTCCGAAAGCCTGCATCAAGCGAATCACTTGTAATCGTCGGCGCAAGTTATGAATTTGCCGCATAATTACATCTTGGGAAGACGCATTTTCAACATGACTCAGCTGTCGAATAACATTCGCCAGGACTACAAAACGATTAGTGTACGCAAGCATTAACAACGAAATAGCCGGAAATAATAAACTCGGTGTTGTCAGCGACATTTCCAAAGCAGGGATACTCAAAATACTTCTCTCCAATAAATAATTCTGTCATGACCGCGATAAGAACCAAAACCAAAATTGGCATTGGGTAACGCCGTGTCATCATTATGATTAGCATTTTGATTCCAGTCATAACGCAACCAGGGGTAAGCCGTTAAATCAACCCGCACATTAAATGATCCTGTTCCTGTTAAAGGTGCAGTGAAAAATTGTCCTGCATCGCCGGAGGTAAACAACACTTGTGTGGGCAATAAATTTCCATATTGCCCTTGCGTTGATGCTCCCCCCAACGTGACGGTACGATTGACATCAGTTGCAATAGTACCTTGCGGATAGGTTATTGCCGAGCGATTTATTGCAGTGCAAGAATCCAATGTATTTTTCAACCAAAAAGCGCCGGTCCAATATTCAGTATTAAAATTCACAGGAAGATTTGCAGTTTCAGGGCCAAACGCATCTTCAAGACGCAAACGGCCAAAAAGTAAATTAACCGTTGAGCCAATTTTCATTGCATTACAATTATTCGCCGACACACAATTACTTGTTGTAGTTGCATGCATATCCGGATTAGAAAGAGAACGACCATCAAACGTATCCGTTAATTGCAGACCTAATTGTAATTGTGGATAAGGGCCATCCAGCGCAGATGCACGTAAAAAAACACCATTATTAGTTAAATAATTTAATGCACCGGAAATCCAGGTATTGGCTGTTCCCAACAAAACGCGCGAACTTAAACTCGTACCATTGCCAGCATTCGCATTTTCGGCAACGTAATTAATTATTGGTTTATTTCCTGTCGCATAATTTGCAGCATAATTTGTAGTCACTACATTAAAAGCATTTCGAGCTTCAATAGTAAAGTTTGCTTGCAGAGTATTTTGTTGCATATAACTGAATGTTCCGCAGGAATTATTAACTGCAGCCGACACCATTGTGAAATGGTGAGGATAAAATCTACCTATAGTAGAACTACCCATAAAAGTATTCGGTAACAAACTCGCTCCCAAATAATTATTCCCTGATAAATAAGGAATAATTGTCAAACTACCGACCTCACCCCAATGCACATCGGCATTGGTATAAGTGCCCGCCAAAGCGGCTGCAGAAAATGGTGAGCCCACTATCAAGGGAGCAAGCGTCGGTATCCCTGTTGGATAAACCAAACTATTTTCTCTTATACCTAATGAATTAGTAGCGGAAGTTAAAACAGAATCTATTTCATTCCCGAAATTTGGCGTTCGGCTATTGTTAGCATTTAACGATTGAACCGTTACACGAAATTTTTCTCCTGCTGCGATAAAACCTGAACCTGATGATGTTGTAGCTGGATTTGCTCCACCACCAAGAGATTGCGCACCCAAAACAGAAATTGCATAAGGCCTGACAACAAAATCATTAGTATTACCGGTTAATTCATACGCAGGATTGGAAGGCGTTGCAGGTAAATTTACTTTTGCAAATAATCGAATTTGTCCAACATCGGAATAATTAATCGGAACCACTGCCCGACCGCTCGCATCAAAATTCAGATTAACATTGGAATAGGAAAGACTTGGCGTTGCCACAACATTCGCATTGGATAAAACAGAAGTCCCATTTGCACTAAAGGTTTGCCCTGCAATACAAGTTACAGGATTTCGACATTGATGTGCCATTTGCACAGTATGCGGCGCCGTTAAACGTGCAACACAAGCGCCTGATGACTGATCAGTCGTGACTGCTTTCAAGTAAACATTATTATCCGTAACTCCCGCTATTTGATGGGGAACATTCACACTTGAATTTGGTGCGCCGGAAAAAATAAATCCTGCTCGTTTAAATAGAGTTGCACAACTATTGGCAACGAGACAATTTGATGTTCCCGTGCAACATTTTCGTGAATTTATGGGTAGCACTTGTTCATTGGATAAACTCACCGTGACGGATTGATTTTCAGTTGCTGATGGAAATAACAAATATGCTGTGCCTTCACCGGCTGACAGCGCCAATGTAGTAGCACTTAAACTGCCATTGGTGGTGGATAAATTAACATTGGTATTCACTGAGAAATCTTTTGCACAAGGCACCACACTATTTGCACAAGCACGTACAGTGACTGCCGCACCTTCGCAGGCAATTGAATTGGCACTCAGTTGTAATTCGTAATGATCCGGCCCTGCGCAAGTACGCACAGTTTGCATTAAGGTTTCCAGGGTAGCTTGGGTTACTGCGCCGGAATAAATTTTAACTTCGTCAATATTGCCCAAAAAATGCCATGAAGTTTGTGTACCTTCATCTGATACAGATGATTCACCACCGATAGTTGCAAGCCCGGTTCCGTCTTGCCAGGTTCCTGTATAAGTCGCCGTGGTTTTTGCCAATAAAACTCTTGATTGATTGTAAACATACAGCGTGACTGTTTTCGCGGTTGTATCAACAACCGCCGCCACATAATGCCAGGCATTACCGGTAATCACTGCATTGGTATCAACACAAAATACACCGCAATTGGGATTACTTCCCTGCCCGGTTACAGTACCCGTATTAGTTACATTACGATTAAAAAAACGTAATTTGGGTTCATTGGTTCCATCAGCCAAACTAAATCCCCACCCATTTTGCGCATCATCACGAACTAAAATACGTTGATGTTGTGCACTGGGATTGGTTGAACGAATCCAGGCAGCAAAAGTAAAACCTTGAGGTAATGCGGGCAGTCCTGTTAATTCCACATAAGAATAAGTTCGGGCGGGACTGGTTGTTTTATCAAAGTCACCATAATAACAAGTGCTTTGATTACCGCTGGTATAAGCAGGATTTCCTGAGGAGGTTGTTGGTAACGAACTAGAACCCGCAGCAATTCGTGCGCGCCCGTGATTATTATTTCCACTGGAATCAAGAACTTCATTAGCCGTTCCATTCCATAATCGTTCATCCATATTCCATGACCCCAAAAGAACCGGAGCAACAGTTCCACCACTGCAAAATGGCGAAAAATTAACGGATGTTAAATTACTACCTTGATAATTAATCGAAACTTCGTTGCCAATTAAATTAATGCTGGATCCCGCAACTGCACCCGTTACTGTTGAACGGTACTCCATGGACACAGCTCCACCCGCATAAACATATGCATTTAAATTCACTTCATTAGCAAAAGTAATGTTGCCGGTTGCATAAATTAATAATTGATTGGATGCAAAACTTTGCGTGACGGCTCGATATCCAAACGAAACATCACCCTTCACAAAAATGCGTGTTGTACCTGATGCAGCGACACGCCGTAAAATAGTTTCCTGAGCAATAGTTAAATTTCCATTGATCCAATAATCACCTGATTGAAAATTCACAATCGATTGATAATTAGTTGTGAAAGCTTGTGTACGATAAACACCTGCAGCGGTTGTAAAATTCAATGTTCCCTGTTGCCCAACATTGACTGCTGTGTAATTACCTGCAGCACTGTTGAGTGTTGTATTATTCGCAACCGTTATACTTCCGTTTACACCCGATGAATTTAAAAAAGTGGGTGTTGATGTAGATGAAGGAACACCCGTTGCCGCACAACTGGAACCCGAACAAGCAAGCCACGCCGAATTATCGGTAATGCTTCCTGCGGAAATATTGGCAGTACCATTGGTTATTGCAGAATGATAACTTAACCTGACATTGCCATTGGCGCCGTGTGCTTGTAATCCATTCGGAAAAATATTGGTGCAGGTTTGAGCAATACTATTCATTGCAAAAAAAACAAATAAAATACCAAGAAAATTACGCATCAATATCTTCATTATTCTTGCTCCAAAAATGCACTGGCACGAATTTGTCTTGAAGCGTTGATACTTCCAGTGCCACAAGTTGCATTACTGGTCAATGTATAAATACTGGTGTGAGTCGAAGCGGTAGCCGCATAATTGGTTGCTGTAGTAGCAGAACATGCTTGATTATTTTGGTACACACAAGCGCAACTCACCTGTGCCTGACACAACTGTAAACCATCAATTGCCGAAAAATTATAGGTTGTTGTCAATGCGGCACACCGGGTATCTGCCGCTTGCCGGGAACTGGCATTCGGAAAAAATAAGGTTTGCATAGCTCGCTGGGTCGAGGTTTCAGCAGCGTAAAAAGCTTGAGTGCTTAATAACTCTTGCGTAAAAGTCTGATGAGATAACGTTGAACTGCGACTCAATGCCAACGCCATAAACCCCATCACCACGACAATAAAAATTGCCAGTGGAATTAGAAAACCTTGTTGGCGATTGATTAATTTAGGGCACATTTCTAATCATCACTTGTTGTTCAAAATTTAATGACTGACCATCAGCCATAAACCTAATGCTCATCAAAATTTCGGTATTTCGATTATCGCTGGCAACTGTCAAACTAAAAGGCGTTACTGCCGATACATTGCTGGAAAGTAAACTATGTGTCGTAGCCGTGTTAATGCTGGTTGCAGCAAGCGATAGGTTGTCATAAAATTTTAACTGATTGTTATCCACACAAAACGCTTGCGGTGAATTTAATAAATAAAAACGTTTATTGATAGAATTTCGAAGCCAGGTTTTACTGCCGGTTAAATTAATATTGGTTGCATTTCTTGAGCTCACACTGGCAATGGATAAACCCGAGCCACCATAAATTTCTGCTGACGACATAGCACCAATGTTCATATAACTTGCTGTACCAAAATCAATTTGATGCGGTGCCACAGTGATACTGGATTGAGCCGGTGCGTTATTTTTCGTATCAGCAACTGCATTGATATAAAATCCACCCGATGCTATTGGCATAAATTCAATGCACTGACCAGAGTTGGTAATTCGCACAGAATAAGGTAATGCTGCACGCAATTGTCTCGACATTCTTTCCATTGCTTGTCGCGCTTGCATAGCGAGTTTGGCTCTGGCTTGTGTTTGTTGATACGATTGCGTGGTTTTAACTACAAACGAAACGCTGACACTCGAAATAATACCCAATACCACCAACACCGCAATCAATTCAATGAGTGAAAACCCTTTTTCTTTTGCAGACAATAATTTACTCATCAAAAATTCGCTCGCTCAGCCGTTAATAAAACACTGCTGGAGTCCGGCGCGGTTACACGCACCTGAATACGTTTGACGTTGTTTACCTGGGTTACGGTTACTTGACGTTGATAACCTGTATCAGGCACATCTGATTGATTATGAAAATCATCCACATCATTCATGTTTGCATCGGGAATATTATTACAAGGATTCCCACCGACAGAATTACAAGCAGGCACACCACCGGTAGGCGTTACCTCATCATATTTCAACGCTAATACTTCATCCATTTTTGCTTGTGCAAAATTTAATGCTTTTTGTTTGATTAAAGGCTCACTGCTTTTGATAACACTTTGATTGTAAGCCGCTGTTAGTACCGTTAAGGCAATGCTCACAACAATGATAAAAACAATCATCTCGATTAAAGTTACGCCTGCCGTTAATTTTTTATTAGTGAGCATAGCCAGTGGTCTCCAGATTCACATTCACTGAATAAGCACCATCACTGGTTTGAATTTGAATAGAACCCGCTGTTGTTCTTCCCAACTTATCGTAAGTAAATGTTGAAGCAGATGGATTAAGTGAAATACCGGTGGGCATATTCAGAGGATAAAAATTTGAATCCACTTTTACCGATGCACCATTTTCCCGGACATCTATTGCAGTACCACTAACCGTCACTTGAATATTACTGCGCGACATAGCCAACTGTTGCGCAAAAAACAAAGCCGCGATGACATCATCGCGGCTTGCTTGAACTCGTGAAGCACCTACAGCATTGATACGTGAAAACAGAACAACTGACAGCACACCCAGAATCGTAATAACAGCAATTAATTCCAGTAATGTAAAACCAAACTGTTTTTCACGCATAAGTACCTTTGAAATTATGGAGCCGCAATGCCTTGGAAATCTGCAAATTTAGCATTGGCTGTATTAGTTACTCTACAAGTAGTTGTGGCGCCCAAGGTAGCAGTCAATTCTGCAGAGTTAGGTGCAGGTGCCACGGTATACCCTGCAGGTGTCCCGCCGATTAAAGTGCCGGTTACCGCAGCACAAGTCGTAACTGCTACATGTGGAGTGTCAGTAACAACACCAGCTGAAGTAGCAACTGCTGCTGCATAATTCATTGCCATTGCACTGCCCATGTTACCTGCTATGCCTTGAGCTGCGGCTTCTTCAGCAGCATCTGACATATCAATAAAACGGGGAAGCGCAGTAGCTGCCAAAATACCTAAAATGACAATTACCGCAATTAATTCAACGAGAGTAAAACCAGCTTGTTTGTTCATAAGAGCTCCAGAGGTGACAGAATGGTTTGACTGAAAAGTCTTATGCTTGAATTTTCATCATGAAATTTTTTTATTCCTTTGAGTTATCAAGCACTGCAAAAACTTTTCAGGCTTACCGGGTTTATCGGTTGTTTTTTCAAATCCTTTAACGATTCATCAACAACCCTGAGGCTCTAATTTCATCGCCTCTTAATCCTGCACCTAACTATAGTAGAGCTTCGATTCCTTTCCACTTTGATCAAGATTATTTTTGAATGTTGTACATTTCCCACATCGGTAAAAAAATTCCCAAGGCTAAGACAGTAACAAAACCAGCCATCAAAATGATAATAATCGGTTCTATTTTGTCACTTAATTTCTTAACCTCGTATTCGACCTCACTTTCATAAAAAATAGCAACCTCGGTTAACAAAATATCTACTTGCCCACTTTCTTCACCCACGGAAATCATTTGCAAAATTAATGGCGTAAACATGCCGCTAACCAAATGGGTTTGATATAAACCTTCACCTCTTTCAACACCCGCACGGATTTGTCGAATTTTGTCACCGAGATAGGGATTGTCAATTGCACGCGCGCATAATTCCAAAGCCGTAGATAAAGGTAATCCAGCAGAAAGCATCAATGAAAAAGTTCTTGAATACCGCGCTAGCGATGCTCGCTCAATAATGTCACCAATAATCGGAGCGGTTAATTTTTTCCTACCCCATACTCGAGAACCTTCTTCAGTTCTAATGTAATGATAAATCCAGGCAAATCCACCCACCAAAATTAATATGACCAACCACCAAAAATTAACAAAAAAATCTGAAATACCAATTAATATACGCGTATAAATTGGTAGTTGAGCTCCAAATTTTTCAAACATCCCCGCAAAAGCAGGAATCACTTTGTAATTCACAACAGCCAAAGCCACTGCCATTACAATCATGACCATTGTGGGGTAACGCAATGCCGTCTGAATACTGCGTATAGTGCCGTGATCGCGTTCAAGATATTCGGCCAATTGTTTAAAAATAATATCCAACTTACCGGAATTTTCACCGACGCTGATTAAACTCACTACCAGGTTATTAAATACTCTGGGATGCTGCTTCATGGCTGTCGATAATTCAGAACCCATTTCCAAACGCTCAACCAAGTCATTAATCGTTTGTTGAAATGCATAATTTTTCAGCGATGCAGCAAGGCCTCGTAAACCTTTTACTAATGGAATCCCTGCGCGAGTAATGGTATGCATTTGTCGACAAAACATAATCAACTCGACACTGGTTACTTTTCCAGAATTGGTTGCTCGTTCAAATTTTTCTGACAATGATAATTTTTCAACAAACGGCGTTAACACTATGGGAGTTATACCTCTCCCCAGAAGTTGACTTGCTGCTGCATCAGAAGTATTGGCATCCAATTGCCCTTGAATCATTTTCCCTTCTGAACTTCTGCCTTTAAATTCAAAAACTGCCATAACTATTCATTCTCAATATCATCAACTTGTGCGGAAATACTCATCACTTCTTCCAAACTGGTAATACCGTCAATCGCATATTGCAACGCCACTTGACTTAAAGGAACAAAATTAGCGCTTTCATTGGATGCTTTGGTAAAGCCGTTAATATCTTTTAAACGCAAAGCTTCTGCCATTGCATAATTTAATTCCAATAATTCAAATACACCAACACGACCGCGATAACCTGTATTGTGACAATGCGGGCATCCTGTACCTTGTTTAAAAGTAACTGATGCAAAATCACGGCCTTTTGCCAACAATGCTAACAATTGTCTTTCATTAGCATCAGGTGTATGGGGTTGTACGCAGGTCACGCAAACTCTTCGTACCAAACGTTGCGCCACTATGGCTTTTAAAGATGCTGCCACCAAATAAGAATCGACACCTATATCGATTAAACGCAAAGCGGAAGTGACCGCGTCATTAGTGTGTAAAGTTGATAACACCATGTGTCCCGTCATAGATGCACGCAATGCGATTTCAGCAGACTCACTATCGCGAATTTCACCTACCAATAAAATATCCGGATCTTGACGCAGAGTTGCACGCAACACATTGGAAAAGGTTAAACCAATTTTTTCATGCAACCCAACTTGATTAATTCGCGGCAACCGATATTCAACCGGATCTTCCACGGTAATAATTTTCTTTTCGGGTTTATTCAGTTCAGACAATGCACCATAAAGTGTGGTGGTTTTACCACTGCCCGTTGGCCCCGTCACTAACACCAATCCGTGAGGGCGTGTAATAGCTTTTCGAAAACGATCAATCAAATGCTGTGGCATGCCAACTTTTTCCAAAGGCAAAACACCGTCAGTGTGATCAAGTAAGCGCATTACTACTGATTCACCAAATTGCACAGGCATTGTCGATATGCGCACATCGATATTGCGGTGTTTCACTTTTAAATTAAATCGTCCATCTTGTGGCAAACGTTTTTCAGAAATATCTAAACCTGACATGAGTTTTAAACGAACCACCAATGCCGGTGCAATACGTTTTTCATTCATTACTTGTTCAATAAGAGAACCATCAATACGATTGCGAATGCGCAAGACTTTTTCATCCGGTTCTATGTGGATATCTGATGCTTTGGTAGTGATGGCTTCTTCAAATATTTTTTGTAATAACCGCACAACCGGCGCTTCCGAATCAGTGGCATCCGTCACTATATCGGCAATATCCACTGCAGATTCTTGCAACTCTTCTTCCAATTCACCGGCAAGACTGGCAATTTCATGTGCATGGCTATAGGCAATATCCAACACATCCAGTAATTCAGATTCACGTACGACTGCCGGTTTTAATGGCTTGGGAATTTGTCGTTGTAATTCGTCCAAACCAAAAATATCGGTTGGATCAGCCATTCCCAATAAATAACCATCAAAATCTTCACGCAATAAAATAACGCGAAAACGACGCGCCGTGGTTTCAGGTAATTTCTGGATTAAATCGCGATCAAACCGGAATTGTTTTAACTCAACAAAAGGAATATGTAACTGGGCGGATAACAATTCGAGCAGCGCATTTTCTTCGACGTAGCCTAATTCAACCAAAGTTGCGCCTAGCTTGCGACCGGTTTGTTTTTGCTCTTGTAAAGCATGTTGTAATTGTGTTTCGCTAATCATTTGCTTTTCAACAAGCAAATCACCGATACGAATTCTTTTTGGAGCATTAGCCATCATTTAATAATCTCTTGATAACTGCGCAATTCTGTCTTGAGCATACTCACGCACTTGCGGCTCAAGCTGTTCAAATTCCAATATATTTTTGTAAGCATGAATAGCCGTTGCCGATTGATTCTGCGCATCCAGCGAAAGCGCCAAACCTAACCAATAAGCAGGCTTGGGTTTAAAACGTTGCAACAAATTGCGATAAGCACTGGTCGCTTGCGTATAAAGCTGTTCGCGTTGATACAATCCTGCCAGCAGTGCACGATAATTTTCGTTATCCACGGCTTGTGATAAATACGATTCCAACAAAGTGATGGCCGTCTGATTGTCATTTTGCAAAATACTGGCTCGCGCACGATAATAAGTTTGCTCGGCAGTAGTCATTGTTAAATTGGAATTCAACAGGTTTTGCATAGCCGTTAGATTTTTATCTTGATAATAAAGATCCAGTAAATAATTCTCAGACGCTGGTGCAGAATAAAGTTGAATATGATTTTCCAATGATTCTATTGCTTTTGACTTAAAACCCTGATTAATCCAATCACGAGATTGCTTCACTATTTGCTCATCCAAAAATTCATGATTGGGCGTAATGATTAGGCTGGCATGTTGACTCTCATTCAACGAATGCTGAAATGGATCACTGACGCTAATAGAAGATTGCAGATTTGCATTGGCTTCAACGGTTTTCATTTCTGACACAATTGGAATGGATAATTGATTTCGATAATTAACCAGACGTGCATCTTGCGGTGTAACCATTACCCCTTTAGTGATAAAAAACTCTGCTTTGATTAAATCATTTTTTTTAATAGCCGCTTCTGCCATTTGCAAATA
>Ga0164241_10004904_pt1 | contig 12770 bp, 9 predicted proteins | sample OricomyardsoilBY_FD_108780 | JGI IMG/M metagenome (GOLD analysis project Ga0164241, IMG submission 108780) | Backyard soil microbial communities from Emeryville, California, USA - Original compost - Back yard soil (BY) | ecosystem: Environmental > Terrestrial > Soil > Unclassified | place: USA...
AGCCCATTCTGCGTCCTCGTCTCGGTAGGTCATCGCCGATAAACACGTCGAAGCCCCGACAAATTCCGCCAGAGATGTGATCAAACCTCAGGTCACTTGTGACCTCACCCCGGGTTCGGTCCGAAGGGCGCGCTGGGACGGGCCAGCGCGCTTTCGGGCAATGTCGAATCAGTAGAGGATGCGAGTGCGGACGGTCGTGGGGAGTTCGCCGATGGCTTGGCGGACTTCATTCGAGACGTCTTGATCCAAATCCATGATCAGGTAGCCAGTTTCGGGATCGGTCGCGAGGACTTGGCTTTGGATGTTGGCTTTGAGGCGACTGACGATGCCGTTGATTTCGCCCAGCACGCCGGGGACGTTGCGGTGCACGTTGAGGATGCGATGTTTGCCGGGCTGCACGGGCAGCTCGATCTGCGGGAAGTTCACGGCGCCGGTAGTTGCGCCGCCGTTGACGAAGCGGGTGAGCGCGCTGCCCACTTCACGACCGATCGACTCTTGGGCCTCGCTGGTCGAACCGCCCACGTGCGGCGTCAGGATCACGTTCTTCAAGCCCTGGAGTTCGCTCTTGAAGGGGTCATTGTTCGACTCCGGTTCGACCGGGAAGACGTCGATCGCGGCGCCGCCCAAGTGGCCGCTCTTGAGCGCCTGCGCCAGCGCGGGAATGTCGACCACGGTGCCGCGGCTCGCGTTGAGCAAGTAGGTCCCTTTGCGCATCAGGGACAGCTCGCGCGCGCCAATCATGTTCTTGGTTTGCGGCGTAGCCGGCACGTGCAGCGAGACGTAGTCGGCTTCGGCGAGGAGCTCGTCGAGCGTCGCGACGACTCGGTTGTTGCCCATCGGCAGCTTGGCCGAGATGTCGAAAAAGATGACGCGGATGCCCATGGCCTCCGCCAGCACTCCCAGCTGACGACCGATATGGCCGTAGCCGATGATGCCGAGGACCTTGTTTCGCACTTCGTTGCAGTCGACCGAGGCTTTGTTCCAAATGCCGGCGTGCACCTCGACCGAGCGCTCGGTCATCTTGCGCGAAAGCGAGATGATCTGGCTGATGATCAACTCTGCCACGCTGCGCGTGTTGGAGAACGGCGCGTTGAACACCGGCACACCGCGGCGATTGGCGGCGTTCAAGTCGACTTGATTGGTGCCAATGCAGAAGCAACCCACGCTGAGCAAGCGCTTACCGGCCGCGAGCACTTTCTCGGTGACGTGCGTTTTGCTGCGAATGCCCAGCACGTGCACGTCACTGATCTTCTCGATCAGCTCTTCTTCTTTGAGCGCTTGCTTGAGCGCTTCCACTTGGAAGTGCTCTGCCGCAAAAATCTGCTGCGCGCTGGTGTGAATGTTCTCGAGCAGGAGAACTTTGATCCGGTCCTTGGGGAACGAAGTGGCTTTTGGCTCGGCAGCGGTTGTCATCGGACGTGACACGTAGTCCCTCAGAGGCCCGGGCTCAAATATCAAACCCGGGCGCACATCCGCCAAGACTTGAATGGCGCCTAACAAGCTGTACTTGCTAATCATTTTCTAACGGACCACTGCGCAACCGACCAGCTGACCGTCTCGACTTGTGACGTTTCGTCCGCTCCGCCGCCATCGGCGCCTGGTAGTAACCCGGCATGCGATGCACCTGGGCACGGCAACTCACCTTTGGTGCGGCATGGCTCGCACTGAGTTGCGGCGGCAAGGCGCTCGAAGAGACGGAAAATTCAGAACCGGTCGCCGTGGACTGCACTCAACTGCAGCACGCGGCCGACGCGGCACTTCAAGGCTTGGTCGAAGCGAACAACGCCTGCGACAGCGACGCAGATTGCGCGCGCGCGGAGAGTCTCGGCGAATGCTACACGTATTGCGCCGTGCCCGTGCGCCGCGCGAACGTCGGCGTTGTGACCTCGTCGGGACGGGACCTCTGTCGTTCATACGTCGAACATCAATGCAGCCTCAGCTTTGCTTGTCCGAATGTGCCTGGCGCGGTGTGCGTGACCGGACGGTGTACGTTCGGGTTCTGAGGCTGCACGCGGTTGAACATCGCAAAGCGATGCGGCTCCGGCCCGAGTGACGTGTTACGGTGCGGGCTGATTCATGACCGATCGCGCTCTCCTGACCGAGCAACTCGATGCGGGATTGGCCCTTCATCGACAGGGCAAGCTCTTGGAGGCAGCACAGCACTACCTCGCTGTGCTCGCGCTCGACCCGCAACACGGTGAAGCGCTCAAACTGCTCGCAGTGGTTGCGCTGGACCGCGGGGAGCTGGCTCGTGCTGCCGATTTCGCCGCAGCGGCGCTCGCAGTGCAGCCGAGATCTGGCGAGTATTTTCACTTGCTCGGCCGCATCAAGATTCGCCAGGGTGATCTCCACGCGGCGTCTCGTTACCTGAACAACGCCGTGGACGCGGGCGCGCCGGAGCAGGGACAAGCGTTGCTCGATCTCAGCGCGTGCCTCGCCAAACTCAAAGCGTGGCCGCAGTCTCTCGCGTCTGCGCTCCGCGCAATCGAAGCCGACCCCAGCAATGAACTTTCGCATCGCCTCGCCGGGCACGCTTGCTTTGCGCTCGATCGGCATGAGGAAGCGGTCTCGTACTTCGAACACGTGCTAGCGCAGGACGCCTCGCAGCATTCGTTGTGGCACCTCACCTCGGTCAGTCTGCTGCGATTGGGACGCCCAATCGAAGCGTACGAGCGAGCCGCCAAAGCCTGCGCGCTGGTCGATGGCAACGCCGACTACGCCTACCAGCGCCGCAGCGCCGCAGCTGCCGCGGTCCCGGACTGGCACTTCAACATGGTCAACGACGAGCCGCGGAACGCCGCATTCTCCACGGCGATCGCGCGCGTCGTGAAGCCCGAACATCGAGTGTTGGAGATTGGCACGGGCAGCGGCTTGCTTGCGATGTTGGCCGCGCGTGCGGAAACGGGTGAAACGCGCGCGGCGCAGGTGGTGACCTGTGAAGCCAATCCGTTGCTCGCGCGGATTGCGAAACAGATCGTCGCGGCCAATGGCTTGGCCGATCGCGTCAGCGTTGTGGCCAAGCCGTCGTCGGAGCTGCAGCTCGGAGCCGACTTGCCAGGAAAAGCAGATGTTCTGATCTGCGAGATCTTCTCGGTGCAAGTGATCGCCGAAGGCGTCTTGCCAACCCTCGAAGACGCCAAGGCGCGTTTGCTCGCCCCTCACGCAACCGTGATCCCGAGTGCAGCGATTGCGCGCGGCGCGCTCGTTTCTAGCGACGAACTCGCGCGACGAACCCGTGTGGGCAGCGTGCACGGACTCGACCTCTCGGCACTCAACGAATACACGCCCACGGTTCAGTACCTATCGAGTGAACAGTCGCTGGCGTTGCTCTCTGCGCCAACCGACCTGCTCCGGTTCGAGCTCGCCCATTCTGACCACTTTCTGGCGGAGAAGCGCGCCGTTCAGCTGAACGTAACCGCGAGCGGGCTGTGCCAAGGCGTCGTTCAGTGGCTGCGGCTCGAGCTGTGTGCGAATGTGGATTTCGAGAATCAGCCCGGGAGCGCAGAGGCCGCGACGAGCCGTCACTGGCAACCGGTGTTCTACCCGTTCGCGGAGCCGATCAGTGTTTCGGTCGGAGAACTGGTGACTGTGCGCGTGTCGCACAATCGCAGCGGGATGCACGTGATGCTGGAAGGTGCGGCGTCGAACAAACGGTGAACGGGCGGGTCACGACGAGCCACTTTACGAAATGCGCAGCACGGCTGCGCGCAGTATCGAGCTGGCCAAGCGGACAGCGGCCGGAACCGAGCGCGCCGTGAGGTGCGTTGCTGGCTCGCGATCGCCCCAATCACTCGAACAACCCTGGGCCGCGGTGTCGTTTTGGGATTCGCTGAGTGGATGCTCGGGGGCCATTCGATCACTCTGCAGCAACTTATTTACCTCGCCCGTCTGGAGGTGCTTCAAAAGCGCTGCGCGAATCCCGTGACGATATCTGTCGACCTTGTGCTGGGTTCCCGCCTAGGCTTCAGTCATGGTTTTGCATGAACCTGTTGGGGATGGGCGGCGGGCTTTGGCGTGCGCGAGGTATGGCGGTGTCGTCGCGGTCTGGCTTTTGGCGGTTGTCGCTTGTGGACGGAGCGAGATCGACGTGGTCGACGATTCAGAGTACGGCTCGGTAGCGGGCAGCGCGGGTCGCGGGGGGAACAGCGGCGTCGCGGGAGCGAGCAGTCACGGAGGCGGGAACAGCGTCACGGGCGGCGCGAACGGCACGGGTGTGAGTGGCGGCTTTGGCACCAGCGGTGCGACTGCGCACGGCGGCTTTAGCAGCGTCGCTGGCGGCTTCGGCACCAGCGGTGCGACTGGACGTGCCGGCAATAGCGGCGTCAGTGGCGGCTTTGGCACCAGCGGTGCGACTGGGCAAGCGGGCAACAACGGCGCAAGTGGCAGCACGAGCTCGGGCGAGAATTGCACCAACGGCATCGACGACGATCATGATGGCGCCGCCGATTGCGCAGATACCGATTGCGTCGCCGGATTCATGTGCGCTCCACCGACGCCCGGCGGAGGATGGGTGGGGCCGCTTTCGTTCTGGTCCGGCTCTGGGTCGCCCCCCGCGTGCACGAACGAAAGCGGTTTCCCGACCGAAGTCGCCAACGCGAGCAGCGGACTCAGCGTTGCGCCATCCAGCTGTTATTCATGCGAGTGCGGCTCGCCACAAGGGGTCTCGTGTCAAGTCGGCGCGCTGACCATCTTCAGTGGGGACGCTTGTTTTGGAGTGAATCGCACACTCAACATCGTTCAAGGGGAGTGCGTTGCTTTTCTATCGCAGACGATGGATCCGGCCAGCGTGCGCTGGGAAAACGCGCCACCAGCAGGCGGCGCGTGCATCCCGAAAACGAGCGGCAGCGCCGTGATTCCTCCCGTGCAGTGGGACAATCGCATGCGGGCTTGCGGTGATGCTCCGCCCAACGGCGCCGGCTGTGGGATCGGTTCGTGCGTCGCTCGGCCGAAAGCGCCCTTCGCGAAACAGTTCTGTGTTTATCAACGCGGCGACCTCGCTTGCCCTGCGGGCTCGTACAGCGACCGCTCCGTTTATTTCGGTGGCGTCAACGACACGCGCACGTGCACCGATTGCGGCTGCACGCCGCCCTTCGGAACCAGCTGCACCGGCACCCTGAAAATGTTCACCGACATCTTCTGCGGCGTCGACGAGACCAATCTCAGCAGCGTGTCCGAGTGTTCGGCGCTCGCACCCGATCCGACGCCGCCAGACCTGCCCTATTTGACCTTGCGCAGCGCGCTCTACAACGGTTCACCAGGGAGTGACGGCTCGTGTGCGACACAGTCGAGTCGGGCTGAGGGCGGTGTGTGGGAGAGTGATCCGATCACGGTTTGTTGTACGCCGTGAACGGGGAGCGAACTTGATCAGTCTGCGTCTGCGTCGCTCAGGCCGTCGGCGGCAGTGAGCGCCGGCGCGCATCCTGAACTTTGATCGCCACTCCGATCAAAATCGCGAACACGACCGCCATCCAGCGAGCGTTCATCATCGTCGTGATGTGGGTCGCAAGCCGCGCTGCTTTTTCGCTGGGTGGCCCCTCTGCCGCGAATGACTGCATGAGCGCGGACAGATAGGTAAAGAGCGAAACAGCGAGCGATACGAGCAGTGCCGCGGTGCCGAAACGCGCGAATCGCTTGGCGGGGAGTCGGTCGGTGAGCGGTAGGACACATAGACCGAAAGCGGCGAGGACGATTGCGACCTGAATCGGCAGGAATAGCCACAAGGCCGGGGTCATTGAGATTCCGAACAAGTGACTTGGTTCAGCGGGCGTCACGGGCGGACACTTGCAGAAACACGCAGCAGCGTTCAAGCTCGAATGCGGGGTGCGGGTATCGACGAGCGGCGTGATCGGTTCATGCGTGGTGCTTTGCGCTGGCTGCGGCCAGGTCCGCGACGACCGAGGCGCGCCGAGCGGCGACGCTGACGTCTGGAGCGACGCAAACATTGAGATCGTCACAACGCGCAATGGCGCCTACTGACGTTTGAACAACTCGCCACTATTGCTTTCCGTTTTCCGGCGGAAGCGTGAGCGAAGAGAATCGATGACACGATGACCCAACGACAATTGTCTTTCTCCGGCGCGAAAAAGGTGCCGAAAAATTGCTACGCGAACCTGGGTGGCAGGATGCAAGATGGCATTCGCCATCAAGCAATTCCCTGACTGAATACTGGGAACGCAGTCTACTGTTTGGTCTTCCTGTTCTCTCATGTTAAATCGCTCGCCGTCGTGCACAGCTGGTCGAAGTCGTTGAAACAAATCTATTGTCGCCTCGATCGCCGGGTGCTGAGCGTGTTTCGCGCGGCGTTGGGCATGGTGCTGCTTTACGACTTGCGCCGGCGCTTTCCGGACGCAGCGCTGTTCTGGTCGAATGACGGGCTGTTGAGCAGCGAGGCGCTGCGCAAAGCGCCGCAAGGCGCGCATCAAGTCTCGTTCTTGCTCAGTGTTTCCAGTGGTCCGGCGGTGCGGTGGGCTTTCGTCGCTCTGGGACTGTTGTTTCTGCTGTACACGCTCGGCTTGTTCACCCGGCTCATGCAGCCGCTGGTGCTGTTGGGTTATGCGAGTCTCAACGCGCGTAATCTATTTTTCGAAGATGGCGGCACCAGCCTCGTCATCATCCTGTTGACGTGGACGGTCGTGCTGCCGTTGGCCGATTGCCTTTCGCTCGACGCGCTTCGCCGCGATGCCGGCCAACGCACCCTCAAGATGCGCGTCGCGGCACGGGCCGAAGCGCAAAAGCCACTGGTGACGCTGGCCGGCTTGGCTATCTTGCTGCAAGCAGCGGTCATTTATTGGTTGAACGCGGCTCACAAAAGCGGCGCCACTTGGCGTGGCGGCAACGCCGTGCACTTGGTGCTTTGGCAACATCGCGTCAACACGCCGTTCGCGCATTGGCTGGCGTTACACGAACCGGCGTGGTTCTCGCCACTGGCGACGAAGCTGACCAGGCGGACCGAATTCGTGCTGCCGGTGCTGTTGCTGTGGCCCTTGCACTTCAAGCAAACGCGCTCGCTAGCGTTCGTGCTGGCGGTGCTGTTGCACGGTGGCATCGCGCTCACCCTGACGCTGGGTCCGTTTTCGTACGCGATGATTTGCTTGCTTTGGCTGGCGATCCCCGGCGAGGCGCTCGATGCCGTGCTCGGCGCGCTGGGCCCAGCGTCGCGAGCCACTTATTGGCGTTTTGCGCGCCTGCGCGCTCGCATGGTGCGCGGCCTGCATCGGTTGGGTCTGGGAGCGCGTGGCCCGCGGATCTCGCTCGCGTTCCAAAGACGCTTGGTCATGCTGCGCGAGGCATTGATCGTCTACCTATTTTTCGCCGAGAGCGTGAGCGTATTGAACTCCAACCGCGCGGTGCCCAAGCCGCTGCGCGTGGCTGGGAGCGAGCCCGTGTTGGAGGGTTACAAGCCCTATCTTCGCGGCTTTCAGAACTGGTCGATGTTTGCACCCGACGCACCGACCGAGGACGGCACCATGGTGGTCGACGCGATCACAGCCGGTGGTAAGCACATCGATCCGTTCACGGGCCTGCCGCCCAACTGGCAGCAAATTCGCGATGGCTTAGCGCCGCACTCGATCGCAATGTCGGACTATTTTTTCGCCATGCGCGACCTGCACCAAGCCGCAAGCTACCGCCACGATTTGGTGCGCTACCTCAAGAGGTGGCCCGCGGCCACGCGCAGTGATCGGCTGCGTTCGGCGGAGTTTTGGTGGGTTAGCTACGTGCCACCCGCTCGCGGTTCCTACGAACCGGGGCCGCTCGAGAAGCAGCGCCTCTGGAAGGTCGCGCTTTAGCAGTTGCGGGCGAGGGGGGGAGCGCGGGCGCGCTCGGATACGACCCACAGGTAGCAGCTGGGTGTGAACTTAGTCTCGGCTTCGTGAGCAAGGATCGAACTGGCGGACCTTGGCGGAGCAAAGCACTCGCTTGCGAGCCGCGTTTTCCACGCGCGCCCTGGCCCCCCCTCCCCATCCCCACTAAGCTCTCCCCCGCGCCATGCCCCCCCGCCGCCTTGCCCTCCCGCTCCTCACAGCGCTCTCTCTCTGCTCCCTCCCCCACCCCGCGGCCGCCTTCACCCACGTCGTCGTCCAAGGCGACACCCTCGCCTCAATCGCCGAAAAATATTACGGCAAAATCCAATACGAAAAGTTCCTCGTCGACGCGAATCTGCTCGCGGTCGAAGGCGGCTCCCCGATCGTCAAAGGCATGCGCCTCGAAGTCCCCGCGGTTGGGCACCGCGTGGTCAAGAAGGGTGACACTTGGGAGCAACTCGCGGCGCAACTCCTCGGCGCTTCGGCGCGCTCGGACGTGCTGTCGATGGCAAACGGCTCGAATCCGTGGCTCACGCCGCAAGAAGGCGCGGAGCTGATCGTGCCGTACAATTTGCGCGTGCTCGTTCAGGGCAGTAACGAGACAGTCGTCACGATTGCCTTCAAGTACTACGGCGATATGAACAAGGCGTGGGTGCTCGATCGCTACAATGGGTTCAATGGGCACAAGATCCAGCCGCATGACGTCGTGCTCGTGCCGCTCACCGATCTCCCGCTCACTGAAGTCGGCAAGAAAGCCGCGCAAGACTCCGCAGGCAACACGTGCTCCGAGGCCTTGGGCAGCGTGCGCGACGCGCAACGCAAGATCTCGCAAGAGATCCCCGCGCTGATCGCTGACGTCAAAGGCGGCCGTTACGTGGACGCGGCCGCACGCGGCAGCCGTTTTCTCGCATCGGGCGCGCTCACCGAGAATGAACAAGCGATCGTCAATCGTCAGCTGCTCGAGGCTTACGTGGCGCTCGACGCAACGGGCCTAGCAACGCAGGCATGCACTGAGTGGCGCAAGCGCGACAAGTCCGCCACCCTCGACCCTGTCGAACTCAGCCCGAAGATCATCTCGGCCTGCGCGCGCGGCGGCAGCTGAAGGCGTCGGTGACTGCCGTGTCAGCACTTCGTCAAGGACTCGACTGGGGCAAACTCGCACCGCTGCGCTTGCGCGCAAAGACCGTGGCTGATGGTGTGTACGCCGGCGGGCATCGCAGTCGTCGTCGCGGTGCGGGCATCGAGTTCGGTGGGCAGCGGAGCTACGTGCCGGGTGATGATCTGCGGTTCATCGATCGTCACGCGCTGCTGCGTCACGGCACGCTCCTGGTCCGCCAATTCGAGACCGAGACGGATCGCACTCTGTGCCTTTTGGTCGATGCCAGCTTGTCGATGAGCTACCGCGGTGAAGGCGCGCCGGGCGCCAAATACGCCTACGCGGCGCTCATCGCAGCCGCCCTCTGCAAAATAGCCGTCGGCGCGGGCGACCGTGTGTCGCTCGATTGGTTCGGCGGGGAGCGCACCGTGGAGCTCGCCACCGCAGGCGGGCGTGAGGCGTTCGAGCGAGTCGTCGGCGCGCTCGAAACCGCACAACCGAGTGCTGATCTCAAATCCGATCTCCCCGCCCTCGAACGCGCGGTTGCGCGCGTCGAGCGCCGCGCGGGCCGCGGCTCGACCGTCGTCGTGCTCAGTGATCTCCTCGATCTCCCGGTGGGCGCGGAGCTCGCCATTGCCACGCTCGGTTCGCGCGGCAAGACGCTCTCTGTCGCGCGCGTGCTCGATCCGACGGAGCTCACCTTCCCTTTTTCAGGTCCGCTTCACTTGCGCGCGCTCGAAGGTGAGGCGCGCGTCGAAACGGATGCGGCCGCGGCTCGTCCTCAATACCTCGCAGCGCTCGCGGCGCAGACTGAGCGCTGGTCGGAACTCCTGCTCAGCCGTGGCGGCTCGCTCGTGTCGTTGAACACGGCCGAGGATCCGGTGAAGGCAGTGCGGCAAGTCCTGGATTCTGTGGGTGGCGTGTTATGAGTTTCCTGGTTGCTGCTGCGCTTGGCGTTGGGCTGTTCATCGCGATCCCGGTCGCGGCGCACTTGTTGCGCCGTGGGCGGGCGAAGGAGCGGGAGTTTCCGCCGACGGCGTTGGTGCCTGCCGCCCGGTCCGTTGCGCGCGAGCGGGCCACGCTCGAAGATCGGGTGCTGCTCGCGATTCGCGCTTTGCTGATTGCTTGTTTAGCGGTGATTGGCGCAACTCCCTTCGTGCAGTGTTCGCGCCTGTCTTTGGGGCGCAATGCAGGCGCATCGGTAGCGTTCGCGTTGGTCGTGGATGATTCGCACAGCATGCGGGCCAAGGCCGCAGACGGGACAGTGCGGTTCGAGCGAGCCATGCGCGCGGCGCGCGAGTTGCTCGCTTCAGCGCGTGAAGGGGACGCGATTGCGATTGTGCTTGCGGGTAAGCCGGCCCGTTTGGCGCTCGCGGCCACGACGGATTTGAATGCGGCTCGGCGCGCTTTGAGTGATTTGAGCGAAAGCGATCGCAGCACCGATCTCGAGAGCGCCGTGAGTCTGGCGCGCACGAGCATTGCGAGTGTGCCGCATCACGACAAGCGCGTAGTGCTGCTGAGTGATCTGGCAGGAGGCGCGTTGTCCGAGGGGCAGCCGGCACTGTGGACACCGGTTCCAGAGCTCGCGACGCCGCTCGAAAATTGCGGCATTTTCGGCGCAGAGCGGCGTGGCCGTCGGATTGCCGCGCATGTTGCGTGCACCTCGCCGGCAGCGGCCGCCGGGCGCGCGGTGACGATTGTTGGCGATAAGAGCGGCACGCCAGTGCCACTCTCGCCTCGCGCGGGCGTTCAGGAGCTCGGACTCGATTTGGATCCGAAACTCGAACACCCGGAGGTGGAGCTAACGGGCGGTGACTCGCTGAAGAGCGATGATCGTTGCCCCTTGGCGGCCGAGTCTGCGGCGCTCGGCGTGCTGGTGGCGGCGGACTTGAGCAACTCGTCGGCGAAGACTGGCGGACCTCCCGTGATCGAGCAAGCCGTAGGAGCGCTCGAGGCCAGCGCTGCGTTGCATCCGATCGCCGTTCTACCCGACGACGTGAACGAGTATCGCAACAATGCGCTGCTCTTGTTGGATGATCCAGGCGGCATCACGCCGGAGGCGCGCGGCGCATTGACGGGTTTCGTCGAACGCGGCGGCGTCGCAGTGGCGTTTCTCGGGCCGCGCGTCGATCAGACGCCGCTCGGGGCCACGCTCGAGCCATTCCTGCATGGCGCCGTGCATTGGGACGCGAAGGACAACAGTGACGTGAACACCGCGTCACTCGCGTGGCTCGGGCCCGAGGCCGGCAGTTTGCAAGATTTGAAGTTGCAAGGGCACGCGGATCTGAGCACCACCGATCTCCTCGGAGGTCGCATTTTGGCGACGTTTGCAGACGGTCCGCCGTTCTTGACCAAGCGTGAACTGGGCCGCGGAACGCTCTTCACGGTCGCGTTGCCAACCTCCGTGGAACACGGCAATTTCCCGCTCCGTCCAGCGTTCTTGGCGTTGCTCGACTTCTTCTTGGATGAAGCGCGCACGCACCGGGGCGCGGCTCAAAGCGTCGCCGGCAACGACTGGACCTTCCCACTCGGTGCAAATGTCACGATCGAAGGTCCTCGCGGATCACTCGCCGTGCAAGAGCGCGCCCGCGCGTCGGGCAGCGCGCAAAAAGCCGCGACGCCGACCATCGCCGGTCGCTACACCGTGCGCCTCGACGATCGCCCGGAGGAGCGCGTGGTCACCGTCGACGCGGCCGAAATCACCACTTTGCCTCAGAAACCGCCAGAGAACGCGGCGCAGGCGCGTGCCAACGCGCATCCGGGCAGCGTGGATGCTTCACCGGAGCTGGGGTTCCTGGCGCTCGCACTGCTCGCGTTAGAGCTTGGAGTGCGGGTGTTTCGGCGCGTGACGCGGGAGCGGGGCGCCGCAGCGGCAGTGGTTCGGTAGGGCAAGCCAAACCGCACCGACATACTCCGCCAGCTGGAGCGATACCAACCTCATGTGCCCAGAACGACGAGCCGCACACAGGCGCCAACGCCCGGAGACTCCGCCACCCACTCCGTTTTCGGGGGAGCAGTCCCGGCAGGTCGGGCACCAGCGCCGGCGGCGAATGCCGACAGGCAGTCGTCTCACCTTCCGACTCGAATATTGCTGCCATTCGTCACCAGTCCTGGCAGCATCTGGCAATGGGGCATGGTGGTATTCAGGCGATCGCTACCGAGTCACGCCGCGTCGCGCTCATTGCGACGTGTCTGGCGCTCACCGTGTCGGGCACGAGCGCGTGCGGTTCTCGCGCTGTCGACACAACCGCAGCTCATGGCGGCAACAGCGGCAACTCCATTGGTGGAGCGACGAGCCTCGGTGGCGCAGGTGGTAGCCCGAGCGCAGGCGCCACAAGCGACGCGGGCATTGCGAACCTAGCTGGCGCGGCCACGGCAAGCGCCGGCTCGACCAATGCAAGCGCCGGTTCGACAAACATTGCCGGCTCCACTTCTGCCGAAGGCGTCGCGCTCACGCCGACGAATGGCGTGGTCCTCGCGACCAACAACGATCTGATGATTCAGGGCGTTCTATTTACTTTCGGGGACGCCACCTCGAGATTCGATCTGACCTCCGATTTTACTGGCAACCACGCTTGCATGCGGGGCACGGCAGCTCAGGTTGACCTCAACTGCACCCCAGTTCCGCCGGCAACCGACTGCTACGGTGAGTATTTCGGCGCGGCCATCGGCTTCAATCTGTCTCAGCCGCTCACTCCACAGGGCCCGAATGAGCTCGGTGAACCCGTGGCGTTCGACGCCAGCGCGCTGAAAGGTTTCTCCTTCGAGCTCAGCGGCGACAACGTGCCGACGGATGCGCTGTTCTTCGAGCTCGAAACCACGTCCACCGGCTATTGCAACGTCGCAGACAAGCAGTTGTCGCTCGGCACCAA
>Ga0164241_10004905_pt1 | contig 12769 bp, 16 predicted proteins | sample OricomyardsoilBY_FD_108780 | JGI IMG/M metagenome (GOLD analysis project Ga0164241, IMG submission 108780) | Backyard soil microbial communities from Emeryville, California, USA - Original compost - Back yard soil (BY) | ecosystem: Environmental > Terrestrial > Soil > Unclassified | place: USA...
GTCCTCCGCAGGTACGGATGTCGTGTCCGCGTGATGGTTTGCCCCGGGAGTGACCTCGGAGAAATGTCGCCAAACCATCAGGCACAAGGACACAGCAGCGATCGAAGTTGCGAGGATGCTGATGCTTTGTGGCCCGAACAGAGGCGCTACTGTCAACCACAGGATCGCAATCACGATTACGGATGCTGTGGCCACCAGACGCTTTCGCCTCACGCCGGAAGTATGGCAGAACGTGATCTTCGCCGGAAGACGGCGATCAAACTATTTAGGACACCGCTGGCCCAGGGGTCACGCTGGGCCAGCGGGTCGTTTGGTGTGCCCGGCCGCCGGGTGGCCGGGCACTGGTCTCAGATGGTCTGCGGGACGGGCCGCATCGCCAGTGTGGTCAGCATCTCCCGGCCCCGCTCGGCATTCCGCGGCTTGGCGAGCACGTCGTAGCGGCGGGCGACGAGCTGGCTGTGCGAGATGAAGTCACGCTGCCCGCGGGTCGCGCCGTAACGCACGGCCGCCGACGCCACGCCGAACACGACACCGGACACCAGGCCGATGAGGATCGGGAACAGACCGGCCCCAGCCGTGAACAGGCTCAGCAGCAGGCCGACGAACAGGCCCAGCCACGCGCCGGACGCGGCGCCGGCGCCGAGCACGCGGCTCCAGGTGAGCCGCGCCGCGACGCGCTCCACCACCATCGGCTCGACGCCGACGATCGTGACCTCCTGGACCGGGAACTCGTGGTCCGCCAAGTGGTCGACGGCCCGCTGGGCCTCCTGGTACGTGTCGTACGAAGCGATGGGCCAGCCGTCGGGCAGGGTTGGCAGACCGCCGGCCGAGGGGTTGGTCGCGAATGCTGCCGTCATCTCAGTCACCTCCATGGGTGTTTCTCTTACCCGGCATAACGCGGCCGAAAACCGCTATGTGCCCGATAGGCCCCACTTCACAGGGACTTCTCAGCTGTGACGCGGCGCACGTAGTGTCTGACCTGTGAAGGTTGCTGTCCTCGACGACTACCAGCGCGTCGCACTGTCCCACCCGTACTGGGCCACGCTACCGGCCGACGTCTCGGTCGTGCCGTTCCACGACCACGTCCCGGCCGCGGACCTGCCCGCGCTGCTCGAACCGTTCGACGTCGTCGTGGCCATGCGTGAGCGCACCGCGCTGCCGGGCTCGCTGCTGGCCGGGCTGCCGCGGCTCAAGCTCATCGTCACGGCCGGCATGGCCAACGCCGCGATCGACCTGGCCGCCGCCCGCGCCCGCGGCATAACGGTGTGCGGCACGGCATCCGCCTCGACGTCCACCGTCGAGCTGACCTGGGCGCTGCTGCTGGCGTTGGTCCGCGGCGTCCCCGCGGCCGACGCGTCGCTGCGCAACGGAAAGTGGCAGACGGACTCGCTGCCGGGCGCCGACCTGGCCGAGTCCACGCTCGGCGTCATCGGGCTGGGCAGGCTCGGCTCGAAGGTGGCCGCGGTGGCCAGGGCGTTCGGCATGCGGGTCATCGCGTGGAGCGAGAACCTCACCGCCGAGCGCGCCGCGGAGTGCGACGCCGAGCTGGTCACCCGTGACGTTCTACTGTCCACATCGGACATCGTGACTGTCCATGTGCGCCTGTCCGACCGCACCCGCGGCCTGATGGGCGCGGCGGAGCTGGCGGCGATGAAGCCGACCGCATACCTGGTGAACACGTCCCGCGGCCCGATCGTCGACGAGCGGGCGCTGATCGACGCGCTGAACGAGGGCCGCATCGCGGGTGCGGGCCTGGACGTGTACGACCTCGAGCCGCTGCCGGCCGGCCATCCGCTGCTGTCCACGCCGAACACCGTGCTGACGCCACACCTCGGCTACGCCACCTTGGGCACGCTCGACCTGTTCTTCCGCGAGATCGTGGCCGACATCGCCGCCTTCCACGCCGGCGAGCCGATCCGGGTCATCGGCTAGGTGCGGTGCCCGTGCCGCCGCGGTGTCAGGCGGACGTTCGGCAGCTCCGGCGCGGGGATGCGGGCGCCGCCGTGGCCGTGGACCACACCGAAGCGCGGGTGGCCCTCGGCCTCCCAGTCCGCGCGGGCGGCGGCGATCTCGTCGTGGCTGCGGCCGACGAAGTTCCACCACATGACCAGCTCGTCGGCGAACGGCTCGCCGCCCAGCAGCACCGCGCGGGCGGGCGAGGGCGCGGACAGCATGATGTCCGCGCGCCCGGTGCCGAGGTAGAGCAGCCGGCCCGGCGGGACCTCGGTACCGGAGACGACGACCGGATGGTCGATCGCGAGAACCGCGTGCTCGAAGTCCGGGCGCAGCGGGATCGTCGCCGGCGGGCCGGCCACCCGCAGGTCCGCGCCGATCAGCGGCGTGTGCACGGTGGCCGGGGACTCGGCGTCGCCGAGCGTCCCGGCGAACACGGTGCCCGTGACGCCGCCGTTCGCGTATGTGGGCAGGTCGACGTGCTGCTCGAACGCGGGTGCCATGCCGGCCTTGTCCGCGGGCAGCGCCACCCACAGCTGCAGCCCGTGCACCAGGTCGCCGCCGTTCGGGGAGATCTCGGAGTGCGCGACGCCGTGGCCACCGGTCATCAGGTTCAGCTGCCCGGGCCGCACGAGCACGTCGCTGCCGACGCTGTCGCGGTGGTGGATCTCGCCCGCGAACGGCCAGGTGACGGTCTGCAGACCGGTGTGCGGGTGCGGCAACACGCTCATCTGCGTGTGGTTCGGGCCGAACACGTCGAGAAAGCACCACGCGCCGACGGTCGGCAGCCCGCGCTGGGGCAGCAGCCGGTCGACGTGGATGCCGCGCAGGCCGCCGAGCGGCACGTCCCGCGGCGTGAACAGCACGGCGACATGGTCGTCCGCGGCCGTGCGGCAGACGGTCTCCTCCGGGTGCGTGTCCAGGTTGCTCACGACTCTCCCTCGCAGGCTCGGTAGAGCCGCTCGCGGTCGCCCTGTGTCGATGGTTCGTTCGCAAGCTCGCTCACGATCGCGCGCCCTCCGGCGGCGCCTCGACGTGCCCCTGGTAGGTGTCGAGGTGCTTGCGCAGGTAGGCGGCGATGAACGGGCAGAGGGGCACGATCACCTTGTCTCGCGCGACCGCGTCGTCGAGCGCGCCGGCGGCGAGCACCTTGCCGAACCCGTGGCCGGAGTACGCGTCATCGACCTCGCTGTGGGTGAACACGACCCGGTTGCCGCTCTCGTGGTACTGGGCGAACCCGGCGAGCTTGTCACCGACGTAGAGCTCGTAGCGGTACTTCTCGGCGTTGCGCTCGACCCGCGCGTCCTCGGCCATGGCACCCCTTTCTTGTGGGCTACCGCGATCGTCCCAGAGTTTCGGCGGCGGTGTGCAGGCGTTGGTCGAGAGCGGTGCGGTCGTCGAGGAACCAGATGTCGGTGCCGCGGTTGATCTCGTGCACGAACGCGCGGAACGAGTCACTGGCCAGGTACGCGCCGAGGTCCCCGAGTACGACCAGCCGGGTGCGGTACTGGGCGAACTTGCGCACCACGTCCCCGGCGATCCCGGTTCTGAGCGTGAAGAAGTCCGGCGCCACGTGTTCGACGGGCACGACGACCACGTCGGCCCGCTCCCCGTAGCCCAGCCCGATGAGGTCGAGCGCGTCGGCCTCGCTGCCCAGGGTGGGAGCGTCGGGCGCGACGGTCAGCACCCGCAGGCCATGCGTCTCGGAGATGGTGTGCATGAACCGCAGTGTGACCGCGCGAGCGCCCGCAAGCCAGCGAGTAAAGCGTGGTCAGCCCGGGACGGTGATCACCGGGCCGAGCGGGCCCGGCAGGGCGGACAGCGCGCGGACCCGTTGTGGGGGAAAGTCCGACCACTCGCCGACGGGGTCGCGGCCCTCGTGGAGGTGGCGGTCCAGGAAACGTTGCCAGCGGCGCAAGGCGTCGACGGCCGTCGCGGTGTCCATGCGCCCGCGTTCGAGTGCGTCGGCGAACTCGCCGAGGTCCAGCATGCGCTGGTGGCGGCCGTCGACGGGGACCATGACGTCGATGTACAGGTCCCGCAGGATGATCCGGTCCTCATCGTGCGTGACCTCGATCAGGTCGACGTACCAGGTCTTCGGTTCGGGGAGGGCGGCGTCGATGCCGTCGATCTCCCCGTCGGGGGTGCGCATCCGGCGCCAGCAGGGGCGGGCCATGCTCACGCCGAGGTCGAGCAGCACGAACACCCGCTCGAGCAGCGACCGGCCGGGCCACGGCACGAACCGGTCGGGCAGCTGGAACTCGTAGGCCAGCGTGTCGCCGATCCGGATGCCGGGCAGCGGACCGAACGGCGGCACGGGATCTCCGTGCGCCCCTCGCCACACCTCGACGTGTCTCATGCGCTATTCCTACACCGAACTCATGATCGTTGTCCCCTACCGATCACCCACCTGCGTCTTGCGCAACCACAACAGACCGAGCACCGGCAGCACGAGCGGCACGTACCCGTAACCCTGCCCGAAGCCCGACCACACCGTCGCATCCGGAAATGCTTGCGAGTCAACGAGACTGAGCGTGCCGATCGTCAGCACGCCGATCAGTTCGACCACAATGGACACTGTGGCCACCCGGCGCGACGTGCGGTTTCCGCGGGCCAGGCACACGGTCGCGATGATGTAGACGACCGCGGCGAACGCGGAGAGCAGGTAGGCGAGCGGCGCCTCGTCGAACCGGGTGGCGATCTGCACGGCCGAGCGCGCGGTCGCGGCCAGCGCGAAGATCGCGTACACGGCGATCAGGATGCGGCCGGGGCCGGACCGGGTGCGCGTGGCGGTGTCGTCGGCGATGTCGTCGGCGGTGTCAGACATTCGTGCTCCAGATCTGGTTCAGCCGCAGGATCAGCACGGGGATCGCGAGGCAGCCGACCAGCAGCACGCCCGGCCCCCACCGCGATCGCTCGGCCAGCGCCCAGAACACGGCCAGCGGCAGGACCACCAGCGACCCGACGAGGTAGCCGCCGAACGTGAGCTTGTCCAGCTCCCGGTCGGTGCCGAACATCCGCACGAAGCCGAGCACGGTCTGGACCAGCAGGCCGAGCTCGAGCAACGCGAGCAAGCCGAGCACGGCCAGGCTGGATCGGCGCAGCGGCTGCAGGGGCTTGTCGGCGATCAGCAGTACGAGCGCCCACAGCGCCGCGCCGAGCGCGACGTAGGTGAGCGTCGTCGACAGGGCATCGATCACCGGGCGACCCTATCCGGCCCGGCTCGCACCGGGGTCTACTCGGGCTGGCCGGTCCACCCGCTGCGCTCGATGGCCACCAGGGCGCGCCGCACGATGGCCTGGGTGAGCGCGGCGGCCAGCTCGGGCTCCCGGTCCTCGTAGGCCCGCAGCAGCTGCCCGTGATCGGTTACCGACGTGCGCATCCGGCCCGGGAGCGAAAGAGCGAGGTGGCGCAATTGCAGGGTGCGCACCCCGACGCCGTCCAGAACTCGGCGGACGGTCCTGTTGCCGGCGATCACGGCCTCATTGTTTCGGAAACCCACATTCTGCCAGAAGTAGCGGTCGACATCGCCGGCCTCGGCCGCAGCTACCAGTTGTCGCTGGTTCTCCCGAAGTATCGACAGGTCGGACTCAGTTGCATTGCGCACAATACGTCTGCTCACCAATGCATACAGTGTTGCGCGCAGTTCGTAAATTTCCCGCACCTCGTCGAGCAGCAGCCTGCGCACCCGCGGCCTGCGGTGTGCGGCGATCTCGACGAGGCCCTCCCTTTCCAGCGTGAGCAAGGCCTCCCGGACCGGCGTCCGGCTACTCTGGAACGTCCGGGCGAGCTCGACGGAGTTCAGGTCGTCACCGGGGCGGAGCCGGGCCTCCACAATGGCCGTCCCGACCGAGACCAGGATCTGGTCGACGACGCTGTCCGAGTTCCCCGAACGGCCGAGCACCCGCAGTATCTCCCGATGTCCGGCGGACGGCGCGGCACCGAACGGCCGGAATACCGCGCCGTCTTCGGATTTGCCGATCGTCATGGGGTGATAATAGCGTGAGAAACTTCGCGTGCCGGCAGCACGCACGATAAAAGAAAAGAATGGTTCAGAACCAGCCGATGTCCCGAACGGATCGCCACGGAACAGCGGGCGGCGGCAGCGTCTCGCCGAACGCCCACTGGCCCAGCGCCGTGCGCAGCTGATCGACGGTGATGAACGACTCGGGCGGCAGCGCGGTCTCCAGCGGGTTCCACGTGTCGTGCGCCAGCACGACGTTCGCCGCGCCCGCCTCGCCGTGGGTCATCCACGAGTGGCTGCGCCCGTCGGCGTCCATCGCGATCAGCACCGCGGCCGCGACCCGGTGCGCGTGGTTGAGCTGGAAGCGCAGGTTCGCCGCCGGCAGCCCGGTGCCCTGCGGCGTCAGGTGGCACCGGGCGACCTTCGTGTCGTCGGCCTCGGCGAGGTAGAGCCCGAGAAACGTGCCGAGCCCGGCCGGGGTCTCGAAGGTCACGGTGTACGTGGCGCCCCACAGGTGGAACACTCCGGACGCCTCGAGGCGGCGGCCGCCCGGTGCCGCGAGCTCCGTGCGGTGCAGCACGTCCGGCTCGGTCACGGCGCCTCCTCAGTGGACCAGGCACTATGGTGCGCGGAGTTGACGTTACAATCGTGCCTTGCAAATCGCAGGTCAGGAAGGGTGTGAGGCGCGGTGAGCCAGGATCTGGAGCTGGCAGCCGACCGAAGGCTGCTCGGCCGGACCAGCACCGTTGAGCGGCTGGCCGACATTCTCCGGTCGCGGATCACCGAGGGCTACTTCAAGCCGGGTGACCGGTTGCCCGAGGACTCGATCGGCAAGGCGCTGGAGGTCTCGCGCAACACGCTGCGCGAGGCGTTTCGCCTGCTCACCCACGAGCGGCTGCTGGTTCACGAGCTCAACCGCGGGGTCTTCGTCTGCAAGCTGACCGTCGACGATCTCGTAGACGTCTACCGCGTCCGCAAGCTCGTCGAGTGCGGCGCGGTCCGCGGCCTGTCCGGCCGCCCGCAGGTCGGTGCGATGGCGCGGGCCGTCGCCGACGGCGACGAGGCGATGCGGGCCCAGGACTGGCGGGCGCTCGGCACCGCGAACATGGTGTTCCACCAGGGAGTCGCGGCGCTGGCCGGCAGCCCCCGGGTGGACGAGCTGATGCGGGGTGTCCTGGCCGAGCTGCGCCTGCACTTCCACTCGATGGCCGACCCGCGCCGCTTCCACGAGCCCTACCTGGAGCGCAACCGCGAGATCCTCACGGTGATCGAGTCGGGCGACGGCCCGGCCGCGGAACGCCTGTTGCACAAGTACCTGGACGACTCCGAGCACCAGCTCGTGGGCGCCTACCGGACCGCAGGGGACTGACCGGCGAGCCGGAACCGGACCCGCTGCCCCGGCCGGGCCTGCGCGAGCACGGGCAGGTCCGCCGACACGACCACGGCGAGCACCGGGTACCCGCCGGTCACCGGATGGTCGGCCAGGAACACCACGGGCTGGCCCGCGGGCGGCACCTGGATCGCGCCCGGTGCCATGCCCTCGCTGGGCAGCTCCTCGTGCCGGGTCCGCGCGAGCGCCGGCCCCGACAGCCGCAGGCCGACCCGGTTGCTGTCCGCCGACACCGTGAACGGTTCGGCCAGCAGGGTCGCGAGCGCGCCGGCCGTGCACCAGTCCGCCCGCGGGCCCGCCACCACCCGCAGGGTCAGCTCACCCGCCGCGGGCGGGTTGACCGGTGCGACGTCCACGCCCGGCACGGGTCCACTGTGGTCGTTGCCGATGGGCAGCAGGTCGCCGGGGGACAGGGCGGGCGGGCCGAGGCCGGACAGCACGTCGGTGGACCGGGAGCCCAGCACCGGCGGCACGGCGACGCCGCCGCGCACCGCGACGTAGGTCCGCACGCCCGACTCCGGTGCCCCGATCGTCAGCGTGGCGCCGGCGGGCACGGTGAACGGCGCGTTCATCGCCGCCGCGCGGTCGAGCCGGCACGGCGCGCCCGTCACCGCGACCCGCGCAGTGCGGCGGAACAGCAGGCTCGCCGAGCCGTACGTCAGCTCCAGGCAGGCCGCGCCCTCGTCGTTGCCCACCAGCCGGTTCGCCAGCGCCGCGGCGGGCCCGTCCGCGGCGCCCGAGTGGCCTACGCCGAGCGCGGCGTACCCGGGGCGGCCGCGGTCCTGCACGGTCGCCACCGGTCCACAGCGGACGATCTCGATCCCGGGTGGGCCGCTCGTCGCCGCCGCGGCGTGCGGGGGCGTGCTGAGCAGCTTCGACACCGGCTCGAAGCGGACCCGGGTGCCCGGCCGCAGCAGCGCGGGCGGCGTGCGAACGGGGTCCCACAACGGCACCGAGGTGCGGCCGAGCAGGTGCCAGCCGCCGGGGGAGGAACGCGGGTACACGCCGGTGAACTCGCCCGCCACGCCGACCGCGCCGGCCGGGACCCGCACCCGGGGCGTGCCGCGCCGGGGCAGCCGAAGCCGCGGGTCGAGCCCGGTCAGGTAGCCGAACCCGGGCGCGAAACCGGAGAACGCCACGACGTAGCGCGCCGCGGTGTGTGCCTCGACCACGCCGTCGGCGCCGAGCCCGGTCAGCCTGCCGACCTCCGCGAGGTCCGCGCCGTCGTAGTGCACGGGCACGGTGACCTGCTCGCCGTCGCTCGCGGCCACCGGCGCCGGCCGCACCCGTGCCAGCTGTCTCGCCAGGTCCGCGGCGCCTGCCGCGGCCGGGTCGAAGCGCACCAGCACCGTGCTCGCCGCCGGCACGAGGTCGGTGACCCCGTCCGGCGACCGGTCCAGCAGTGCCGCGTAGACGCCGAGCGCCGCGTCGCCGGCCTCCACCAGCAATGCGGCGTCCCCGCACGGCAGCACTCTCACACGAAGCTCGCCAGGGTCACCCCCGCGCTGACCAGGGCCGCGCGCGCGGCCCTGGCGAGGCCCAGCGCGCCAGGGGTGTCGCCGTGCACGCACACCGACCGCGCGTCGACCGACAGGACCGTGCCGTCCGCGGTCTCGACCTCGCCGGTCGTGGCCAGCCGCACCACCCGCGACGCGACCGCCGCCGGGTCGGTCAGCACCGCGCCCGGCTCGCCACGGGGCAGCAGCCGTCCGTCCGATGTGTACGCGCGGTCGGCGAACGCCTCCGGGACGATCGGGAGCCCGGCGGCCCCGGCCAGGGCGAGCCAGCGCGAGCCCGGCATGCCCAGCACCGGCAACGACGGGTCGAACTGGCGCACCGCCTCGACGACCGCGCCCGCCTGCCGCTCGTCGGAGCCGATCGCGCCGTACAGCGCGCCGTGCGGCTTCACGTAGCCGACCCGCCCGCCGGCCGCCGCGGCGAATGCGGACAGGGCGCCGAGTTGGTAGAGCACGTCGTCGGTCAGCTCGGCCGGGTCGATGTCGAGGAATCTTCGGCCGAACCCGGCGAGGTCGCGATAGCCGACGTGCGCGCCGATCGCGACCCCGTGCCGCACCGCGGTGACGCACGCCCGGCGCATCGCTGACGGGTCGCCCGCGTGGAAGCCGCACGCGATGTTCGCGCCGGTGACCACGGTCAGCAGGGCGTCGTCGTCGGCGATCCGCCACGCGCCGAACCCCTCGGCGACATCACAGTTGAGATCCAGGACGGTCATGCCCGCGCTACCTCCGCGGCCGCGGTGTCCTCTTCGGACTCGATCACCGGGTCACGCGCCAGCACCAGGCCGATGCCGGTCAGCACCGCGGTGAACACGATGTAGACGGCGATGACCCACCAGCTGCCGACCGCGGCCAGCAGCGCGGTGAGGATCAGCGGGGCGGGTGCGCCGCCGATCACGCCGGCCAGCGTGTAGGCCAGCGAGGAGCCGGTGTAGCGCAGCCGCGGGGAGAACTGCTCGGTGATCAGCGCGGCCTGCGGGCCGTAGAGCATCGCGTGGATCGCGAGTGCCACGACCGTGCCGAGCACCAGTACCAGGAACGAGCCGCCGCCGAGCATCGGGAAGAACAGGAACGGCCACACCGCGGCGGCGATCGTGCCGTAGAGGTAGAGCCGGCGCCGGTTCATCCGGTCCGACAGCGCGCCGAACGCCGGCATCAGGGCGAGCTGGCACGCCGAGCCGATCATCACCGCGGTCGAGCCCTGCCCGCGGGACATGCCGAGCTCGTTGGTGATGTAGGTCAGCGTGAACACGGTGAACAGCGAATAGAGGACGTCCGGGCAGACCCGCACCAGGATCCCGGCGATCAGCGCGCGCCGCTCCCGGCCGGCCACCTCGGCCAGCGGGGCGCTCGGCCGCTCGCCGCGGTCGGCGATCTGGCGGAACACCGGCGTCTCCTCCAGGCGCAGGCGCAGCCACAGCCCGAAGATCACCAGCAGGGCGGACAGCAGGAACGCCACCCGCCAGCCCCACGAGGTGAAGGCGGCCTCGGAGAGCGTCGCGGACAGCAGCGCCAGCACGCCGTTGGCGATCAGCGTGCCTGCGGGCGGACCGATCTGCGCGGCGGAGGCCCAGAACCCGCGGCGGCGCGGGTCGCCGTACTCGCTCGACAGCAGGACCGCGCCACCCCACTCGCCGCCGACCGCGACGCCCTGCAGGAAGCGCAGCAGGACGAGGAGGACCGCGGCGGTGGGGCCGATCGACGCGTGCGTCGGCAGCACGCCGATGAGCGTGGTGGCGATGCCGGCGAGGAGCAGCGTGTAGACGAGGACCTTCTTGCGCCCCAGCACGTCGCCGAGCCGGCCGAAGACGACCCCGCCGAGCGGGCGTGCGAGGTAGCCGACGGCGTAGGTGGAGAAGGCGGCCATGGTGCCGACGAGGTCGTCGCCGGAGGGGAAGAACAGGTCACCGAAGATCGTCGCCGCGGCGACCGAGTAGGCCGCGAAGTCGTAGTACTCCAGCGCAGTTCCGGACAGGCTCGCCGCGTAGGCCCGGCGCAGGGACCGTGGATCGACGGTGCTCGAGACGGTGCTCATTGTGTTCACATCCCGTCTTTTCGGCGTGGGCTGGTTCACAGCTGAGGCTAGATTTCGTTGAACGATCCTGCAATACTACGTTTCACATCTGGCATCTGAGCCGACACCGTTTGTGATGAAAGTGGGTGACCCCCAGCATGAATCCTGAAACCCCGGACGGTCCGGCCTCGTGCCGCTCGGTGCGCAACGCCTTCCGCTTGCTGGAGCTGCTCGCCGTCAGCCCCGACGGCCTGCGCCTGGCCCGCCTCGTCGACGCGACGGGCCTGCCGAAGTCGTCGGTGCACCGGATCCTCGCGACCCTGGAGGACCTGGAGATCGTGTGCCGCGACGACTCCACGGCGAACTACCACCTGACGGCGAGCTGGCGCCGGATCGTGGTGCCACCGCGCCCGTCGGAGTTCTCCGCCCCGGTGCTCGGGTCCGACGGACGTCCGGTGGCCGGGCTGACGTTGCGGGTGCGGGGGCACGTGGCGCCGGGCGTGGCGTCGGAGCGGTTGAGCAGGCTGGTGGGCGATCTCGCGCACGCGGTGTCCCGCCGCATCGGCCGCGGCATCGCGGGCGTGGGCGGCCGGCTCGCTGACGGTGGCGCCGACAGAAGTGTCGCACCCGCCAGCCGAGCCTCCTGAGCACCGCTTTCCCAAGCCCCGCAAGCGTTTGCCTCGCTGCGCGGACTGATCCGAGGGTGCAAGGGGGACCCCTGGTGCCAGCCTACCGACGAGCACCGACATTTCGCGGCCGCGCGGGGAACCTGTGGACAACCAGACCGATTGAATGGTCCATTCAATCGCCGGGGGGGGTCCCCTGACATCCACACTACCGGCGCACACCGACAAAAACGGGGGTCGTGGCGGGCCTGTGGACAACGAGCCCGATTGAACGGACCGTTCAATCGCCAGGGGGTCCCCCTGAAATCCACTCTACCCGCCACCACCGACAATTCCCTTGCCGTGCAAGGGAAGCGAGCTACTCCTTCGGCGGCGGACGCAACGCCGCCAGCTGCTGCGCGAAGGGAATCACCGTCTCCTCGGCCGACGGCGCCACGGGCGGCCGCCCCTCCATCAGCTCCGCCAGCTCCCCGGCCGCCCGCGCGATCCGGTGCGCCAGATCATCCGAGCCCGACGACGCCCAGTCCTCCGACGCCGCGTACACCGCCGTCGGCGCGACCACCGCGCGCAGGTACGTGAACATCGGCCGCAACGCGTGTTCCAGCGCCAGCGAGTGCCGCGCCGTCCCGCCCGTCGCCGCGATCAGGACCGGCTTCCCCGCCAGCGCCTCCTGGTCCAGCACGTCGAAGAAAGACTTGAACAGGCCCGAGTACGACGCCGTGAAGATGGGTGTCACCGCGATCAGGCCGTCCGCACCAGCCACTGTGGACAGTGCGGACGCCAGGCGGGGCGACGCGAAGCCGGTCACGAAGTTGTTCGCGATGTCTCCGGCCAGGTCGCGCAGTTCCACGACGGATACAGCGACCGGGGTCTGGCCGCCGACCGCCGCCGCGAGGCGGTCGGCCAGCAGCCGGGTCGAGGACGGCACGGTCAGACCAGCCGACACCACCACGAGAGTCCTCATTCGACGGTCACCGCCTCCGAAGCCGCGCGGGCGGCCAGCAACGACTGGTGTGTCGGCGCGTCCGGAACCGACGACGGCCGGCCGATGGCGAACTCCTTGCGCAGCACCGGCACGACGTGTTCGCCGAGCAGGTCCAGCTGCTCCAGCACCGTCTTCAGCGGCAGCCCCGCGTGGTCCATCAGGAACAGCTGCCGCTGGTAGTCCCCGAAGTGCTCGCGGAACGTCAGCGTCCGGTCGATCACCTGCTGCGGGCTGCCGACCGTGAGCGGCGTCTGCTCCGTGAAGTCCTCGAGCGACGGCCCGTGCCCGTACACCGGCGCGTTGTCGAAGTACGGCCGGAA
>Ga0164241_10004906_pt1 | contig 12764 bp, 12 predicted proteins | sample OricomyardsoilBY_FD_108780 | JGI IMG/M metagenome (GOLD analysis project Ga0164241, IMG submission 108780) | Backyard soil microbial communities from Emeryville, California, USA - Original compost - Back yard soil (BY) | ecosystem: Environmental > Terrestrial > Soil > Unclassified | place: USA...
CGTCAATGTAGCGTTGATTACGCAACCGATTCGATGGGGAGACGAATATTATGCGTGCTTTGCTGGCCTTGATCGGGCTTGCCGCCTTGATCGTCGTAGCGATGATGGCGTTCGGCCTGCTCACTTTCACCGCGAACTCCGGCTCGCTGCCCAGCTTGCATTGGCAAGGCGGCAAGGCGCCCACCGTGCAGGCCGATGTCGCGCATATCTCGATGGGGATGGAGAACAAGACGGTCGAGGTGCCGACGGTCACCACCACCACCAAGACCATCGCCGTCCCCACCGTGTCGGTGGACAAGCCGGGCAACACGTCCGCCGCGCAGCAATAAGCCTGACTGGCCTCGCCCGTCCGGGCGGGGCATAGCGGCGGGATGTTCCCGCTTCCCCCTCCGATGCGCGCCGCGCTCCACGCCGCGCGTGACGCCGCGGCGCTGGGCGAGGTGCCCGTCGGCGCGGCGGTGGCGCGCGACGGCGAGGTGATCGCGGTCGCCGCCAACGCGCCGCGCACCCGCCACGATCCCAGCGCGCATGCCGAGATGCTGGCGATTCGCGCCGCCGCCGAACGGCTCGGCGACGACCGGCTCGAAGGCTGCGACCTGTGGGTCACGCTCGAACCTTGCGCGATGTGCGCCGGCGCGATCGCCCATGCCCGCATCGCCCGGCTCTATTACGGCGCGGACGATCCCAAGGGCGGCGCGGTCGCGCACGGCCCGCGCCTGTTCGCGCAGCCGACGATCCACCACCGCCCCGAAATCTATCCCGGGATCGGCGAGGCGGAAGCGGCGGCGCTGCTCAGGGACTTCTTCGCCGCGCGGCGCTGAGCCTAGAGCGATTTCGAGCCGGGTGGAATCACCCGGCGACTCGGAAATCGCGGCAAGACAATGTGCTAGAGCGATCGGATCGGCGCAGCCGAGCCGAAACGCGCTCTAGCTCAGATCGGTTTGCGCGATCGGCACGATCTTGATCTCGACGCGGCGATTGGTGGCGCGGCCTTCCTCGGTATCGTTGGGCGCGATCGGCTGGGTCTCGCCATAGCCCATCGTGCCGACCCGCGCCGATTGCAGGCCGCGCGATTCGAGATAATGCGCCACCGACACCGCGCGCCGTTCGGACAACGCCTGGTTGTAGGTGTCGCTGCCGGTCGAATCGGTATGGCCGTACACGTCGATATAGGTCTGGTTGTAATCGTCGAGCACCTGCGCGACCTGGTCGAGCGTGTGCTGGAATTGCGGCTGCACGTCGGCGCTGTTGTAGGCGAAGGTGATCCCCGACGGGATGTTGAGGATCAGATCGTCGCCCTGCCGCGTCACGCGCACGTCGGTGCCCGCGGTGCGCGCGCGCATATCGCGCTCCTGCTTGTCCATATAGGCGCCGATCCCGGCCCCGGCGAGGCCGCCGATCCCGGCGCCGACGATCTTCTCGGTGCGGTCGTGGCGCCCGCCGACGATGTCGCCGAGCAGATAGCCGCCCGCCGCGCCAGCGATCCCGCCGATCGCCGCCTTGGACAGGTGCCGCTGCCCGGTCTCGGGATCGGTCACGCACGCAGCGGTGGCGAGCAAGGTGCTCAGTGCGGCGGCGGTAGTGAGCTTGGAAATGGACATAATGGTTTCCCCTTCGAATCGGAATAACTCGGGCCGATATGGGCTTGTTCCGCCGGCGCACTGAACCGCAGATGAGCGAGACGGTTGTGCAGCGCCGCGATTCACGCCAAAGGAGACGGCGACGAGCGCCATGGCACCGCCACCTCCCTTCCCCTGGATCGACGTCGCGATCATCCTCGCGCTGATCGTGCTCAACGGCTGTTTCGCGATGAGCGAGCTGGCGATCGTCTCGGCGCGCAAGGCGCGGCTGGAGGCGATGGCGCGGAGCGGGCGGCCGGGCGCGCGGATCGCGCTGATGCTCTCGGCCGAGCCGGGGCGGTTCCTCTCCACCGTGCAGATCGGCATCACGCTGATCGGTATCCTCGCCGGCGCCTTTTCGGGCGCGAGCCTGGGCGATCCGACCGCGATCCGGCTCGAGCGGCTGGGGCTGACCCACGATCATGCCGAGACGCTCGGGTTCGCGCTGGTGATCGGGTTGACCACCTTCGTGTCGCTGATCGTCGGCGAGCTGACCCCAAAGCAGGTCGCGCTGCGCTCGCCCGAGCCTATCGCCGCCTTCGTCGCGATTCCGATGCTGTGGCTGGCGCGGATCACCGCGCCGGTCGGCTGGCTGCTCAACACCACCAGCGCGCTGATCTTCCGGTTGATCGGGCTGCACAAGAAGGCCGACGAGCATGTCACCGCCGAGGAGCTGCACCTGATCGTCGCCGAGGCGAGCAAGTCGGGCGTGATCGAGGAGCATGAGCGCTCGATCATCTCGGGCGTCGTGCGCCTCGCCGACCGCCCGGTGCGCGAGGTGATGACGCCGCGCACCGAGGTCGACTGGCTCGACGTCGCGATCGACCGCGAGGGGCTGCGCGCGGTGCTTGCCGAGAGCGCGCACAGCCGCATGCCGGTGGCCGAAGGCTCGGTCGATGCGGTGATCGGCGTGGTGCAGGCACGCGACATCGTCGCGGCGCTGATCCGCGGCGACGCGCTCGATCTGCGCGCGCTGATGCGCAAGGCGCCGGTGGTGCTCGACCAGATCGACGCGATGGACGCCTTGACGGAAATCCGCGCCGCCGAGGTGCCGATGGCGCTGATCCACGACGAATACGGCCATTTCGAAGGCGTGGTGACGCCCGCCGATCTGCTCGCCGCGATCGCCGGCGAGTTCGCTTCCAACGCCGATCCCGACGAAGAGCCGATGGTGGTCGAGCGCGACGACGGCTCGCTGCTGGTTGCGGGCAACATGTCGGCCGATGCGCTGGCCGAGCGGCTCGGCATCGACCTGCCCGAGACCCGCGACTACGCCACCGTCGCCGGCCTCGCGCTCGCCGTGCTGCGCCACCTGCCCGAGGAAGGCGAGCGCTTTACCGAGCAGGGCTGGCGCTTCGAGGTGGTCGATCTCGATGGGCGGCGGATCGACAAATTGTTGGTCAGCGCGGTGGGCCGGCGGGGCGCGGAAAGATAAGCGACAGCCGGACCTCAGCGCCCAAAGGTCACACAAGGGTCACACTGTCTCGCCGATCCGACGCGATCGCAGGGCGCTCGATCTTTAACCCGTCAAAGAGCCGCGCGGTAGAACCGGGCAAGGCAGGCGTGGCACAGGATTTCCAACATGTGAAGGGGGTGTTTCGCGAGACGGCAAATCAGTCCGCCGCCTGCTCCCCATCCATTCTTGCCTGTTCCAACAGCTTCAACTCCTCCTGAATGCAACGCTTGCAGTACCAAACGAGCTTTCCATAATGCTCCCGTTCACGGGCCGACATTCGGTTTTTGCCTCGGTGAACAATGTGGCTGCGCACATCATAAATCTCTTTGAAATCTTCAAGAATCTCACGGCGTTGGACAGAAGTTTTGCCGATAAGGTATGCGCATCGGTTTCTGAGCAGTTCGCCGAGGCCAATTTCACCGATTAGCGACGCATCCCCGAGGATGATTTCCAAGCAGACCATTGCTTGGATGTAGGCAAGAAGCTCGTTTTCGGCTGCATAGGAGTCAAACAGCCATCTTGCGGCGAGGCGTAGGCGTTCGGCTTCAGGACTGGTACCGAACATCAAATCCAGCTTGTCGAGATCCAGTTTGTAGACTCCGAGCTTGGTTTCTAATGGGTGATCGCCCGGCACCCAATCGTTGAACTTGATGTCGTTGATTAACTGACTAGCAGAGGCATCGAGCTCGATACGGAAGGTCAATTCCAGATTCTCCCCCGCGATGCGATGCACGATGAGCTTGCGTTTGCTCGGGTAGGCCGACCAAGATCGCCGCCGCTGCGCTATTCCGAGTGCGAGCTGGACGCCCCAAAGGGCTTTGAAATCACCGACAAGTTCGTGCTCGGTGACGGTTTCCGTGAATCTTCCAAGGAAACCTTGTTTGATGATCTGAAGGTACGCGCCTTTCCATTCGTAATTCGAATCGCCGACGTTCGATAATCCACCAAGAAGCGTGTGATCCCAGATGTCTCGATCGCGTTGCTCGTCGCCCGTCGATACCGGGTGATCTTGAGAGAAGCTGTCGGTGGCAAGGGCAACTCTCGCTGCCTTAGAGAGTCGGAGTTGGCCGTCACCGGCTTCGAGGTATTTGTCCATTCCTTCTGGTGCCGAGATTGTGACGATGTACGTCTCGGGAAGTCGGTCGAATTGGTCGATCAGCTCGCTTGCTTTTGCTCCTACGTCTGACCAGCCGAGTAGGCCGGTGATCGGCTGGTGTGATCCATTCTCATACTTGTCGCCCATCAGCGCGTTGTTGATCGTACCCATCAAGAAATCAGAAAGAGGCTGATCCGATATCCAACGATGCAATTTATCGGCGATGTCGCCGTGCCCAGGAAGGGAACTGTCGAGCGTCTGAAGGTGCTGCTGGCTCTCGTTCGTTAAGGCAATTCCTCGAACTACTTCAAGAGTGGGTAACGCCTCTGCCAACGTGCCGACCAGCTTCTCCTTTAGCTTGGGATGTAGATCAAGTGACATCAGGCGACATCCTCGTGTTCGGCGAGGGCTCTACCGCCTCGGATTTTCCTCGCCAATGGCAACTATTACACCTTGCTGTCGGGTAGGATTCCACCAATTGTAGCCGCTTTGGGAACTTCCTCCTCAAAGCTTCCCGAATTCCGCCTCGAAGCCCGCGCGGTCGCCCGCCGCCAGAAGCTTCGCCTGCGCAATCCAGCGATCGCGCGCCATGCGGCCCTGGAAGGCGCCGAGTTGCGTGTCGAGCATCTCCGCCTCGTCGGGGGAAAGCGTGGCGAGCTGGCCGACGCGGGTGATGCCGAGCTCGGCGAGGCGGGTGACGAGCTTGGGGCCGATGCTCTTGATCAGCGCGAGATCGTCGCCGGATGCGTCCGCCTCCCCATTTCCCGCATCGGCCGCCTTCATCGGGGCGGGCGGCGGGGGGGCGGCGAGCTCGGCGGCGAGGGTCGCCGGCATGGCTTCAAGTGGATCGCCGGCCACCAGCGGCACGTCGGCGAGCGGGAAGGGCTGTGCCGGTTCGTCAGGTTCTGCCGGGGATGGCGGCGGGGCGGCGATCGGGTGCGCCGCTTCGCGTCGCGCCTCGCGCTCGCGTTCGGCGCGCACGCGGCGGCGCTTGCGGCGCATCCCAGATACGATGCCGAGGATCACGATCAGCGCGATCACACCGATCAGGATCAATTGCGGAATGGTCCAGCCGCCATACGTGATCGCGGTGGCGGAAACGCTCTGGGCTGCCTTGCTACTGTCCATGTGCGCGAGCCTAGCCGATCGCCGCCTCGCGTTCCACCTCGCGCCAGCCGATGTCGCGGCGGCAGAATCCGATGGGGAAGGCGATCCGGTCGACCGCCGCATAGGCGCGCGCCTGCGCTTCGGCCACGCTCGCGCCGCTCGCGGTGACAGCCAGCACGCGCCCGCCGGCGGCGACCAGTTCGCCCTGGTGCATCGTCGTCCCGGCCTGGAAGACGGTGGCGCCGGTCGCCTCGGCGGCGGCGATGCCGTGGATCGTGCCGCCGCTCTCGGGCGTGCCCGGATAGCCGTTGGCGGCGAGGATCACGGTGAGCGCGGTATCGGGCGAGAAACGCGGCGGCGCGTGCGCGTCCAGCCGTTCCTCGGCCACCGCGAGCAGCAAGGCGAGCAGGTCGCTCTCCAGCCGCTTCATCAGCACCTGGCATTCGGGATCGCCGAAGCGGGCATTATATTCGATCAGCTGCGGGCCGTCCGTGGTCAGCATCAGCCCGGCATAGAGCACGCCGGCATAGGGCATGCCTTCCGCCTTCATTGCCGCCACCGTGGGCCGGACGATCTCGGCGAGCGCGCGCGCCTCCAGCTCGGGGGTCAAAACGGGTGCGGGGCTGTAGGCGCCCATGCCGCCGGTATTGGGGCCGGTATCGCCCTCGCCGACGCGCTTGTGATCCTGCGCCGATCCGAACGGCATGATCGCCTCGCCGTCGGTCAGCACGAACAGGCTGGCTTCCTCGCCCTCCAGGAATTGCTCGATCACCGCTTCGCCGCCCGGCTCTGCGAACAAGGCTTGGATCGCGGCGTCCGCCTCGCCGCGCGTCATCGCCACCGTCACGCCCTTGCCCGCGGCGAGCCCATCGGCCTTGATCACGATCGGAATGCCCATCCGGTCGAGCGCGGCCAAAGCGGCCGCCTTGTCGGTCACGCGCTCGTAGCCGGCGGTCGGAATATTGTGGCGCGCGCAAAGGTCCTTGGTGAAGCCCTTCGAGCCTTCGAGCTGCGCAGCGGCGCGCGAGGGGCCGAATACGCGGAAACCTGCCGAGCGGAGACTGTCCGACAGCCCGTCGACCAGCGGCGCCTCCGGCCCGATCACGACGAGATCGATCGCCTGCGCGCGGCAGAAATCCACCACCGCATCATGATCGGTCACCGCCAGCGCGACGCATTCGGCGTGGCGCGCGATCCCCGGATTGCCCGGCGCGGCGAACAATTTGGTGAGGCGCGGCGATTGCGCCAGCTTCCATGCGAGCGCATGTTCGCGTCCGCCCGATCCCACCAGCAGGACGTTCATGCCCGATCCCTCGTTTCCCGATACCGCGCGGCTGGTAGCCGAGGATATTCCCGGCGACAATTCCGCGCCGCTCTCGGTCGGCGAGCTGGCCTCCAAGCTCAAGCGCTTCGTCGAGAGCGAATTCGGCCATGTCCGGATCCGCGGCGAGATTTCGGGCTACAAGCGCGTCGCCTCGGGCCATGCCTATCTCAGCCTGAAGGACGAGAATGCGGTGATCGACGGCGTGATCTGGAAAGGCAGCGTCGGTACGCTCGCCTTCCAGCCGCAGGACGGGATCGAGGTGATCGCGACTGGCAAGCTGACCATCTATCCCGGCCGTTCCAAATACCAGATCGTGATCGAGCGGATGGAGTTGGCCGGCGCGGGCCAGTTGATGGCGCTGCTGGAGAAATTGAAGGCGAAGCTGGCGGGCGAGGGGCTGTTCGACAATGCCCGCAAGACACGCCTGCCCTATCTGCCGCGCGTGATCGGCGTGGTGACCTCGCCGACCGGCGCAGTGATCCGCGACATCCTCCACCGGCTGGAGGATCGCTGCCCCACGCATGTCGTGCTCTGGCCCGTCAAGGTGCAGGGCGAGGGCGCGGCGCAGGAGGTGGCGCGCGCGGTGCGCGGGTTCGACACGATGGCGCCGGGCGGGCCGATTCCGCGCCCCGACCTGGTGATCGTCGCGCGCGGCGGCGGCTCGATCGAGGATCTGTGGTGCTTCAACGAGGAAGAGGTGGTCCGCGCGGTCGCCGGGTGCAGCATCCCGATCATCTCGGCGGTGGGACACGAGACCGACACGACTTTGTGCGATTACGCCGCCGATCTCCGTGCGCCGACGCCGACCGCGGCGGCCGAGCTTGCGGTGCCGGTGCTGGCCGATCTGCGGCTGACGCTCGATACGCATGCGCAGCGGATGGAGCGCTGCGCGCGGCGCTATCATGAGCGCGCGGGGGAACGATTGGCCGGGGCGGTGCGCGCCTTGCCCAGGCGCGATGCGCTGCTCGGGCCGCAACGCCAGCGCGCCGACGAGGCGGGGCAGCGGCTCGATCTCGCGCTGGAGCGGCGGCTGAACATGGCGCGCGGCGTGCTCGATCGCTCGGGCGCGGCGCTGCGCCCGGCAATGCTCGAACAGCGGCTGGCGGCGGCGCGGCAGCGGCTGGAAGGGCTGGGACGGCTGCTCGATGCGGCGCATCCCAACCGGCCGCTCGATCGCGGCTATGCTTGGGTCGAGGGCCGGATCAGCGGCAAGGTGGTGGGGACCGCCGTCGAGGCACGCTCCGCAGCCGCGCTCACGCTCCATTTCCGGGACGGGCCGATCGACGCCCGGGTTGAGCGCGGCGGCAAAACGCCCGATAAGACCGTGCCCGAACAGCCTTCGCTCTTGTAACGAAGCGCCAAAGCCGGAAAGGAGGCGCGCATGCTGGTATCGAATAGCGATCGCGCCGCGCGGCTGCATTACATGGCCAACGGCTTCCGCGTGCTGACCCCCGGGGATCACGTCACCTGCGCGCTCTCGGGCGCACGCATCCCGCTCGAAGAGCTGCGCTATTGGAGCGTGGCGCGGCAGGAGGCCTATGCCACCGCCGCGCTCTCCATGCAGGCGCATTGCGAGGCCTGAGGGCGGTGCGGCGTGGACTTCGCTGGAGCTTCGGTGTCGGCGCTTTGGTGCTGCTCGGCAGTTGCGCGAGCGCGCCGCAGCGTCCGCGAATCCAGCCGATGCCGCAGACGACGGCGCAGCGGCCCTTGCCGCCGCCGGTGCGCCCGATCCCGCCGCGCCCGGTCAGCTTCAGCTATCGCGGCGCGATGACGCAGGGCGGGCTGGTGATCGGCACCGCGCCCGCCGGCACCAGCCTGCTGACCTATGACCGTGCGGCGATCCCCGTCACTCCGGACGGACGGTTCGTGATCGCGTTCGATCGCGATGCCGGGCCGTTCTCCGATCTCGCCGCCACGCTCGACGACGGCCGCGTGGTGCGCGACCGTCTCTCGATCGCGCCGCGCGAATGGGACATTTCGCGGCTCAACACCTTGCCCAAATATCCGGTGCCCGCGCCCGAATTCGCCAGACTGCGCCCGGCCGAGCTGGCCGAGATCAACGCCGCGCGGAAGGTGGTGACCGATGCGCAGGGCTGGAAGCAGGAATTCCTGTGGCCGGCGACGGGGCGCATCTCCACCCTGTTCGGCTCGCAGCGCATCTACAAGAATGGCGAGAAGGGCTCGTATCATTCGGGCACCGATATCGCGGTGCCGACCGGCACGCCGGTGCTCGCGCCCGCCGACGGCGTGGTGATCCTCGCGACCGATCATCCCTTCACGCTCGAAGGCAATCTGCTGATGGTCGATCACGGCATGGGATTGAACAGCGCGTTCATGCATCTGTCGCGTATCGAGGTGCATGTCGGCGAGCATGTCCGCCGCGGCCAGGAGATCGCCCGCTCGGGCGCCACCGGCCGCGCCACCGGCCCGCATCTCCATTGGGGGCTCAAGTGGCGCGACGCGCGGATCGATCCGCTGCTGGTGGCGGGGCCGATGCCGCGCGCAGAGTGATCACCTAGCCCTGGATATGGATCAGAAACGCCCGGCACAAGTATCTGGTGGGTTCGGCGGCAGCGCCGGATCACGAGCCATTGACGCTTATGAGAGCATCCTCGCAAAATCGCCGAATTCGCCAAACAGCTGGTTCAACCTTGCCATCGCGTATCGGCAAGCCGGACGTCCGCTGGACGCACTGACCGCTTATGACGAAAGCCTGAGCCGGGGACTGAAAGATCCCGAAGAAGCGGAAGTTCAAAAGGCGGTCATCCTCTCGGAAGACCTTGCGCGTCCCCATGATGCGCACGCGACGCTGATCCGCGCGCTCAGCCTCAATGCCTACTACGTCCCCGCGCTTCTGAACCTCGGCAATCTGCACGAGGATTTGGGCGAATGGATGGAAGCGGAGTCGGCGTACCGACGGGCTTTCGATGTGGATGAGGGGAACAATCTGGCGCTTTCGCGACTGATCGCGGTCGGGCGGCATGAGTCGCCAGAGGCGCCGCGGTTGAAGGAAGCCGAAGCGCGGCTGCAAGCGCCGCAAACGTCCCTGCCCGATCGCGCGGATCTCGGCTTCGCTCTCGGAAGCGCGCTGGATGCCCTTGGCGTTTATGATCGCGCCTTCGCGGCTTATTCTCACGCGAATCGGGCCAGTGCCGAGCTCGCGCGACGTGAGGGCGTCTCCTATGACCGCCGCGCGCACGAACAGCTGATCGACCGGATCATCCAGGTTTTTTCGTCCGATATGGAACGTGCGCCTGACGACCAGGACGAACCACCCATATTCATCTGCGGGATGGTTCGCTCCGGATCGACGCTGATCGAGTCGATTCTGGCGCGGCATGATGCGATCTGTGCAGGGGGCGAGCTCAGCATCATCCCGTCATTGGCTGCGACGGCGTTGCAGCCCTATCCCGAAAGTGTGGGATTCTGCACCCGGAGTGATTTTGCGGAAATGGCGCGAATGTATCGCCGCGCTGCCTCTACCCATTCACGAAACGGGATGCGGCTGACCGACAAGAGGCCCGACAATTTCCTGCATGTGGGGCTGATCAAGCAAATCTTCCCGGGGGCGAAGATCATCCGCACCGTCCGCAACCCGCTCGACAACGGCGTATCGGCCTTCTTCCTGCATGCCTCGCAACATTTGCCATATGCCACCGATCTGGCGGATATCGCCCACTTTCTCGCGCAGGAACGAAGACTGATGGCATTTTGGAAGAGGCGATATCCCGGCGACATTCTCGATGTCGATTATGACGCATTTGTCATCGATCCGGCGCCCATTGCCGCAAACATCCTGACGTTTCTGGAATTGCCGAGCCAAACGGGATTACTGGTCTCCAGCCAGAATGACGGCCCGATCCGGACAGCCAGCCACCGTCAGGTACGGCGACCGATCTATCGCGACTCGTCCGGACGCGCGGTTCGATACGCTCCGTTCATCGATCTCCTTAAAGGCGCGTTGCAGACATTCGGCGTGGAAAGCCTCGCCGAGTGAGCAACGCTGCGCAACGCATCCTGGATTTGGCGAGAGCGGGCGACGCTCGGGCAGCCATTGCCGCCGGCGAGACGGTACTCGCGGCGGGCGCGCGCGACGCGCCTCTGGCGATGTTTATCGGAGTCATGTGTTGCCGCGAGGGCGATCTTGCGCGAGGGATCGAACATCTCGAGAGGGCCTGCGGGTGGGCACCCGATCAAATGCCGCCGCGCGTGGAATTGGCGCGCGCGCTTGTCATCGCGCAACGTTATGGCGAGGCCGAAGCGCTGACCAAACCTCTTGCGGGATTCGACACGCCGCTCGCGCGCGAGATGCAGCGCATCAGGGCGCTCGCCATCTTGCGGCAACATCGCGCGGACGAGGCAGGCGATCTGTATCGAACGCTGGCCGATGTCGACCCGGGTGATTTCGAAAGTTGGCATGGTTGGGGCGTGGCTCAGCTCGCTCTGGAACAGAATGCGGGCGCGATTACCGCCCTGGAAAAGGCGACGGCGCTGCGGCCGACCATCGGCGCCTACTGGGTCGATCTGGCAAGAGCGCGTGCCGCGAATGCGGACTTCGCGGGGGCATTGGCAGCGGCGCAGGGGGCTTTGAAAGGTAATGCCGAAGATCCGGCGGCGCTGGTCGAACTCGCTCGCGGCCTCGCGGGACAAGGTGATGATGCTCAGGCTTTGATTGCCCTGGATAGCGCCGCGCAGCGCGTGGACCATGTGGAACTGAAGGTCGAAATCGCCGATCTCAGGCTGGCGAGTAAGGCGTTCGACGCTGCCGAGGCCGATTATCGCGCAGTGCTGGAGCGGAATCCGGGCAATGCCCAGGCATGGCAAGGCCTTGCGAGGCTGTTGGAGCGCACCAACCGGCGCGCCGCGCTGTTCCAGGCCATTGAGCAGGCAAAGGGAGCGGACCTGCCGCCCGAGACCTTGGCACTCGTCGAAGCGCAAGCGCTTCGCGATGAGAAGAGATTGGATGAAGCAATGGCTGCGGCGTTGCAGGCGCCGGCTGATCGAGAGCCCGCGCTTCGCGCGCAGCTGATTGGCGACATAGCCGATCGGCAAGGTGACACCGAAACTGCCTTTGCCGCTTTTCGCCGGGCAAACGCCTTGCTCGCGGCCAAGGCCGGCGACGCGTCCGAGCAAGCAGAGCGCTTTCGCGAAAGTTACGTCAAGCTCGGTGCGTTGGTTTCGTCTGAATGGTTGGCGAGCTGGCGAGAGCGTGAGAAAGAGCAGCTTCGGCGAGCACCGCTTTTCATCTTCGGCTTCCCGCGTTCGGGGACGACATTGATCGACACGATGTTGAGCGGTCATCCCGATGTCGCGGTGATGGAAGAAGAGGCCGTCATCGACCGCGTCGCCCAGGATCTGGGGCCGTTCGAGCGCCTGCCGACGCTGGCGCAAGCGGATCTCGACGCGCTGCGGCGCACCTATTTCGAGCAGGCGAGTGCGATCGTGCCCGACCTGGGCGACCGCTTGATCGTCGATAAGCACCCGCTGGGACTGGGGAGCACGCCGCTGCTCTATCGGATGTTTCCCGATGCGCGGTTTGTGTTCGTCGAGCGCCACCCGTGTGACGTGGTGCTGAGCTGCTTCATCACCAGCGCCCAGATGGACGCCAAGATCGCCAACTTTTTCGACTTCTCGGCCACCGCGCGGCTATACGATGCCGTATTGGATTACTGGACAAAATGTACACGCATATTGCCGATCAACGTACTGACGATACGTTATGAATCATTAATCGCCGATCCGGCCGCCGAACTCGGTCGCTTGGCGAACTTTGCTGGATTGGCTTGGGATGATCGTCTGCTGGCCAACGACTCCAATGCCAGCGCGCGCGGCTATATCGATTCGCCGAGCTACGCACAGGTCGCGCAGCCGATCTATACCCGCGCTAGAGGGCGCTGGCTGCGCTATCGCGAGCACATGAAGGAGGTTTTGCCGATCCTGGAACCGTGGGTCCGGAAACTGAACTATGACCTGGGGAAATAGGTACAAAAAACCCGGGAATTCCCCAACAAAACCCGACAGCTCAGTTCGTGTCTTGGACGGGCTTATACTGTTGCACGCGCTCGACCGTGCGGCGCTGTTCACGCTCGACGTCCGCCCATTGCATTGCGGTCATGCACGTCCGCTGGGTCTGCAAGCGGCTGCCGATTTCTTCCTCCGACC
>Ga0164241_10004907_pt1 | contig 12763 bp, 10 predicted proteins | sample OricomyardsoilBY_FD_108780 | JGI IMG/M metagenome (GOLD analysis project Ga0164241, IMG submission 108780) | Backyard soil microbial communities from Emeryville, California, USA - Original compost - Back yard soil (BY) | ecosystem: Environmental > Terrestrial > Soil > Unclassified | place: USA...
CCAGGCGCTCCCGCGCTACGAGCCGCGGCCCGAGCCCGCCGCCGCGTGGCTGTACGGCATCGCCCGCAACAAGCACAGCGAGGCGCTGCGCCGCGGGCGCGTCGCCGACCTCGCGCGGCGCGCGCTGGAGATGGAGCCGATCGTGCTCGACGACGACGCGATCGAGCGGCTCGAGCGCGACGCCGCCGGGACCCCGGCGCTGGCGGCGCTGGCCGACCTCCCCGCCGAGCAGCGGGAGGCGATCCGGGCGCGGCACGTCGAGGGGCTGGAGTACGAGGAGATCGCGGCGCGGCTGCGCTGCTCGGAGAGCGTCGTGCGCAAGCGCGTCAGCCGAGGACTGCACACGCTGCGCACCACGTTGAAGGAGGCAGGACGATGACCGACCCACTGCTCGAGCTCGAGCGCGACCTCGTCGAGGCGGGCCGCCGCCGGCTCGCGGGCGCGGAGGCGCCCCGGCGCCGCCGCCGGACGTTCACGCCGCTGGTCGTCGCCGCCGCGCTGCTCACCCTCTCCGGCGCCGCGTACGCCGCCACGAAGCTCCTCGACACCGGCGACGCCGTCGCCTACCGCTTCGGCCACGCCCCGACCCCGCACGTCGGCCTCGGCACCCCGATCGCCGCCACTGTGCAGCTGCACCCGATGCGGATGAAGGACCCCGGAGGCGGCCCCGACTGGGCGCTGCGCACGTGGCACACCACGCGCGGCTACGGCTGCCTGCAGATCGGCCGCTTCTACGAAGGCAAGCTCGGCGTGATCGGCAGCGACGGCGCGTTCTCCGACGACGGCCTGTTCCACGAGCTGCGCCCCGGCGTGATCCTCCTGAAGACCGACTGCATCGCGCTCGACGGCGCCGGCCACCCGCGGCTGACGATCCACGAGGGCGCGTTCCCGGCCAGCGGCACCCAGATGTGCGGCAAGACCGGCTGCCACGCCACGCACGTCCGCAGCGTGGACTACGGCTTCGCCGGCCCCGACGCGACGTCCCTGACCTACCGCGCCGGCGGCGCGACGCGCACGGCGCAGACGTCCGGCCCCGACGGAGCGTACCTGATCGTCGGCCCGGGCCGCCGCCCGGAGACGCGCACGGTCGGCCGCCTGCGGATGACGGTGGACACGTACCGGATCGGCGCGACCCCGAACTCGCCGGCGATCGCCACGGTGGCCTACGCCGACGGTTCGACGTGCACCGTCCGCCCGACGAACGCGTTCCTCGGCGGGTGCCCCGACCACGGGCCGGTCCCGACTACCGCGAAGCTCCCGCCCACCGCCGAGGTGCGGACCCCGGTGCGCGCCACGGTCACGGGCCCGCGGGACCACCGCAAGCTGGTCGTGACCTACCGCGCGCGCAAGGCGGTCGACGGGCAGGCCAGCGGCTACTACCTGTTCGTCGAGTCGCCCGACTTCCGGCGCCGGTTCACGCCGGGCACCGGGCGCCAGCGCTGCCACACGGCGACCGGCACCGAGCTCGGCCGCGACGTCCACGCGGGCGCGCTCGTCCACCAGGTCCTCGAGCTGGGGATCGCCGGGACCTGCACCGGGACGTTCCGCGTGCGCATCCAGTACCGGGTCCAGCCGCCCCACCCGCGCTTCACCGGAAGCCTCGACGGCGCGCCCGGCCGCGACGTCGGATCGGCGGAGGTTCGCGTGCGCTGAAAGCCGGTAGCGTCGCGGCATGACCTTCGTCCCATCACACGAGGAGCAGCTGCTGCGCGAAGCGGTGGCCGGGATCGCGAGCGGGTTCGGCCAGGAGTACCTCCTGCGCTGCAGCGCCGACGGCGTGCCGCCGACCGAGCTGTGGGACGCGCTGGCCGACAAGGGCTACATCGGCGTGAACATCCCCGAGGAGCACGGCGGGGGCGGCGGCGGGATGACCGAGCTCGCCGCCGTCGGCGAGGAGCTCGCGCGCGCCGGCTGCCCGCTGCTGCTGATGGTCGTCTCCCCCGCGATCGCCGGCAGCGTCCTCGTCCGCCACGGCAGCGAGGAGCAGAAGCGCACGTGGCTGCGCGGGATCGCCGGCGGCGAGCTGAAGGTCGCGTTCGCGATCACCGAGCCGGACGCCGGCACGAACTCCCACAACCTCTCCACCCGCGCCGACAAGCACGACGGCGGCTGGCGGATCACCGGGCAGAAGACCTACATCTCAGGCGTCGAGGACTGCGACGCGATCCTCGTCGTCACGCGCACCGGCGTCGACGAGTCCAGCGGCCGCGGGCTGCTCTCGCTGTTCCTCGTCGACCCCGACGCGCCGGGCCTGTCGCGGACCGAGATCCCGACCGCGCCACGCAGCGCCGACAAGCAGTGGCAGCTGTTCTTCGACGGCGTCGAGGTCGGCCCCGACCGCCTCGTCGGCCCCGAGCACTGGGGCCTGAAGGTCGTCTTCGACGGGCTCAACCCGGAGCGGATCATGACCGCCGCGCTCGCGCTCGGCGCCGGCCGCAAGGCGCTCGCGCAGGCCTCCGAGTACGCGCGCCAGCGCACGGTCTGGAGCGTCCCGATCGGCGCCCACCAGGGCATCAGCCACCCGCTCGCGCAGTGCAAGATCGAGCTCGAGCTCGCGGCCCTGATGACGCGCAAGGCGACCACGCTCTACGACGCCGGCGCGAAGGGCGCGGGCGAGGCGTCGAACATGGCGAAGTACGCCGCGGCCGAGGCGGCCATCAGGTGCGTCGACCAGGCGATCCAGACGCACGGCGGCAACGGCGTCGCCGACGAGTACGGCCTCGCGCAGATGTACTGGGGCGTGCGCACGATGCGGATCGCGCCCGTGAGCCGCGAGATGATCCTCAACTACGTCGCCGAGCACTCGCTGGGGCTGCCGCGCAGCTACTGAGATAGCCTCCGCCGCCGCTATGGCCCTCACCGTCGTCGGATCACTCGCCTACGACGCCGTCGAGACCCCGTTCGGCAAACGGGATCGCATGCTCGGCGGCGCCGCCACCCACTTCGCCCTCGCGGCGTCGTTCTTCGACACCGTGCACGTCGTGGGCCCGGTCGGCGACGACTTCGCCGACGAGGACCTGACGATCCTCGCCACGCGCGGCACGAACGTCGACGACGTCGAGCGGGTCGCGGGCGGCAAGACCTTCTTCTGGGCCGGGAAGTACTCCGCGAACCTCAACGAGCGCGAGACCCTCGACACGCAGCTCAACGTCTTCGAGACGTTCGCGCCGAAGCTGTCGCAGGCGTCCAAGGACGCCGACGTCCTGTTCCTCGCCAACATCGTCCCGGACCTCCAGGCCGACGTCCGTCAGCAGTGCGCGGCCGCGAAGTTCGTCGCGATGGACTCGATGAACCTGTGGATCGACATCGCCCGCGAGTCGCTCGAGAAGGTCATCGGGATGGTCGACTGCCTGATCCTCAACGACGAGGAGATCGAGCAGCTCACCGGCGCGCCGAACCTCGTGCAGGCCGCGGCGAAGGTGCTCGAGATGGGCCCGACCGTCGTCGTCGCCAAGCAGGGCAAGTACGGCGCCGCGCTGTTCACGGCCGACGACCACTTCTGGGTCCCGGCGTATCCGCTCGAGACGGTCGTCGACCCGACCGGCGCGGGCGACACGTTCGCCGGCGGCTTCGTCGGCACCGTCGCCGCCGCGCTGCAGGGCGGCGAGCAGCTGACCGAGGGCCTGCTGCGCAACGCGATGGCCTACGGCACCGCGCTCGCCTCGTTCAACGTCGAGGAGTTCGGCACCGAGCGCGTCGCGCGGCTGACGGCCGAGGAGATCCCCGAACGCGTGGCGAACCTGCGCCGCATCACGTCGTTCGAGGATCGCCCGGTCAGCCTCCGGGGCTAGCTCCGGCTACCTGACGACGACCTTGCCCTTCATCCCCGCGTGGATGGTGCACACGTAGGAGAAGGTCCCCGCCTTGGTGAAGCGCACGGTGTAGGAGCCCGAGTGCTTCGTCGCCGAGCTCTTGAAGCGCTTCGCGCCCTGGCTCGTGACGTTGTGCGGGGTGTCGCCGTCGAGGAACCTCCAGGTCACCGAGTCGCCCTTCTTGATGGTGAGGGCGGACGGCGAGAAGTCGATGTCCTTGATGCGGACCGTCTTCGTGGTCGCCCCGAAGGCGACCCCGGCGACGGTGAGGGCCAGGAGGCAGCCGAGGATGAGGACGGTGGCTCGCTTCATGCCCACCCTTGCGTGCGGGCGGGCGCTCCGGATCATCGCTACGGCTTGTCGCGCACGAGGTGCGGGAACACGCCGTCGCCGAACTGCGTGTCGAACGGGCCCTGCTTCTGGCACGCCGGCGGCGTGTCGAGCGCCGGGATCGTCGCCGGGTTGCCGAGGTTGTCGCAGTCCGAGGTCTTCAGCGGGCCGCCGTTGGTCAGCTGCTCGAGCCCGCGGTTGGGCAGGTACGGGTTGCGGCGGTTGGAGGGCAGCCGCTGCTTGAAGCCGACGAGCCCCTCCTGGCTGAAGAACGTGATCGCGCGCAGGTAGTGGACCGGGTCGCCGCCGGCCGGCGAGGGCGCGGTCGCCTCGAGCACGCTCGGGATGTTCGCGGCGCCGGCCGCGACCTGGTCGCGCTGCGAGTAGAGGAAGCGGACGATCGGGACGAGGTCCTGGGAGACCGGCAGCAGCGTGTCGACGAGCGGCTGCGCGCGCCGGAGCAGCTCGGTCGCCGCGGGAAGCGCGGCCTTCGAGAGGTCCACGAGCGGGTCGATCCGCCGGAACAGGGTCTTGACCTGCGGCGCGAGCGTGGTGGTGTCGCGCAGCACCGGCGTCAGCGACTTCGCGGCCGGCTTCAGGTCGCGCACGACGGGGGCGGCCTCGCGCGCCGCGCCCTCCGCGTCGGCCAGCGTCGCGCGCGTCTGCTTCAGGAACGGCGCGAGCGCGTCGACGGTGTCCGACAGCGCGCGGTCGCGCTTCGCGGTCGCGGCGAACAGCCGGTCGCCCGCCTGGATCAGCGTCTGCACGTCGCCGTCGCGGCTGCCGATCGCCGAGAACACCTCGCCGCTGTCGCGGATCAGCCGCTGCACCGCGCGCTGCTGGGTGTCGAGGATCTCGAGCACGCCGGCCGCGTTGTCGACGGTCGGCCCGAGGTTGCCGATCGTGTCGCTGACGTCGCGCGAGCGCCCGTCCAACGACTTCGCCATCTCGGTCGTCCACGACTTCAGCGCGGTGCGCGTCGCCGGGTCGAACGAGCGCAGCACCTCGTCGATCTCGACCTGCGAGCTGACGTTGCGCGAGGAGAGGATCCCGTTCTCGGGGACCGGCTTCGCGCGCTTGGAGCCGGGGCTCAGCGCGACGAACGTCTCCCCCAGCAGGGTCTTGACGCGCAGCACCGCGCGCGAGTCCGACGGCAGCGGCGCGTACCTGCTGTCCATCTCGATCGTCGCCCGCGTGCGGCCGACCGCGCGCTGCAGCTTGACGACCTTGCCGACGTTCACGCCGCTGATCCGCACGTCGGCCTCCTGCGAGAGCGAGACCGCCTCGGTGAAGTCGACCTGGAAGCGGTAGCCCTTGGCCTGCAGCGGCACCGGGCCGCCGAACGAGCTCCACAGGAACAGCAGCAGCGCGAAGCACGACAGCGCGAAGAGCACCATCGTCGCCAGCCGGCCCGCGCTCGGCGCCTGCTTGACCATCAGCCGCCGCCTCCCGTCGTCTTGCCGGGCACCGCGTCCGGGCACGGGAGCGCCGCGCCGAGCGTGCCGAGGACGTCGCCGATCGTCTTGCCCGCCGGCGCGAGCGCGGTCAGCGTCGAGCACGAGACCATCGCCTGGCCGCGCCAGAAGATCCCGTGCGCGTCGCCGTTGGAGAGCAGCGAGCCGGCGTTGTGCGCGAACCACGCCAGCCAGAAGAGGTAGCCCTCCTCGTCGCCGGGCGGGTTGTAGGCGAGCTCGTTGACGATCCCGTCGAGCACGCCGAACGTGCGCGTCAGCGACGGCGTCGTGTCCAGCAGCGTCCGCGTGGTCGGGTTGAGGTCGGCGAGCACGGGGCGCGCGGTCGTCGTCAGCTTCAGCAGGTCGCCGAGCACCGGCGTCGCGTCGCGCACGAGCGGGGCGGCGCTCTTCAGCGCCGGCTGCAGCTTCTTCGTCGCCGGCAGCAGCTCGTCGAGCGTCTTGCCCAGGTCCTCGGAGAACGGGTCGGCCGCGGCGAGCGCCTTGCGCGCCGAGTCGACGGTCCCCGGCAGCAGGTCGATGCCCCGGCGCAGCGCGCTCTGCTGGCCGTCGATCGCGCGGAACGCCGCGGCGCTGGAGCTGACGAGCGACGCCAGCTCGGTGTCCTTGCCGGCGGTCGCCTCGGTCAGCTGCCGCAGGTTCGAGACGAGCCGCTCGACCTTCTCGCGGCGGTCGGCGAGCGCGGCGGTGACGCTCTTGGTCAGGTGCAGCGTCGGCGCGGTCGCCTTGAACAGCCGCCGCAGCTGCTCGCCGCGGTCGTGGACCCCGATCGCGCCCGCGGAGAGCAGCGTGCGCAGGTAGTCGCGCGAGTCCTGGTCGACACCGGCGAGCACCTGGTCGAGGCTGATCTGCGGCCGCGTGCGCGACACCGGGAGCGTCCCGCCGTCGGGGATCGGCTTCGCCTTCGGCGTCCCCGGGTCGAGCGCCACGACCATGTCCTGCAGCCCGGTCTTCGGCCGCACGAGCGCGGTCGCGTTCGCGTAGACGTGCGGCAGCTTGTCCGGGTCGATCTGCGCCTTCACGAGCGCGACGCCGTCCTTCAGCCGGACGTCGACGATCGAGCCGACCGCGACGCCGGCGACGTTGACCGTCTGCCCCTGGCCGGGCGTGATCGCCTGCGCGCTGGCGAGCGCGATGTTGAGGTCGTAGCGGTCCTGCCACGGGAACCGCACGCGCTGGTGGGCGAGGATGTAGAACGCGACCGCGGCGGCGACCGTCCCCATCGCGACCAGCGCCGCGATCGCCGGGATGTAGCGCCTGAGCTGGCGGCCGAAGCTCACTTCTTCGCCCCCCCGAGCAGCTTCGCGAGCGCCGCGAGCCCGGTCGCGTCGACCTTGCCGATGACCTTCTGGTTCACGGGCGCGCTCGTCTTCGCGGCCAGGCTCGGCTGCTGCTGCGTGGCGCACGGGACGTCCGGGCGGAACGGCGGCGCCGACTTCGGGCGCGCCGGGCGCGAGCCGGAGATCGCACCGAACGAGAACAGCTGCTGGGTGGTCGCCGAGGCGCTGCCGATCGAGACGAGGTCCTGGCCCGTGCCGAACGAGTAGCGCGTCGAGAAGCCGTTGCCGTCGAAGTTCTGGCTCGACGACGTGAGGCCGGTCGCCGCGTGGAGGATCTCCTCCCACACCGGCTGGCCGCTGCTCAGGGGGCCGTCGTCGACCTTGCCCTCGAGCACCGGCAGCGCGTGATTCGTCACGCACGAGGTGACGGTGCTGACGAGCGGGAAGAGGTCGTTCAGCCGCGGCTCGAGCTGCGCGAGCGCGCCGACCGTGGGCCGCAGGTCGGCGACCAGCGCGGGAAGCCGGTCGGCGGCGACGAGCCGGCCGGCCACGCCGAGGAACGGCAGCGCGTCGTCGAGCACCTCCGGCGCGTCGCCGAGCGCGGGTCGGACCGCCTTCGAGAAGCTGCGCAGCGGGCCGGTCGCGGAGCTCACGGAGCGCAGCTGCGCGGGCGCGCTGCGGGTCAGCGCGTCGAGCCCGTCGAGGCCGGCGGCGAGCTTCTGGCGCTCGTCGCTCAGCGCGCCCGCGGTGCGCGAGAACGCCGTCACGAGATCGCCGAGGTCGCGCTCCCGCGAGGCGATCGCGGTCGTGGTCTTCGCCGACGCCGCGATCAGCTCCGAGAGGTCGTGCTCCGCGGCGCCGCGGCCCGCCTCGCTCGCGAGCGCGAGGTTCGAGAACGCGCCCGGCCAGTCCTCGAACGAGCGGTTCAGCGCCTCGGCGCCGCCGCCGTCGAGCGCCGTCGCGTACTCCTTGACCAGCGTCCGCAGGTCGTCGCGCGTGCTCGACTCGAAGACGTTGAGGACCTGGTTGAGCCCGACCGGGATCGCGGTCTGCGACAGCGGGATCGTGCCGCCGCTCTTGAGCTCCGGCGCGCTCGGGCTGCCGGCGGTCATGTCGACGAAGAAGTTGCCCTCGAGGAACAGTCGCGGGCGGATCTTCGCGGTCGCGTCGGCGTGCAGCGGGCGGCCACCGTCCTTGATCCGCAGCGAGACGATCGCGGTCGCGCCCGGGCCGCGGTCGATCCCCGAGACCGAGCCGACGTCGACGCCCGCGATCCGGACGGGCGAGCCGGGCCGGATCGACGAGCCGACCAGCAGCTGGTTCGACGACGTGAACATCGCCTTGACCTCGTAGTGGTGCGTGAGGCCCGGGATGCCCTTCATGAACCCGAGGAAGACCACGAGGAACGTGAGCGCGAGCGCGAACAGCCCGAAGCGGACCGTCGGGACCTGCTGGTGCCGGCGCGTGCCCTTCTTCATCGCGCCCCTCCGGTGCCCGCCGGCGGCTTGGTCTGCGGGTTCGTCGTGGGCGCGGACGCGGCGTTGACCGGCGGGCCGACCTGCGTGCCGACGGCGTACTTCTCGTTGCCCGCGACGCAGCGCCCGTCCTGGCCCCAGTCGACGTAGGGATCGAAGTGCAGGTCGCCGCCGATGTTGCCCTTGTACGGGTTGTCCGGGGTCGCCAGCAGCGGCATGAACCGGAACCAGTTGCCGTTCTCGTCGCCCTCGCCGATCGTCGACGACGCGTTGCGCATGTAGAGCCCGAGGTAGTTGCAGCGCGTCTGGATCGGGTTGAGGAACGCGAGCGTCGGGACCAGCGCGTCGAGCGCGCGCGTGAGCTCGACGACGCTGCCGCTCGTGCTCGGGTCCTTGACCAGGCCGCGCAGCGCGGCGAGCGTGTCGGAGAGCCGGTCGGCCAGCGGCGCGGCGCGATCGAGCACCGGCGTGCCGGCCTCGACGGCGCCGGCGAGCCCGGTCGCGGCGGCGGGCAGCAGCTTCGCGCTCGGCTTCAGGTCGTCGACGAGCGTGGTCGCGTCGTCGAGCACGGGCTGGGCGACGCGCAGCGCGCTGACCGCCGCCCGCTCGGTCGCGGGCGCCTGGTCGATGACCGAGCCGAAGCTGTCGCTCACGCGCGCGACCGCGTGCAGCGTCGTGGCGGCGCCGTCGAACAGGCCGCCGAGCTGGGGCGCGACCGGCGCGGTCGCGGCCGCCGCCGACTCGAGGCCCTTCAGCATCCCGCCGAGGTCGGTCGCGGGGTCGGCGAGGTTGCGCATCACCGGGCCGAGGTGGTCGGTCAGCGGGTCGAAGCTCTGGATCGCCAGGTTGAGGTCCGGGCCGCGGCCGGCGAGGCCGCTGCCGAGCTCGCTCGTGACCTGCGCGAACGACCGCCTGGTCTCGGTGTCGAACGCGTTCAGCGCGTCCTGGAGGTCGACGTTGCCGCGCGCGTTGGCGAGCGGGATCTTGCCGCCGGTGGGGATCGTCCGCTTGTCGTCGCCGGGGGTCAGCTGGAGGTACTTGAGCCCGATCACGCTGCGCGGCCGCACGCGCAGCTGCGTGTCGGCGGGGAGCGGGCCGGCGGTCTCGTCGAGCTTCAGGCTCAGCGCGGCGAGCGGCTTGCCGTCGGTGGTGGGGACGGCCTCGATCCGGCTGACGGCGCCGACGCGCTTGCCGCCGATGCGGACGTCGGCGTTGCGGCCGAGCTCGTCGGCGTCGCGCACGTAGGCCGTGACCTCGTAGGTCGGGACGAACGGCAGGCCCGTGTTCGCGTTGTAGGCCAGGAAGACGGCGACGAGGACGACGAGCAGCGTGCTCGTGCCCACGAGGATCGGGTTCGCGACGATCGAGCTGTTGGGGCGGCGCGTCATCCGGTCATCCGCCCAGGAGGAAGTCGAGGATCTTGGCGGCCGAGCTCGAACCGTCGTCGGATGGGTCATCCGACTTCGGCGGCTCGGTCGTCGGGAGCGGCAGCGGGGGAAGCTTCGGGATCGTGATCGTGGGGAGCTTCGGGACGGTCGTCGTGGTCGGCTCCGGCGTCGTCACACCATCCCCAGGACGCGGCGCCTCCTCCGTCGGCGGCCGCTGAGCGTCCTGTGGATGGTCCGCCGCGCCGTCGCCCGTTCCGGCGTGGGTGGTGCTCGCCTTCTTCTGCTTCTTCTTCGTCGTTCTCGTCTCCGCGCCCTTGACGAAGTGGGCGTCGCAGCTGGGGCTCGTGACGCTCGCGTAGACCATGCACTCGGCCGGCGCGACGACGTAGGACGGCATGATGTGCGAGTCCTTGTCGAAGCGGGCGAGGGTCAGCGCGACGTTGCGGACGAAGGTCTGCAGGCCCTCCGGGACGCCGCGGTCGCGGAGGTTCGCGGTGAGCGTGTCGAGGAGCGTGCCGGCGGGCTGCGCGCGGGTGGAGAAGGTGCGCAGCTGCTTGACGACCTTCGCGCCGTCGGCGAGCGTCTCGTTGCCGACGCGGGCCATGTTGCCGAGGCGGCCCAGCGTCGGGCGAGCGGCGGCGGCGAACGCGGGGACGTCGCCGACCAGCCGCGTGGCGGGGGCGGCCGCGGACCGCAGCTGGGTGAGCAGCGGCGTCGACCGCTCGGCGAGCGTGCGCAGCGTGTCGAGCGAGGTCCTCGTCTCGGTCAGCGTGCCCGGGAGGCGGCGGATCGCCTCGGCGACGTTGCCGCGGCGCTGCGCGGCGGTGGTCGCGACCTTGTCGGCCTCGCCCACGAACGAGGCGACGCGGTCGCGACGCTTGGCGAGCTGGCCGATGACCTCGTCGGAGCGGTCGATCAGCGCGCCGAGGGTGTCGCGGTCGCGGTCGACGATCCGCAGGACCTGGTCGGTCGCCTGGACCGCCGGGTTCGCGCGGCGGATCGCCTGGTTGAGCGCCTCGCCGTTGCCCGCGAGGCCGGCGCCGAGCTCGTTGACGATCAGCGAGAAGCGCTGGGTGGTCGGGAGGTTGAACGTGTCGACGACGAGGTCGGGGTCGACCGGCGAGTGCGTGTTCGTCACGGGGACGGTCGGCGGCTCGTCCCCGGTCTCCTTCAGCGCGGGGGCGCGCGTGGAGCCGGAGGTGCACTGCATGAAGCGCTCGCCGATCAGCGACTGCGGGGCGATGAAGCAGTCGGCGTCGGCGTGGAACGGGCCGTAGCGCTTGTCGACCTCCATCGCGATCCGGGCGCGGTTGTCGGGCGTGACCGAGACCTTCTTGACCGAGCCGACGATCGCGCCCGCGATGCGGACGTCCTGGCCGGCGATCAGGAAGCTGGCGTTGTCGAAGATCGCGTCGACGCGGTACGTGTCGCCCGAGCCGCCGCCGCTCGCGCCGAGCGCGAACGTGACGCCGCCGCAGACGAGGAGGACGACGATGACGGCCGCGACGCGCTTCATGGCCTCGGGGTCGCGTTCGGGTCGCAGTGGTCCTTGACGGCGTCGTCGACGAACGGCATCGAGCTGTCGGCCGGCTGCACCGAGCCGCCCGGGCAGTAGTTCGGGAACTTGGTCGTGAAGCCGCCGCCGAGCGCGGTGTTCACCAGCGAGCCGACCGGGGCGCCGAACACCGACGCGCCCTGGACGAGGAAGTCGGGCGGCAGCTCGAACGCGATCCGCGCGTAGCGGCCGTTGGCGTCGTAGTAGCCGCCGACGTTGCCACCGAAGCCGTTGATCAGGCCGGCGACGACGTCGGGCGCGTACGGCCGCAGCCCGGCGACGATCGGGGCGCTGCCCTTCAGCGCCCCGGTCGCGTCGGCGAACGCCTTCGTCCCGAGCTTCGCGGTCTGCGGCAGGCCCTTCAGCGCGGTCTGCACGTCGGGCAGCAGCGCGGCCAGGTCGGTGACCGCCGGCTTCGCGCCGCGGGTCACGGGCGCGGCCGCGTCGAGCACCTTCGCGAGGCGCGGGGCGACCGGCTTGGCGGCACGCAGCGCGGGGCGCGCGTCGCCGAGCGCGTCGTCGACGTCGCCGAGCGTGGTCGACGCCTGCTTGACGAGCGCCGGGGCGCGCTGCAGCAGCGAGCCGATCGTGTCGTCCTGCCGCGCGAGCCGCTCGGTCAGGGCGGCGGCGCTCGTGATCCCGTCCTGGAGGTCCCGGTCGCGCGGCGCGAGCGCGGAGACGACGGTCGCCGAGCTGACGACGAAGCGCTCGAACGCCTGCTGGTCGCGCAGCAGCTCGCCGGTCAGCAGCCGGGTCTGCGAGAGCGCGGGGTTGAGGTACTCGAGGCCCTTGTTCGCGGCGCTGGCCTGGCCGTTGGCGAACATCGTCGCGGAGCCATGCACGACGTCCTGGAGCTCGGAGCGCGTCTGGTAGTCGAGCGTGTTGAAGAGCGCGTCGAGCTCGACGATCCCGTTCGTGCTCTCCGGCGCGATCGTGCCGTCGTCGCCGATCTTCGGGTTGCTGTTCGGGCCCGGGCGCAGCGTGACGTTGCGGCCCGCGGCGGTCGACAGCGACGGCGAGCCGATGCTGGCGATCGTCCCCTCGTGCAGCGGCTGGAAGTCGCCGTCGGTGATGCTCAGGCGGACGCGCGCGCGATTGCGGTCGTCGAGCTCGATCGACTGGACCTTGCCGACGGGGATCCCGCCCACGACGACGCGCGCGCCCTTGACCAGCTGGCCGGCGTCCGTGAACAGGACGTTGACGTGGTACGCCGAGCCGCCGCCGAGCAGCACGACGCCGAGCACCACGACCGCGCACGCCAGTGCGCCAACGCTCAGCGCTCGCGAAAGGCCCCGCCGCGGTCCCACCCGCTACCCCTCCTCCGTCCCACGTGACGATCGTGACAGGCGTTGGCGTGAAACGCGCCACTTGCCGGTGTCAGGGTTGGGCGGCACCGATCAGCGCGCCCGGCGGCGTGCGCCGAGGGTCAGCGCGCGACGATCGCGGGTGCG
>Ga0164241_10004908_pt1 | contig 12762 bp, 12 predicted proteins | sample OricomyardsoilBY_FD_108780 | JGI IMG/M metagenome (GOLD analysis project Ga0164241, IMG submission 108780) | Backyard soil microbial communities from Emeryville, California, USA - Original compost - Back yard soil (BY) | ecosystem: Environmental > Terrestrial > Soil > Unclassified | place: USA...
ACCGCGCTCGCCGGAAACCAAAATTGGCCGTTTTGCATGGCGCACAGGCAATGCTCGCCCTGAAGGTGCACGATGGTGCCGGGATAACGGTGGCCATCCTGCGCCAGCACCATCACGCGCGCGCCCGGGCTTAGCGCGGGCGGAGCGCCATACTGCGGCTGCGGCGGGGCGCCATACTGCGGCTGCGGTGGAGCGCCATACTGCGGCTGCGGCGGAGCGCCATGCTGCGCTTGCGGCAGCTGTTGGTGCGGCTGGGGCGCTTGCTGGTAGGGCTGCGCACCGTAGCCCTGGGCCGGGGGCAATTGCGCTTGCGCCAACTGGCCCGAGTTGATCAGGTTGGGCACCTGCTCGAAGAAATCCTTCGTACCCGACACCGATTTGAACCACGGCGAGATGCGCAGCTTCAATTTGCTGGAAGCGGTGTGAAAGGTCATCGAGCGGTTGTTCGCGAACCCGCTCGTAGTGACTTTTTTGAACGCGCTGACGTCGTGCTGCTCGACACCCAAATTCAGCGCCTTCGGCGTCCCGCTCCAAAAGCTGCCTTTGGTGAGGATCAAGATCAGTCGCCGATTCGTGAGCACTACGAAGTAAACCTTCGTCATCAGCATCAACAGCAGCCCGCCCACGAGCAAGATCTGCATCAGCAAACCCGGCTGCCGCCGCATCGTCGAAACGTGCAGCACCTGCTCCCCCGGCTGCAACATCGGCCCCACCTGACTCTGAATGAATTGATCGAGCGGCGTCATGGAGCCCTGAACGATACACCAGCTGCCGTCGAGTCGGACTGAACTGCGGCGGGGCAGCCACGAGCCATTCGCGGGCCCTAAGGGCTTTACGACGCAGCCAGACCGCGCAGCGGGCGAGCCGTGACTACCTCACCCGACCTTGGCGCCAGCCGAGCGCGATCGGGGGCCGGGCGAAGCCCGGTTAAGTGCCACCTCACCGACGGCGGTGGGGGGAGTGCCTTTACCGGCCGGGGGGGACCGGGGCGAGGTGGCGGGCGCACCAAACCGAAAATCGGCGAGGCCGTCCACCGCCGATAAGAGTGGTCAATTTTGCCATTGTCGTCGCATGGGGAGGTCTTCGAGGCCTGCGACGTAGAGTGGAAATGCGCTTTCCGGCGTTCGCGGTTTTGGCCCTCCTGGCAAGCGGTTGCACGATTCATGTGGTCGAGCAGCCCGCCAGCCCCGTGATGGTCGCCGAGGCCCCCGCGCCGGTGCCGGTGCCGGTGCGTCCCCGCCGTCCCCGCCCGATCGTCTACGTACCGGTGGTGGCCTCGCCCGCGCCCGCCACTCCGGTCGCCGCGCCGGTGCCCGCGCCTGTCGCCGCTCCGGTCGCGACGCGGCCGTCGCTCGCTCGGCCCGCGAATCGTGATCGCCCCCACGTCACCGCGCCCTCCCCGCGCCCTTTGCGCGTTCCGTTCCGGACGACGACACCGGAGGCGCGCTCCCCTCAACTGGCCAGCAGCGTGGGGCCGACGAAGCACCGTCGACCGCAGAAGGTGAAGCAAGACGAACCGGTGAAGGTCGTCTCTTCAACCAGCATCGCGAAGGCGCAGTAACACGCGTGCGATTTTCGGCAGCAACGTCGAAGGGTCGCGCTTCTCGACGTAGTCTTCTGCGCCCAAATCCAGGGCGATTCGTCGATCCGATTGCGGGTCACGACCCGACCACACCACGACCGGGATCTGGCTGGTACGCGGGTCCGCCTTGAGCTTGGAGAGCACGTCGCGACCGTCGGCGTCGGGAAAATGAATGTCGAGCACGATCAAGTCCGGCGTTTGAGCGAGCGCCGCCTGATACACGTCGGCGCCTGCCAACACCGCCACGAGCTCGAAGCCGTTCTTGTCGGCCAAGCGCTTGAGCGCGCGTTGAACACCTGGATCATCGTCCGCAAAGAGAATCCGCCGCCCTGTCATGTACCCGTAAAGGTACGCCATCGGGTGCCGCTGACAATGCTCGAATTGGATTGTCTCAGCTTGAGGCGTCAGGCGTCGGAGCCCGGCACGAGGCAATTGTCCCCGGCTAGCCGGCGGTCGCCAGCCCGAAGTAGCCGCGCGCATTCCGGAAACAAATGTCCGTCACCATTTCGCCCAGCAGCTCGCGATCATCGGGGAGCAAGCCGCGTCGCACGTCCTGCCCCAAGATGTTGCACAACAGCCGCCGAAAGTATTCGTGCCGCGAGTACGACAAGAAGCTCCGCGAGTCGGTCAGCATGCCGACGAAGCGCGACAGCAGCCCCATCTGCGACAGCGCGTGGATCTGCTTTTCCATCCCTTCGAGTTGGTCCAGGAACCACCAGGCGCTACCAAACTGCATTTTACCGGGCACCGAGCCGTCCTGAAAATTGCCGATCATGGTGGCCAGCACCTCGTTGTCGCGCGGATTCAAGTTGTACAGGATCGTCTTGGCGAGCCGGTTGTCTCGGTCGAGACGATCGAGGAACTTGGCGAGCGGGCGGGCAATCTCGAAATCACCGATCGAATCGAAGCCGGTGTCGGGCCCCAGATTCTTCAGCATGCGCGTGTTGTTGTTGCGCAACGCTCCGAGGTGGAACTGCTGCACCCAACCACGCGCATGGTCCAAGAGCGCTAGCTCGTGCAGCAACGCGGCGCGAAAGCGCCCGGTTCGACCCGCGTCCGCCGGGCGCCCCGCACGGGCAGCGGCGAAGGTTTCGCGCACCTCGGCCAAGCTGTAGTCGTCCGCGTAAGCGGTCTCGAGGCCGTGATCCGAGAGTCGCCCGCCGAGCTCGTGGAACGCGCGGTGCCGCGCATCCAGCGCCGACAACAGTTGATCGTAGCTGTCGACGCTGGTGCCGACGCTGCTTTCGAGCCGTTCCACCCAAGCATTGAGTCTTTCCGGGTTGTCGACGTCCAGCGCGCGATCAGGCCGGAAAGTGGGGTACATGCGGGTGGCGCCGGGGGCGGCGTCGCGCGCGTAGGCAGTGTGATGCTCCAGCGAATCAGCCGGGTCGTCGGTCGTGCACACCACTTGCACGTTGAACTGACGCAGCAAACCGCGCGCCGAAAACGATGGCTCTTGCAGCAAGGCCGAGCCGCGGTCGAAAATTTCACGTGCGCTGGCGGGGCCCAGGAGCTTGCGAATGCCGAACGGGAACTTCAGCTCCAGATGAGTCCAGTGGTACAGCGGATTGCGCAGGGTTTTCGGCACCGTCGACGACCAGGCCTCGAACTTTTCCCAATCCGTCTTTTGACCGGTGCAGTAGTCCTCGGCCACACCGTTGCTGCGCATGGCGCGCCACTTGTAGTGATCGCCGTCGAGCCAAATGGCCGTCAACGAGCGGAAACGGTGGTCGCGGGCGACGTGCTCGGGCGGTAGGTGGCAGTGGTAATCGATGATGGGTTGGCCCGCCGCGTAGCGCTGATAGAGATCGCGAGCGACGTCGGACTCGAGCAAGAAATCGTCATCGAACAACATGGGTCAGCACATCCTGCGTAGAGAGCTCGAGCCGGAGCTCGGGCAGTAGCGACCCGCACAACTGAAACTACCGGCAGTATAGGCGAATTCGCGCGAGCCGGTAGCGGAAAAGAGTCGCTCGGGTCGGATCAAAACCCGCCCGCATCGCGCCGCGACCTCAAAGGAGCGCCTCGGCTTTCCGAAGCAGCGCGGCCGCGTTGATCTTGCCCTTGTACACGTACAGGCTCGCGGCCTCGACGCCGTCGAGCAGCTCTTCGCTCACGCGCAGGCGCGAGCTGGCGACGAAGAGCATCGGCACTCGCCCTGCCAAGCCACGCTGAGCGGCTTCAATCCGCCTAAAAACGGCGTCCCGACTCCAAAAACCGAGCAACTCCACGAGGACGCTCGGGGTGGTGGTAGCGGCGGCGGCGCGCTTGCTCGGTTTGGAAGCATCCCCGCCCCGCGTCAGCTCCAAATCGGGCACCAGCACTCCCCCGCCCTGAGCGGTCAAGTCGATGAGCTTGTCGGACAGACAAGCCTGCCAGGCGGCATGGCCCTGCAACGCGTCCAAGAGCTCGGCGACCTCGGTGCGAACGCCGTCACGCGCGTCGGTCATCGCCGCTTGCGCGTACGTTTGCTCGAAAGTCAGCTTTTCTCGGCGCTTGCCCCAGCGAAGGTCGGCCTTGAGCCGCAGCTGCCCGCACGACAGCAGCGCTGGCAGCGAGAGCGCGAGCTCCAGCCCGTACTTGGTCGTCGCGCCGAACAGGCTCATCGGTCCGTCAATCTCGAGGCGGTAGCCCCCGGATTCGAGCGGCTCGATCCGGAACAATAGCTGACGAAACTTGAGCTTTCGGAAGAGCTCGCGGTACGCGTCCGGCCGCGCCGCCCGGACCTCCGCTTCGATGCGCACGGCTCGCAGCAATACCGACTGCACCTGAGTGAGCTCGTAGTCGGCCACCAGCGCCGTCGCGTTGTGCAGAGGCGCGCTCTCCAGGCGCTGAGCGCTGCGCAGATCGGCGTACAGCGCGTCATCGAGGGTTTGGGCGGAGCTGCCCAGCTCTTCGGCCGCTTTGGCCAGCACCGCATTTCGATCGAGGTGCTCACCGGGACCCAACGCGGCGCGCATTTGCGCGGCATGCGTGAAGACCGCGCGGCGCACCGTCTCCGGCTCGGCCCCCGCGGGCGTGGAAAATTCGGAGCGAGCCTCCACCAAATGGGTCAGGGCGAGCAGGAGCTTGCGTTCTTTGGCGGCGACCGGCACCGCCGCCCACCCGGCCTCGACTTCCTCGCGGTCGCAGCCGAGGCCGGCGCGGGTGACCGCGAGCAACGCCTCGCCCACCTCGGTGGCGCGCGCCCGCTCCGGGCCCGACAACGGAGACAGCGTGAGCTTGCCTTCCCGTTTGCGCGCGCGGGTCAGCTCCGGCGGCAACACTAGCCGGCTCCCGCGTAGGCCGAGTGCTCGCGACGCCGCTCGGACGTGCCCGACTCGTTGGTGCGCGACGACACGAGCTCGTACAAAATAGCGCGTTTGTCGCCTTGCCGGCGCAGAACCCGCCCCAGGCGCTGCACGTGCTCACGCACGGAACCGCTGCCCGAAAGCACGATCGCGACGCTGGCGTCGGGCACGTCCACGCCTTCGTTCAGTACTTTGGAGGTCGCCACCGCCCGGTACTCGCCTGCGGAGAAGCGCTCCAAAATTTGGCTACGCTCTTTGATCTTGGTTTGGTGGGTAATGACGGGGATGAGAAAGCGCCGCGACACCGCATACGCGGTAGCGTTGTCCTGGGTGAAGACCAGCGAGCGCTGGTGGCGGTGCTCGCTCAGCAAGTGCTCGAGGTATTCGAGCTTGGCGCTCGACGCCAGCGCCAGCTCGCGTTGGCGGCGGTAGGCGCGCATCGCACGTTGGCCCGCGGCCGACTGCGCCGAACGCATGACGAACTGACCAAAACCCGACGGATGATCGAAGCGGATGCCGGCGCTGCGCACGAAATCGAGGTAGATCGCGCGTTCGGCATCGTATTCGCGCCGTTCGTCTTCGGTCAGCTCGACATCGATGCGCTCCACCTCGTAGTCGGCCAAATAGCGGCCCGACAGCTCGACGATGTCCTTGCGGAACACGGTCGCCCCAATCAGCTTTTCGAGCCGCGAATCCATGCCGTCGGCGCGTTCCGGCGTCGCGGTCAGCCCCAAACGAAACGGCGCCAACGAGAGCTCGGCCGCCAGCGCGTAGCTCGGCCCGGGCAAGTGATGACACTCGTCGAACACGATCAGCCCGAAGCGCGCCCCCAGGTGCTCCATGTGCAGGCAAGCCGAATCATAGGTCGTGACCGTGAGCGGTCGCACGTCGTGCGAGCCCCCGCCCACGATGCCCACCTCCATCGCAAAGCTGCGGCGCAACAGATCGTACCACTGGCGCACGAGATCGAGCGTCGGCGCCACCACCAGCGCGCCGCGGCGACGCGCGTCGATGGCCATCACCGCGACATGGCTCTTGCCCGCACCGGTCGGCAGCACGACCACGCCGCGACCGCGCGCCTTCTCCCAAGCCGCCAACGCTTCGACTTGAAACGGCCGCGGCTCACGGCGCACGACCAAGCCCTGGCTCAGCTCCGGGTACGCGCGCGCCTGGTCTTCGAACGTGAGCTGCTGTTTTCGCAGACCGAGCACGATTTCCGCGTAGGCCACGGCGGGCGCTCGAAACACGCCACTGCGCGCGTCCCAAGTCAGCGCCGCCGGCACGCTTTCATGCTTGGTGAGACCGCTGAGCTCCAGCGTCCCGCTACGAAAAGCCAGCACCGCCATGCGTCCTCAGAATACGCCCACGAGCCCCTCGCCCGCGGCAACGCCCAGCAAATCGATCGGCAAGTGAAATACGATTTCACCCAGGTATTGGCCGCGTCGCTCGCGCATGCGCACGAGCGTGGCCGTGCAATTGCCGAACTTCAAGCTCAACACGCGCGGCACGGGGTCACACACGAACGCCTTCACGAGGTGAAAGTTGGTACCGCCGTGCGCGACGGCCAGCACCCGGTGCGCCGCCGACAGGTGACGCTCGTGCCAACGCGCCTTCAGCCGGGCGATGCGCGCCTGAACGTCGTCATAGCTCTCGCCGCCATATTCGGAAAAATCGCCCAGCTCCGTTAACGCCCGGCGCATGAAGCTCGGATAGCTAGCGTCAATCTCCGACCGCGTCAGGCCCTGCAAGCTGCCCGCGTGCAGCTCGGACAGCTCCGGCGCCAGCTCGGCCTCGGGCAAGCTCAGGGCCTGGGTCAGCGCGAGCGCGGTGGCACGAGCGCGTGTCAGCGGGGACGTGTAGGCGGCGTCGAAACGCCAACCGGTCTTGCTCAAGAAGCTGCCGAGCAGCGCCGCCTGCCGTTCACCGACCTCGGACAAGGGATAGTCGCTTTGGCCCTGCATGCGCCCTTCGGCGTTGGCCACGCTCTCCCCGTGGCGGACGATCAGGAGCTCCATGGAGCCAACGCGGTCGCGACGCAGTGCTGGCCATCGACGTCTTGAAAGCACTTCACGGCCGTCACTTCACCGGCGCCAGCCCGGCCGGCGGTGACGCGTAGGGCGTAGCGCAGCGCCAGCGCGTCGCAGCTCGCACAACGGGCGCTGACTTGGCCCAGCGGCAGCCGCCCCACCGACGGGAAATGGGTCTCGGCGACCGCGTCGTAGCGACGGGCCGTGAAGTCACGGCGCGCGCCCAGCGGCGTCGGCGCGTAGTCGACCCGAATGTGCGGGGCATCTTGCGGGCGCGGCTCATCGAGATCTTGAACCTGGCCCGCCGATGGCGCGGGCCCCGGCTCGGGCGCGGAGCCGTGAGGGTCGAAGCCGACGCTCGGCCCGGGCACCGCCAGCTTGGCCGAGCAGTCGATGCGCGCCCGTGTCGCATGGCAACGCTTGCCGACGATGAAACGCGCTGACCGCTCACCGGCGCGAGCGCGTAGCACACGAGACAAGCGCGCCTCGTTGCAGTCCACGCTGGCCAACGTCTCACCCTCGAGCTTGGCCGTGCGCGGAGCCGGCGAGCAACCTTCGCGCAGCGTCTCACCGGAGGAGTAGCCCGCGGGCAGCGCCGAAAGCTCATTGACCTCACTAGGTCGGAACGACGCGACCTTGGGCGTCGGAGCGCTGCTGCACGCCACGACGAGCACGAAGGACCAGGGAACGAAGTGACGCATTGGCGCTCAGTATAGGTCAGACAAAAAACAAGCGGCGTGGCAGGACGAACCTGCCACGCCGACTTTTCTTGGGGTTTGGACTGACTCAGCCCGCGCCGCCGGCGCCGCCGGCACCGCCAGCACCGCCAGCACCGCCAGCATCAGCACCACCGAGGGGCGCGCCGCCAGCGTCCATGCCACCGGGGCCCACGTCAGCGCCACCAGCGGGAGCACCGCCGACGTCAGCGCCACCGGCGGGCGTGCCGCCCTTGCCAGCCGTGCCACCGCTGGTCTTGCCAGCAGAAGGCGCGCCGCCGTCGTCAGAGCCGCCGGCGGTCGAGCCGCCAGAGTTCTTGCCCGCGGTCGGGGTGGTGTCGTCGTCGTCGTCGCCGCCGCAACCCACCACGGCGATGGTCGTGCCGAGCGCGACCATGGCGAGCAGGCTAGTTAGCTTCTTCATTACAGTTCCTCCGAAATAACCTAGGTTAGTAGCTGAGCAGAGTTGCCCGACGGGCCTTAAGCACGGTCCGTGCCAGAGTGACGCGGGGCACCAAAAGTCCGGCTAAGTATTAAGAACGATTAGTATTTTTAAGCACCCGACCAAGTTCCGAGCTGATGCTTCAATAAGAGCACCCGGACTTTGGTGTCATGGTGGGTGAGGCTCATACAGCGGTCCCCCCTCTGAGTGCAAATCGGAAACGCGCTGGAATCAGCCCGGATCGCTAAAATCGCACAGATTATTCAGGAATTCCGTGCGCTTATGCCTCTTTAGGCACTTATCTGGCTACCCCATGGCATTCGTGTCGCGGTAGGCGTCGAGTGGTTGAACCACCGGTACATTTCCGTTGCTAGTCGCCGGACTTGCGACGCATCGACGGGGTCACCTTCTCGGGGGACGAGACGGCGCGGCCGATGACCTGGGCGCCGAAGCGCTCGCGGATGGCGTCGAGTGTAGGCCCAACCTGGGGTCGACGGGGCCTGAACAGCTCCAGCTGCTCCTCTTGGAGCGGGACGAGCGCGCTCACGCTCACGCCGATCAAGCGCACGGCTTGGCCCAGCTTGGCTTCGTCCCAAAGCTCGGTCGCGGTCCGCGCGATGAGCTGCCCGTCGCTGCTCGGCGCACGCAACTTGCGTTGGCGCGTGAGCAGCGGGTAGTCGGGCTCGCGCGACTCGGTGACCCGGCCCGTGCCTTCACGCGGCGCGCGCGCTCGCGCAAGCTTCATCTTGAGCGTGACGGTGCCGCCCAAGTAGCCGGCGCCGCGCAAGCGCCTGGCTACTTCCTCCGCGTGGGCGACGATGGCCTGGGTGACGGTGGGGCGATCACTCACGTTGCGATCGAAGGTGCTCTCTTCGCCGATCGATTTGGGCGCGCGTTCGGCCACGACCGCGCGCTCGTCGACGCCGCGAGCAAGCTCGATGAAATAGCGAGCACGCTCGCCAGCCGCGCGAGCGATCAACTCGGTCTCGGCGCGAGCAAGCTCACCGATGGTGCGAATGCCCAGGGCGGTCAGCTTGTCGCCCAATACCGGGCCCACGCCCCACAAATATCGGATCGGCAGCGGCTCGAGCGTCGCCTGTTCTTGGCCGCGAGCCACCACCTTCAGGCCGTCGGGTTTGCCGAGTCGGCAAGCGACTTTGGCGATGAGCTTGTTGCTTGCGATGCCGACCGACACGACCAGCGACGTCGCTTCGCGCACGCGAGCCTTCAGCTCGTGGCCGAGCTGGCTCGCATCGCCAAACAGCCCGAGGGAGCCGGTCACGTCCAGAAACGCTTCGTCGAGCGCGAGCGGCTCGATCTCGGGGGTGAACTGCTCGAACACGCGGTGGACGTCCGCCGAGACCGATGAGTAAAGCTCCATGTTCGGCGACAGGAACACTCCGTTGGGACACAAGCGCTTGGCCTCGAAGCCCGGCATCGCCGAGCGCACACCGAACTTACGCGCCTCGTACGAGGCCGCGGCCACGACCCCACGCGCCTGCGCACCACCCACGATGACGGGCAGCCCGCGCAACTCGGGACGCTCGCGCTGCTCTATGGACGCGTAGAACGCGTCCATGTCGGCGTGGAGCACGGTGCGAAGGGCTTGGCCCACGGCTCAGCCTCGGCGTTTCACGGGCGCGTCTCTTCGACGGTCGCCGCGCCGGGAATGAACGAAAGCGGAACTTCGCCGGTGCTGCCCACGCGATTTTTGGTCACCTTCAGCAACAGCGTGCGCGCCCCCAATTTCCGCAATCGCTCGGTTGATTCGGCAGCGGGCGCCTCGCGCGCCTCGAGCTCCACGGCCAGGGTGGCCGCCGGTGATAGCAGGGGCAGGTGGTTGGACAGCACGGTCGCGATCACGCACGCGCCCTGCTCGGCGATTCGTCGCAGCTCGTAGCCGACGTGAGTCATGCGCGCTTCGAAGCTCGTGTTGACGAGCGCGGCCCGCGCCGTGCCGCCGTCGCCCATGGCCAGAAAGCCTTCGACGTCGTCGACGACCAACACCACTCGCTCGCTGCGTGCCCATTGCTGGGCCACGCACTCGGAGAGCGCCTGCGTGGTCTCGAGGCCGGTGCCGCGAAACAGGTGCAGCTGCGAGCCCACCTTCTTCATCACCGTGTCGATGGCGTCGGCGATCGGCCGGCGGCTGGCGTCGTCGGCCCACGCTTGTCCGGTCCAAATCTCGCCGTAGGACGTGCGGGCGTCCGGGTACTCGCGGTGCAGCGCGCGAGCCGCCAGGCGCGCGACGACTTCGGTCGGGTCGACGGCGGCGCCCGCTACCACCACTCCCGCCCGCGCCCGCGCCGCCAGGTACGCGAGCGACAGCGCCACCGAAGTGCGACCGCTGCCGGCGGGGCCCGAGAGTAACAGCAGCGTGCCCGAACGAAGGCCCCCGCCCAGCAGCGCGTCGAGGCGAGGCAGCCCCGTCGACGTCGCCGGCCCCACCGCTCCCAGGTGGGTGGTGACATCCACTTGCATGGCCGCCAACGAGACGGCGGCCACTCCGGACACCTTGGGCAGACGATCGGTGCTGCTGGTCACTGCCTCTAGCGTACCAAAGCCTCGGAGGTTCGCGCGGATTCTCGCCCTGGAACTTGGGATTCGCGGACGTCCCACTTTGAGGCCGACCGCCTGCGGCCAAGTCCGCATTTCGTGGGCAAATTTGCATACCCGGGGGGTGGCACGATGCTCGCAGAGCGACTGGGCATGGCACCTCGGAGGGCACATCGGGCGGCGATCGCCGCGGCTTCGGACGGATCGGTTCTCATCAACGTGGTGGAGCTGCTGCCGGAAGACGTTCAAGACCGGCTGGGCGAAGCGCTCGGTACGACGCAGCTGTTCATCGGCGTCCCGCTCAAGCAGCGCGAAGCGGCCAACGTCGTGGCGCGGCTCGATGGAGCTGCGGCGGAGGCCTCGGCGCAGTTGTTAGGTAGCCGCCCGAGGTACACGGCGGCGGCGAAGGGCAAATCGCCCGCGCGCCCTGCTGGGCCCAAAGCCAAGCGAGTGGCCAAGCGCCGTTAGCAGCGCAAATTTCCGGTACCGGCGCCTGACCGAGGCAAGGCGCCGAAAGCGCTCCGCGACCACGTTTCTCCGCTGATTTCGTAGCTTGAAGCGGCGTACCATGCGCGCCTCATGGCAAAGACGGATGGTGGTACGGGATCGGATTTCAAGAGCTCGCTCAAGTCGGCTTCGGAGCGGTTTCTGTCACAAACGGTCGTGCACACACTGGAGCGTGGCTTTCGCACACCCGACGACTTTCTCCGACATTTCAAGCCTGCGGATCTGATGCAGGGGTTGGAGGGCGCGCCCGACCTGCGAGCGAAGATCTTGATCGAGGGCGCGGGCGTCCACGAGAAGATCGCGCGGAAGAAGTCGACCACGTCCGCCGCCGAAGATCTGAAGCTGGCGCTGGATGAAGGCGTGACGAACAGCGCGCAGCTGCTGACGCTGCTGCCGCCCGATGATCGCGTTCGTTACTTCGATCACAAGAAGCTGTGGGCCTTCACCACCGAAGACGAGTTCTGGTCGCCGCTCAACGCCGAGGCGGACGTGGACAAAGCGTTGTCACGCGTGGTGTTCCTGCTCGACAACGCGATCAAAGAGAATTTGCTGACGCTGCAGGTGCTGACCGACGGCATCACCTTCGACTCGATTTCAACGCGCTTGCCGCTAAAAGAGCTACAAAAGCTGGTGCGCCACGCGCTCAAGCTGGGCCGCGAAAAGAAGCCGCTCAGCGAAGCCGAGCTGCTCGAGAGCGTGCCGCTCAAGACGCTGATCGGCTTCATCCCGCTCGAGCACGTCTTCAACAACGTGCTGGTCGAGAAGGTGGCCAAGCCGGCGGGCTTCGTCGGTAACGAAGGTTGGGATTCGTCGCGTTCGCCCGCCGACAAGGCGGACAAGGCGGACAAGGCGGACAAGGCGGACGCCAAGGTCGAGCCGCCGAAGACGGAGGAGCAACGGAAATCGGTCCCGCCGCCGAAGCCGAGCCCCGCCGTCGCTGCCGCGGCCGCCGCGGCGCCACCGAGGGACGACTCGATGGCGGATGTCGAAGACGACGTCGACGTTTTGATGCAGAGCACCCGACCCCCGGCCGAAGAAGAAGCGCGCCGCAAAGTCGTGGAGAAGCTCACGGCCGTGAATCGCCTGCCGCCCCGCCACGATTCGTTGACGACGCCCATCCTGCTGTCCATCGAATCGATGTACGCGGAGCTACTGGGCTCTTCGACCGACGAGGCGCGCGAGATGTGCATCCGCGACTCGTTCCCGAACCAACAGCAGCTGACCACCGCCCTCTTGGCGTTGATCGAGCTGCTCGATCCGACCATCGACATCAACGATCCGGTCATCAAGGACGCGGACGTGGACAGCCTGATCAAGGTCGTCTTGTTCGAGGAGCGGCACCGCTACGAGATGCAGCACCCCTCGGCCCGACCGGGCCCTGGAGCGGCCCCACTGCCGCCCCCGACCGGCGGCCGGAAGGCGTCCATCGCCCCCCCGCCCCTGCCCCGCGCCCAGAGCGCGCTGCCCCCGCCGCTTCCCGAGGGCAAACGCGCGCGCTGACACCACAAACTGCTTGCCGACGGCCCGTGGCGTGAGCTACATCCCGCGGGCCTTAGGGATTCGTCCCTAGCCCCACGCGCCGACGTGGCGGAATTGGCAGACGCACGTGGTTCAGGTCCACGCGATCGCAAGGTCGTGGGGG
>Ga0164241_10004909_pt1 | contig 12755 bp, 11 predicted proteins | sample OricomyardsoilBY_FD_108780 | JGI IMG/M metagenome (GOLD analysis project Ga0164241, IMG submission 108780) | Backyard soil microbial communities from Emeryville, California, USA - Original compost - Back yard soil (BY) | ecosystem: Environmental > Terrestrial > Soil > Unclassified | place: USA...
GCTGGTGCATCCGGATCATCGTCCGACGCTGGCGCGCACCTTCGACGCGAACATCATCTGGATGGGCGAGGCTCCGCTGCTGCCCGGCAAGCGCTACGAATTCAAGATCGGCAGCCGCTACGTGAAGGGCCTCATCGATTCGATCCAGCATCGCATCGACGTCAACGATCTCACCACCCGCGCCGCCGAAGCGCTGGATCTGAATGGGCTCGCGCGCGTGCGCATCGCGCTCGAAGAGCCCGTGGCCATCGACGACTACAAGCTCTCGCGCGCCACCGGTTCGTTCATCGTCGTCGACCTGCTGCACTTCGGTACGGTGGGCGCGGGCATGGTCATTGCCCCCGCGCAGACCACGCGTTCAACGGACGTGGTGTGGCAGCCGACGAAAGTCAGCGCGTCGGTCCGCGCCAACCAGAAGAACCAGCGGCCCGCGGTCGTGTGGTTCACCGGGCTCTCGGGCTCGGGCAAGTCGACCATTTCCAATGCGCTGGAACAGGCGCTGGTGCAGCGTGGCCATCACAGCTTCCTGCTGGACGGCGACAACATTCGCCACGGCCTCAACAAGGACCTGGACTTCTCGGACGCCGGCCGCGAGGAAAACATCCGCCGCATCGGCGAGGTGTCGGCCCTGTTCGTGGACGCCGGGCTTCTCGTGATCACCGCGTTCATCTCGCCGTTCCGCGCGGACCGCAACAAGATCCGCGAGCGCATCGGCGATGCGCAGTTCATCGAAGTGTATGTCTCCACGCCGCTCGAGGAGTGCGAGCGCCGCGACCCGAAGGGCCTGTACGTGAAGGCGCGCGCCGGCCAGATCCGCGAGTTCACCGGCATCGATTCGCCGTATGAGCCGCCGATCGCGCCGCAGATCACCATCGACACATCGAAGCAGGATCTCGGCACGTCCGTCGACCAGATCCTGCGGTATCTCGAAAACAAGGGATTCCTGCACCAGGCAGATCCTGGTTTATGAAGCAGGGGCCTATGAGGACTAACCAGTGAGCGGCGCCGTCATTCTCCAGGGCAACTTCCCGATTCCGGAAGAACGCCGCGATCAATTGCAGCAGCTCGCCACCGAGCTGAACCGCGAACAGCTCATGTGGCTGTCGGGGTATTTCGCTGGCGCCGCCGCGGCTGCGCCGTCGAGCATTCCCGGGTTCCAGAGCAATCTGCTGGGCGGTGGGCAGGCACGCGCGCAGATTCCCGCCGCGGCCGGTTTCGCGCCCGCATCGGTTGCACCGGCCCCGGCCGCCGCCGCGGCGCAACTGCCCACGCTCACCATCATCTCGGCCTCGCACACCGGCAATGGCCGCAAGATTTCCGAGAAGCTGCTCGCGGCGGTACAGGCGCTAGGCATGCAGGCGCGCGTCGTCAAGGCAGGCGACTACCAGCCGCGCGAGATCGCGAAGGAAAAACTGCTGTACGTCATCATCAGCACGCATGGCGACGGCGACCCGCCGGATGAAGCCCGCGGCCTCTACGAATTCCTGGGCACCAAGCGGGCACCGCAGTTGCCCGAGCTCCAGTACTCGGTGCTCGCGCTCGGCGACACCAGCTATCCCAAGTTCTGCGAAGCCGGCCGCGTGGTGGACGAGCGCCTCGCCAAGCTCGGCGCCAAGCGCCTGCTGCCGCGCGTCGATTGCGATGTCGACTTCGAGAAGCTGGCGCAGACCTGGGCCGACGATGCGCTCGCGCGCGTGCGCGAGATCAAGGACAAGCTGGCTCCGGTCGGCGCCCCGATTGCTACCGGTTTCTCTCAAACTACCGTCGCCGCCGCAGCACCCACGCCAGAGCTGACGCGCGCGCAACCGGCCACCGCCGAAGTGCTGGCGAACCAGCGCATCGTGGGTCGCGGCGCATTGCGCGAAGTGCGGCACGTCGAACTCGCATTCCCCGGGCTCGGTAATCTCTACAAGCCCGGCGACGCGCTCGGCATCGTGCATCGCAACCCCGAACCCGCCATCGACGCGGTGTTGAAAGCGACCAGGCTCGATGCGGCCGCGACCGTGACGCACGAAGGCAAGACACACACGCTGCTCGAATGGCTGCGTGACGAACGCGAGCTCACGCGCATCGCGCGCCCATTGCTGGTTCAAGTCGCCAAACATGCCAACGTCGACATCTCGGAGCTGCTGGGCAACGCGCAGGCGATGGCCAAGCTCACGGCCACCTGCCAGGTGTCCGATATCCTCGGCACGTATCCCGCGGAGTGGACCCCCGAAGCGCTGGTGAACGTGCTGCGCCCCGTGACGGGCCGCGTGTATTCCATCGCGTCGAGCCCGGCTGCCGTCGGCGACGAAGTACATCTCACCGTGGCCGTGGTGGGCAGCGACACCGATCGCAAACTACTCTCCGGGGCCGCCTCGCACTTCGTGGTGCACACGGCCGTTGATTCGAACGTGCAGGTGTGGATCGAGAAGAACGAACGGTTCCGCGTGCCGGCCGACGGCTCGCGCGACATCATCATGGTGGGCCCGGGCACCGGCATTGCGCCGTTCCGCGGCTTCGTCCAGGAGCGTGAAGCCACCGGCGCCACCGGCCGGAACTGGCTGTTCTTCGGCGGCCGCTCGCTGTACCACGACTTCCTCTATCAACTCGAGTGGCAGCAGGCCATGAAGCGCAAGGCGCTGCATCGCGTGGACGTGGCGTTCTCGCGCGACCAGGCCGAGAAGATCTACGTTCAGCACCGCATCAGGCAGGCTGGCAAGGATCTCTTTGCGTGGCTTTCGAACGGTGCCTATTTCTATGTGTGCGGTGATGCCTCCGCCATGGCGCCCGATGTGAACGCCGCGTTGCTCGACGTGGTGCGCGAGCACGGCAACATGGATGCGGATGACGCCCAGGCCTGGCTGGCCGATCTCACTGCCGACGGACGGTATTTACGCGATGTCTACTGAAGTCCTCGATCGCCCTGTGTTGCCCGCGAAGGTGGATCCGCCGTCCCCGGTGGAGCTCATCAAGAAGGCGTCGCGCGGCCTGCGCGGCACGCTGGTCGAGAGCCTTGCGGACCCGTTGACCGGCGCCATCCGCGACTCCGACACGCAGCTCATCAAGTTCCACGGCAGCTACATGCAGGACGATCGCGACCTGCGCGCCGAGCGTGAGCACCAGAAGCTCGAGCCGGCCTACAGCTTCATGATCCGCACACGTCTTCCCGGCGGTGTGTGCTCGCCGCAGCAGTGGCTGGCGCTGAGCCAGCTCGCGCGCCAGTACGGCACGGGATCGCTGCGCCTGACCACGCGCCAGGCGTTCCAGCTGCACGGCGTCATCAAGAAGGACCTCAAGGTGACGATGCAGGGCATGAACGCCGTGCTCATCGACTCCATCGCCGCCTGCGGCGACGTGAATCGCAACGTCATGGCCGCCGTGAACCCGGTGGAGAGCCGCGTTCACCAGGAAGTTTATGACTGGTCGGTGAAGCTGTCCGAACACCTGAAACCGAAGACCCGCGCCTATCACGAGATCTGGCTGAACGGCGAAAAGCTCGTGGGCGAGGCCGAACACGAACCCATCCTTGGCCAGCTCTATCTACCGCGCAAGTTCAAGACCGCCGTGGTGGTGCCGCCGCACAACGACGTCGACGTCTATTCGCAGGATCTTGGCTTCATCGCCATCCTCGAGCCGAATGGCGCAGGCGAGAACCAGCTCGTGGGCTTCAACCTCACCGTGGGTGGTGGGCTGGGCGCCACGCACGGGGAGCCGCAGACATTCCCGCGCGTCGCGGATGTCATCGGCTTCCTGACTCCTGACCTGGTGCTCAAGGTCGCCGAGACCGTGGTGATGATCCAGCGCGATTTCGGTGACCGCACCGACCGCAAGCACGCGCGTTTCAAGTACACCATCGCCGACCGCGGCGTGGACTGGTTCAAGGCCGAGCTGTTCAAACGACTGGGCCATGCGCTGCCGCCGCCGCGCGAGTTCAAGTTCACCACGCAGGGCGATCGCTTCGGCTGGACGCGCGGATTCGATGGCCGCTGGCATCTCACTCTGCGCATCGAATCCGGCCGCGTCGTCGACAAGCCGGGCGCGCCGTTCCTCACCGGCCTCGAAAAGATCGCCGCCATTCACCAGGGCGATTTCCGCCTCACCGCGAACCAGAATCTCATCATCGCCAACGTGCCGGCCTCCGAGTGCATGAACATCGACCGCCTCGTGGCGGACCACGGCCTGGGCAAGGCGCTGTTCACCTCTCCGGTGCGTCGCGACGCGCTCGCTTGCGTGGCGCTGCCGACCTGCGGCCTGTCCATGGCGGAAGCGGAACGATACCTGCCCACGTTCGTCGACCGCGTGGACGAGCTCCTCGTCAAACATGGCCTGAAGGATATTCCGCTCACCGTACGCATCACCGGCTGCCCGAACGGCTGCGCGCGGCCGTATCTCGCGGAGATCGCGCTCATCGGTCGCGCTCCCGGGCGCTACACGCTGCGACTCGGCGCCGACGCCGTGGGCTCCAGGCTCAATGTGCTATATCGCGACAACATCGACGAAGCGTCCATCGTGACGGCGCTCGATGAGCTCATCGCGCGGTATGCCACCGAGCGCCACGAAGACGAACGCTTTGGTGACTTCCTGTGGCGCGCCAACGTGCTCAAGGCGGAGGCGCACGCGTGAGCGAATCCGTCGCGCGCGAAGCTCCCAAGTTCAGCAGCACTCCGGTGACGCTGGCGGGTGCGCCGCGCCTGACGCTCACGCCCCAGCAGTTCGCCGCGGACACCAGCGCCCAGAAGCACATCAACGACTGGCTCGCGTCCGTCGACGCCGCCACGCGCGTGCGCTGGACACTCGAGAATCTTCCGGGCCCGTACGCGCTGTCGTCGAGCTTCGGTGCGCAGGCCGCGGTGTCGCTGCACCTGGTGGCGCAGGCCGATCCCGACATCCCGGTGCTGCTCATCGACACGGGCTATCTATTCCCCGAGACCTACCAGTTCGTCAAACAACTCGAGCAGCAGCTCGGTCTCAACATCCAGACCTTCTCCAGCCCGCAGAACGTCGAGGACTTCGAAGCTCAGTACGGCAAGCTCTGGGAGCAGGGGCGCGAAGGCCTCGACCGGTATCTCGAGCTGCGCAAGGTGGAGCCCATGCGCCGCGGACTCGCGACGCTCGGCGTCGCCACGTGGTTCGCGGGCCTGCGTCGCAGCCAGGCCGAAAGCCGCGCGAAGCTGAACCCGCTCGAAGTGCGCGACGGCCGCTTCAAGGTTCATCCCATCTTCGACTGGTCCGATCGCGACGTGTACCTGTACCTCAAGGCCCACGAGCTGCCGTATCACCCGTTGTGGGACAAGGGTTACGTATCCATCGGCGATTGGCATTCCACCAAGGCGCTGCACGAAGTGGATTCGGCCGAGGAGTTGCGCTTCGCGGGGCTCAAGCGCGAGTGCGGCATCCACGGGCTCGAGGGCTAGGCCGCCGGCAGTGCTCGGCGTTCCAGACACGGCCGCGGCCATCCAGAAGTGAACTCTGCACCTTCACGGTTCGCTGTTCGTTCTTCCCGCACTATTACGGGCCGGCGTGGGATGCCAGGCAACTCGCGCCTGGAGCCGAGGCTGGCACGCCTCTTGCTCTTCCCGTGACAGACATGAAGTTCGACAAACCCATCGTGTTAGGCGCGCGCGCCAGCGTGCTGGCGCAGGTGCAGGCGCGCCTCGTTGGCGATGCCTTGCTCGCGCGACATCCGGGGCTGAAGGTCGAATACTCCTTTTTCACGACTCCAGCAGATCGCGAGCTCGACACCCCATTGCCCGAGCTGCTGCGGCGCGGCGGATTCACCGGTGATCTCGGCGTGGCGCTGCGCGCCAATGCCATCGACATCGCCGTGCATCTCTGGAAGGACCTGCCCTTCACGACGCACCCGCTGACGGAGGTTGTCGCCACGCTGCCGCGCGCCGACACGCGCGATCTGCTGCTGGTGAAGCGCAGCTGGCTTGCGGGCCGTGATCACCAGGAGCTGCGCGTGTTGTCTTCGTCCGCGCGGCGTCGAACCAATCTGTCCGGCTTCCTGCAGTGGGCGCTGCCTGTCAAACCACCGCGCGTCACGTTCGCGCTGGCGCGTGGTGACTGCGAAGCCCGGCTCAAACAACTCATGGACGGCGACGCCGCGGCGCTCGTCGTCGCCAAAGCGAACATCGACCGGCTGCTCGAATCCCAGGCATCCGGATTCGAGTCCGTTCGCGAACGCACGCGCGCCGCGCTGGACGCCTGCGAAGTGATGGTGCTGCCGCTCGCACTGAACCCCACCGCGCCGGGGCAGGGGGCACTCGCCATCGAGATCCGCCGCGATCGCGCCGATCTCGCTGCGTTGCTCGCACCCATCAATGACGAGGCCACGTTCGCGCGAGTCATCGCCGAGCGCGCCCGCCTCGCGCCGACGGGCGATGAAGATCATCCGCTCGGAGTCTCCATCGTTCCTATCCACTGCGGCGAAGTGGAATTCACGCGCGGCCAGAAAGGCGGGCAGTGGATCCAGAGCGCCGAGCTTCGCCGCCATGACACGCCCTTGCCACCGGCCAGCAGCCAGGATGCTGTCTGGACCGGCGACGAGGGTGACGTCGACCGCTATCGTCGCGTCCCGTTGCAGGTGCGCCACGACCAGTTTGCCGATGCCCGTATCGGGCTGTTTGTCGCCCGCTCCGAAGCCTGGCCCGATGGCTACACGCCCCGGCCCGGGCAGGTGATCTGGAGCGCCGGCATCGACACCTGGCGCCGGCTCGCCGCGCGCGGAATCTGGGTGCATGGCAGCGATGAAAGCCTGGGTGAAAACGGCGCCCGGGCCCTGAGCGGCCTCTTTCCGCGCGTGCAGCGCTGGGTCAAGTTCACCCACAGTCAGGGCTACGATTCCCCCCACAGCGAGAGGGTTTCCACGTATCGGCTGGAACGCTGCACCCCGCTTGCGGATCTAACGGGCCGGACCCACTTTTTCTGGCGCAGCGGGACCCAGTTTTTCGACTACCTGCAGGCCAATCCTGAAATTCGTGGGGCGTGGCACGGCTGCGGACCTGGCAATACATTCAGTATGATCCGCGCCGCCCTCGGGAAAGATCGCGTTCGCGCGTTCCTGTCGGCAGATGTGTTTCGTCAGGAAGTCGAGCAATGAAAAGACTGCAACGATTGCGTGCCACGGCGGCACTCCGGGACATGGTGTCCGAGATCGGCTTCGGCCAGAGCCAGCTGATCCAGCCCCTGTTCCTGTCCGAAGGCGCCATCAAGGAAGAGCCCATCGCCGGCCTGCAAGGCACGTCGCGCCACACGCTCGCCTCACTACTCACCCAGTTCGACAAGGACCTGGCCGCGGGCGTGCGCCAGTTCCTGCTGTTCCCCGTGCCCGCGCACAAGTCCAACCGCAGCTTCCAGGCCGAGTTCGTCGGCGCCGCCATTGGCCAGATGCGCCAGCGCGCAGGCAATGACGCCGCCATCTGGGTCGACACCTGCCTGTGCAGCTTCACCGAGTCCGGCCACTGCTGCGTGCACGACGCGCGCGGCGCCCAGGATCTCGCCGCCACCCACAGCGCGCTGTCCGTGTTAGGCCTCACTTATATAAAGGCGGGCGCTAACGGCATCTCGCCCTCGGACATGAATGACGGCCGCGTCGCGCACCTGCGCGCCACGCTCGATGGCGCCGGTTACGACATGGCGCCCATCATGAGCTACAGCACCAAGTTCGCGAGCAACTTCTACGGCCCGTTCCGCGATGCCGCCGACTCCGCGCCGCAGTTCGGGGACCGCCGCAGCTACCAGCTCGACGTGCGCAATCGCAGCGACGCGCTCGCTTCGAGCCGACGCTGCGCCGAGGAAGGCGCGGATCTGCTGATGGTGAAGCCCGGTCAGCCGTCCGCGGATCTCATCCGGCCGATTCACGAGCAGACCGGCTTGCCCGTGGGCGCGTACCAGGTCAGCGGGGAATACACCTCGCTCGCCTTGTTAGCCCAGAACAATTACGTAGACTTCGACGCCGCGCTGCTCGAGAGCTGGTACAACCTGCGGCGCGCCGGCGCCAGCTACATCATCACCTACGGCGCGCGGCTGGCGCAGGGCCTGGGGCTTCCGCGCTGATGCGCTACTTCCCGCTGTTTCTCGACATCAAGGACAAGCCGGTGCTGCTCGTGGGCGGCGGGGCAGTGGCCGCGCGCAAGTTTTCGCTGTTGCAGGATGCGGGTGCGAAGGTGACGGCCGTGGCGCCGTTGTTAGGCGAGGAGCTTTCCGCTGCCCTGGCCCGCGGCGAGTTCGATCACCACGCGCGCGAGTTCGCGCCCGCTGACATAGAAGGCGCGTGGCTCGTGGTGGCGGCTACGGATGACCGTGCTGTGAATGCCACGGTGTCGGCCGCCGCGCAGTCCGCCCGCATACCCTGCAACGTCGTCGACGATCGCGAGCTCTCCAGCTTCATCATGCCCGCCATCATCGACCGATCGCCCGTGCAGATCGCCATCTCCACCGGGGGCGCTTCGCCCGTGCTCGCGCGCCTGATCCGCGAGCGGCTGGAGACCTTGCTGGACAGCTCCCTCGGCCCGCTCGCCGCATTCGCGGATCGCTGGCGGTGTGCCGTGAAGGCAAAATTCGCGGACATCGGCGCGCGCCGCCGGTTCCTGTCCTGGATGCTCACTGGCCCCGTCGCCGCGGCGCTGCGCGCTGATCGCACCGCGAAGGCCGAAGAACTCACCCGCAAGGCGCTCGAGAATGCCGATTCGCTTCCTGTCGGCCACGTCGTGCTCGTCGGCGCCGGCCCCGGCAACTCTGGCCTGATGACGTTGCAGGGCCTGCGTGCGCTGCAGGAGGCCGACGTCATCGTCCACGACCGGCTCGTCTCCGCCGAGGTGCTGGACCTCGCGCGTCGCGATGCCGCACGTTTCGACGTCGGCAAGTTCGTGGGCGGCGGTGGCGCCACGCAGGAAGAGATCAACAAGCTGCTGGTCGAGCATGCGCAGCGCGGCGAGTACGTGGTGCGCCTCAAGGGTGGTGACTCGTTCGTGTTCGGCCGGGGTGGCGAGGAGATCGACTTCCTGCGCGCGCATGACGTTTCGTACGAAGTGATTCCAGGCATCACCGCCGCGCTGGCCGCCGGCGCGTATTCCGGCGTGCCGCTGACCGACCGTCGCCATTCGCAGGCCGTACGCTTCCTCACCGGCAACAGCGACGAGCAGGTCGCCCAGTTCAACTACTCGGACCTGGCCGCGGGCCGCGAGACGCTCGCGTTCTACATGAGCGTCGGTCACCTGGCCGCGCTGCGGGACAAACTACTGGCGTCGGGCGTACCCGCGGGCATGCCCGTCGCGTTCATCGAGAATGCCAGCCGCGCCGAGCAGCGTGTGCTCGTGTCGAGCGTCGAAGGCATGCATCGCGATGCCGTCATGCAGAAGATCAAGGCGCCGTCGCTGCTCATCATCGGCTACGTGGCGGGTAGCGCTGCCGAGCTGCAGTGGTTTGGACAGCAAACCGTTGCGGGTGGGGCGGCCTGATCGTTCTCCGACGCTGAACTTCTTTCAGCGGTTCTTGTCGGTAGAGATAGCCGCCGCCGCGGCCTCAATCAGGAGCTCCCATGCGTTTCTCGCGTTCTTGGTTTCGCAAAGAAGTGGCCCCCATCGCGCTCGCGCTGGTGCTCGTCACCGCCGCACGGTCGTCGCTCGCAGATCACTACTACGTGCCGTCCGGCTCGATGGAGAACACGCTGTTCGCCGGGGATCGCGTGGTGGTCGACAAGACCGCGTATGGCGTGCGCATTCCTTACACCAAGATCGATGTCATCGAAGGCGCTCACCCGGAGGCGGGTGAGGTTGCCGTATTCGACTCGCCGGTGGATGGGACGCTCCTCATCAAGCGCATCGTTGCGATAGGTGGACAGGTGGTGACGCTGCATGATGGTCACCTGGCGGTGGATGGCGTGGCGCTCGAGTCTCGCAACTTTCCGGGCAGAGAGAAGTTTGGCGGACGGCTGGCCGCGCTGAATCTGACGGATGGCGGTGGGCCGCCCATCGACCACCTCGTCATTCCTGCGGGCAAACTGCTTGCGGTCGGCGATCATCGCGGCAATAGCCTGGATGGGCGTTACTGGGGGCTGATCGACGAGCGGGAGTTGTACGGGCGCGCTGTCGCGGTCTATTTCAGGAAGGGCGACGGGTTCGTCTGGAAGCCGCTCTAGGCTGAATCGGCTCCAGCAGATCGAGCGGGCTGCGTGCCGGTATGCCGCCGCCATTTAGAACATGGGTGTAGATTTGCGTCGTCTTCACGCTCGCATGACCCATGAGTTCCTGGACGGTGCGGATATCAGCGCCGCTTTCGAGCATGTGGGTCGCGAAGCAGTGGCGGAACGTGTGGCAGGAGGCAGGTTTTTCGATGCCTGCGGCGCGAATGGCACGCTTTACTTGGCGCTGAACTGACTCCATCGGCACATGGTGGCGGCGCCAAACGCCCGTTCGCGGATCGCGAGTCGGTCGCGCTGCGGGAAATACGTACTGCCAGCCAAGTTCGAGATGCGCTCGAGGGTATTTGCGGTGAAGCGCCTCCGGTAGCTCGACACCGGCGAATCCATGTTCGTGAGCCTGCGCGTGACGCTCGCGCACCCTCGCAAGCTGCCTGGTCAGGGCGGCATGGATGGTTTCAGGCAAAACCGTCACGCGATCTTTTGCACCCTTGCCATCTCGAACTACCAGTATTCGACGTCCGAGCTCCACATCCTTGAACCGGAGGCGGAGCGCTTCCAGTAGTCGCAGGCCACTTCCATATAGAAGACTGACGATAAGGTGATAGTGGCCCTCCAGTTCCGAGAGGACCCGCCGGGTTTCATCCCTTGAGAGAACGGTGGGTATTCGCTTCGGCCGATTCGCGCGTACCACGGTATCGAGCCAAGGCAAATCGACATTCAGCACGCGTTTGTAGAGAAACAGCAGCGCTGCAAGCGCCTGAGCTTGCGTCGCCGCCGCAACGTGTCGCACCTGCGCAAGGTGCGAGAGAAAGGCCTCGACTTCCGGTCCGCCCATGTCCCGCGGATGCTTCTTTCCATGAAAGATGATGAAACGGCGAATCCAAGCGACATATTGCTGTTCGGTGCGGTAGCTGTAGTGGCGAATGCGGATCGCGGCGCGCACTTGATCGAGGAGGCGCGGCTTATACGACATGTCGTATAACGAGTTGGAATCGTTTGACGGCGAAAACAAGCATGTGCTGTAGTAAAAACAGAAACATGCAGAGATCGGAAGAGTGTTATGCGACGTATTTGCCCAATTACGACACGACAGTTCGGTCGTCTAATTCAGAGTTAGGGCGCAGGCGATGCTCTCAGGTGTGCACGACAGCCTTCTAGTTGCCTACTCAGTTAGTGCACGGAGTAACGAGATCGTGCTTTCAATCGATCCGCATCATGGAAGCGCGCCGCGACCATTCTCCGTCCGCTTCTCAGGGGTTGCGGCGCACCAGTTCGTCTATCCGCACCTTCCTTCGATTCTCTTCGGCATCGATGAGCTACCCACCGAGCAGTTACTCCGCGACAAGTGGGACTCACTGGTGAATGGAAATAGGCAGAATGGATGGCCCGGATTCCCAGTCGAGACTCTTGAGAAGGCATCTGAGCATCTAACGCGCGAATCACTTCGTGCGTTCGAAGTGTCCTCAAGTTACGGCCTGAGCGGCTGGGTGCTCGCCAAGTCGCTGCGTGTCGAAGATGCGCCCTAACACCTCGTTCGAGCGGACGCGTGGGGGATAAAGTGCCAAGCCCGTACAACAGCGGCCGCGCCGCTCAACTCAACCGTTAGGCGGCAGGGAGCGCGCACCATGCGACCCATCGCTTCGGCCGCCTCGGTTCTAGTAGCGCTCGTATTGTTGGCGATTGCCTATTTGTACGCCGTTGGCCACTACGGCATGTCTGATGCGCGATACCGCTGCGAGGGGCAGCTTCTTCCACTGGGCGGCAGCACAACTCAAAAAGTAAATCTTAGGGTGCAGTTGTATCGATGGTGGATGCATTGGCTTAAACGTGGTGGGGTAGTCTTTTTCGAGTACCCCAGCTTTATCGAATATCCCGCTACGTATCTCCGCTTCTACACGAAGATCGAGCAGTCAAAGTCACACATAGCCTTTGGTACTGGCTTAGATGGGCTGCGCGAGGGGCGATTCTCGTTCGATGACATGGCGCTTATTATCACTACTCACGACGGGACGCGCTTCTCGGGCGTTTGTGTTCGCAGTGCTGCCGCCTAACACCTCGTTCGAGCGGACGCGTGGGGGATAAAGTGCCAAGCTCATGCAGTCGCGGCCGCGCCGCTCAACTCAACCGTTAGGCGTCATCTATATCGCAGTGGTACTACGAGGCGGCGTCGAGTCGAGTCGAGGTTGGCGTGAATCGAATTGAATGTCGCCCGACTCCTCAAGGAGCAATGTGATGACGGTTTCTAGTAAATGGAAATGCAACCACTTCTCGATCGCCCAGCCGGAGGACCGCGTTCCCACGCTGCTGCGTAAAGTCGCCGCCGAGATTCAGAACCTGCAGCCATGCGACGTTCTTGACATTGTGGTGGGATATGACGGTGAGCACATGGTGGCGACCGTCTACTACAGTAGGTCTCGAAAGAAGTCGCGTGCCGCATGATGCACGAGCAGTTCTCTGGGATGAGTCCGATTGCCACCTTCTCAACCTCAGCCCGGGTGCCAATGACGCCTAACACCTCGTGTATGGACTCCTCTGGCAAGTAGGTCGGTCTGATCTCTTCATGCCGTGATCGTGGAGTGCGGCTGCATACGTGTATCCGTCCTGTTGATGGGCGAGCAGAGCTGCC
>Ga0164241_10004910_pt1 | contig 12755 bp, 12 predicted proteins | sample OricomyardsoilBY_FD_108780 | JGI IMG/M metagenome (GOLD analysis project Ga0164241, IMG submission 108780) | Backyard soil microbial communities from Emeryville, California, USA - Original compost - Back yard soil (BY) | ecosystem: Environmental > Terrestrial > Soil > Unclassified | place: USA...
AAGGCGTTGGAGCCGCGGCTGATCAAATCGGTGGGCGGCGTGGAGCGTCCGCGCGGCGACGCCGCCGCGGATCTGCCGTTTCCCAAGGAGCACCTCGACATCGTCCGCGGCGGCATGGCGGCCGTGGCCAACGAGACGGGGGGCAGCGCCTATCGTCAAAGCCAGCTTGGCCTGGGCGATGTGAAGATGGCCGGCAAGACCGGCACCGCCCAGGTGCGCAGCTATGACGGGGTCAAGAACCGTAAGGGCTACGCCACGACCTGGCGCCTGAAGGACCACAACCTGTTCGTGGCCTTCGCGCCCTATGACGCGCCGCGTTACGCGGTGGCGGTCATCATCGAGCACGGCGGCATGGGCGGCGCCACCGCCGGCGCCCCGCGCGCCCGCGAGGTCATGCGCGTGGCGCTGCTGAAGGATCCCGAGATCCGCGCTCGCATCGAGAATCCGACGCCGCTGCCCGAGGCCGCCCCGGAAGACGTCATGGAAGGCGTCGCACCCGAGGATCCCGTCGAAGGCGCCGCGCCGCCCGAGCCCGACGCCGGACCCGCGCCGACTACGCCCCCTCTCAACACTCCCCAGGGAGGCCACATATGACCTTGAGCGGCGGCCTGACCCGGCCGGGCGAACGCGACCGCCCGATCATCAAGTTCATGGAGGTCGACTGGACCTTCTGCCTGGTGCTGGCGATGATCGCCGGCATCGGCGGCCTGATGCTGTTCTCGATCGCCGGGGCCTCGTGGGAACCCTGGGCCGACAAGCACCTGCTGCGGTTCGGCGTCTATTTCATCATCATGATCGCCCTGGCCATGTGCGACCTGCGCTGGTGGTTCGCGGCGGCCTATCCGATCTACATCCTCGGTTTGATCCTGCTCGTCGCGGTGGACCTGGTCGGCGACATCTCGCTGGGCGCCCAGCGCTGGCTGCAGCTGGGGCCGGTGCGCTTCCAGCCGTCCGAGGTGATGAAGATCGGCCTCGTGCTGGCCCTGGCCCGCTACTATCACGGCCTGTCGTCGGACAGCGCCCGGCTGTCCTGGCGTCTGCTGATCCCGGCGGCGATGATCGGCGTGCCGTTCCTGCTGGTCGCCAAGCAGCCTGACCTGGGCACCGCCATCCTGATCGCCGCCACCGGCGGGGCGATCATGATGCTGGCGGGCCTGTCCTGGCGGATCATGGCGGCCATCGGCGCCCTGGCGGCCGTGGCCATCCCGCCCTTCATCATGTTCGGATTGCACGACTACCAGCGCAATCGGATCCTGACCTTCCTGAACCCCGAGCAGGACCCGTCCGGCGACGGCTACCACATCCTGCAGTCCAAGATCGCCCTGGGCTCGGGCGGCCTGCTGGGCAAGGGCTTCGGCCTGGGCTCGCAGAGCCAGCTGAACTTCCTGCCCGAGAAGCAGACCGACTTCATCTTCGCCACCCTGGCCGAGGAGTTCGGCTTCGTCGGCTGCTTCGGCGTGCTGTTCCTGTACGGGGCGGTGATCTTCATGGCCCTGCGCATCGCCTCGATCAGCCACAGCCACTTCGGACGCCTGGCGGCGGCCGGGGTGACGGCGACCTTCTCGCTGTACGTGCTGATCAACGGGGCCATGGTCATGGGCCTGGCCCCGGTCGTGGGCGTGCCGATGCCGATGCTGTCCTACGGCGGCACCGTCATGCTGACGGTCATGGTCGGCTTTGGCCTCGTCCAGGCCGTGCGCGTGCACCGCTATACCGAAGTGACCAGCGGCAAGGGCTCGTTGATGTAGGTTGCGTGGGCTGGTCTAGCTGACCAGCGCCGCTTCCGTCGCCCGCACCAGCCCGTCGATGACGCCAGGCTCGGTCGAGGCGTGGCCCGCGTCCCAGACGATGTCGAAGCGCGCCTCGGGCCAGGCCTTGTGCAGCTTCCAGGCGCTGTCCAGCGGCGTGACCACGTCGAAGCGGCCCTGGACGATCCAGCCGGGGATGTGGCGGATGCGGTCGATGTTCGCCAGGATCCAGCCGTCGTGGTCGAAGAAGCCCTTGTTGGTGAAGAAGTGGCACTCGATCCGCGCGAAGGCGATCGCGAAGTCCTCTTCATTGAATTTCGAGGGGCGGGCCTCGGGCCCTCGCAGCGAGATGGTGTCGCCCTCCCACTGGCTCCAGGCGGCGGCGGCTTCCAGCTGCACGCGGCGGTCCGGGGCGACCAGGCGGCGGTGATAGGCGGCCATCAGGTCGCCGCGCTCGTCCTCGGGGATCGGGGCCAGGAACCGCTCCCAGGCATCGGGGAACAGCATCGAGGCGCCTTCCTGGTAGAACCAGTGAAGCTCGCGGTCGGTCAGCAGGAAGATGCCGCGCAGCACCAGGCCATCAACGCGGTCGGGGTGCTTGATGGCGTAGGCGAGCGCGAGGGTCGAACCCCACGAGCCGCCGAACACGGTCCACTTCTCGACGCCCAGATGCTCGCGCAGGCGCTCGATGTCCTCGATCAGGCTCCAGGTGGTGTTGTCTTCCAGGCTGGCGTTGGGACGCGAGCGACCGCAGCCGCGCTGGTCGAACAGGGTCATGCGCCATTTGGCTGGATCGAAGAACCGCCGCATGGTCGGATTGACCGCGCCGCCCGGGCCGCCATGCAGGATCACGCAGGGCTTGCCCCGCGGATTGCCGCATTCCTCGTAGTAGATTTCGTGCGGACCGCCGGTGGGCATCCAGCCGAACGAGAAGGGCTCGACCTCTCGGAAGAGGCCGCGACGGCCAACGGAACTCATGGCGGCGGCGGAAGCGTTACGATCCATGTCGCGAACCCTACCGTGTTTTTCCGCCGGCTGTGAACGGAGGAAAGGCACGGTTTTCGCCTTTCATTCGGTTCTGTATGTTGCCCGCCATGACTCAGCCCGCGCCCGAAGACTATTCCGACGACGAACTGCTCGGCATGCTCAATCCGGTGCAGCTGGCCGAGCTCGACCAGCAGATCGGCGAGATGTTCGGAGCCGAGGGCGTCGACAAGGCCGCGGCGCTGCTGGCCATGGCCAATGTCTACAGCCTGCGCGCGGCCGAACGCGACGAGGTCTCGGCCCTGGCCATGCTGCAGCTGGCCGCCGCCATGCGCCGGCGGGCGGATCAGATGCTGGCGTCGAAGAACTAGACTCCCACCCCCCGTTTTCCCCGGCGAACGCCGGGGCCCAGATCGAACCCGCAAGCGCCTGTCCATTTGGTCGGGCGTATCTCGGATCAGCCCAAACCGCTCAGGATGAATCTGGGCCCCGGCGTTCGCCGGGGAGATCGGAGTGGGGGTGTTTAGAGCGGGAACTTCCGACCCACCCAGTCCAGGATCGCCGCATTCACCTCGGCCGGCTTCTCCTGCTGGGTCCAGTGGCCGCTGCCTTCGATCAGCACCTTCTCCAGGTCCGGGATCTGGTCGCCCATGCGGTCGGCCATGGCCGGGGGCAGCACCACGTCCAGCTCGGCCATGATCATCAGGCAAGGGATGCCGTCGATCCGGCGCGGCAGGGCCTCGGCCTTCTCCCAGTTGCGGGTGAAGTTGCGGTACCAGTTGATGCCGCCGGTGAAGCCGGTTCGCTGGAAGGCCTCGACGAAGAAGGCCAGCTCTTCCGGCTCCAGGAACTGGTTGTCGTCGGTCGCCGGGTCGTAGTGGAGCAGGGCGTCTTGTAGCGCGAGGCTCCGTCGCTCGGCGGGACGACCCAGGAACTCGTCCTGGCTGCCCTTGGGCTTGCGCATGAAGAAGCGGATCGTCCGCTCCGGATCGGCGCCCAGCCGCGCGTCGGCCTCGCCGGGTTTCTGGAAGTGGACGATGTACATGTCCTCGCCATAGGCGTTGCGGAACATCTCGATCGGGTCCAGCGGCAGGCGCGGGGTGAAGGGCGTGTTGAGGCCGATGATCCCGGCCACGCGGCCCGGATGCAGCAGCGGCATCTGCCAGACGACGATGCCGCCCCAGTCGTGACCGACGAAGACCGCCTTCTCGGCGCCCAGGTGATCCAGCAGGCCCACGAGGTCGCCGGTCAGGTGCTCCATGTCATAAGCCTCGATGGCCTCGGGACCGGGGGTCAGGCCGTAGCCGCGCTGGTCGGGGGCGATCACCCAGCGGCCGGCGGCGGCCAGGGCGGCGATCTGGTGCCGCCACGAGAAGGCCAGTTCGGGGAAGCCGTGGCAGAAGACGATCGGAACGCCCTGGCGCGGACCGGCCTCGTAATAGGCCATGCGGATGCCGTTGACGTCGGCGTACTGGGGCTCGGGCAGGCCCGGATTGTTGACCGTCATGACCGCGCGTCTCCCCGTGTCTCTATATGATTGACGATCACCCTGCGACCCATCGTCCAGCCCGGCAAGCTTCATTTCAGCTTTCCGTAGGGGCGAAAGGGCGTAGAAGGCGCGCCATGACCGATACAGCTTCGCCGCCCGCCGCCGTTCCGTGGCGTCTCGTCCTGCTTCTCGGCGCGCTGACGGCCTTCGCGCCGATGTCGATCGACATGTACCTGTCCAGCCTGCCGTCGATCGGGCGCAGCCTGCATGCCGGTCCCGAGCAGACCCAGACGACCCTGGCGGCCTTCTTCGCCGGCATGGCGATCGGTCAGGTGATCTACGGCCCGGCCTCGGACCGCTTTGGCCGCCGCCTGCCGCTCTTGATCGGGGTGGCGGTGTTCGTCGCCGCCTCGGTGGTCTGCGCCCTGGCGCCCAATATCGAGACCCTGATCGCCGCGCGCTTCGTCCAGGCCCTGGGCGGCTGCGCCGGGCCGGTGATCGCCCGCGCCGTGGTCCGCGACCGCTTCAGCCACGCCGACACCGCCCGGGTGCTGTCGCTGATGACCCTGATCATGGGCCTGGCGCCGGTGCTGGCCCCGCAGCTGGGCGGCGTCGTGCAGTATTTCGGCGGCTGGCGCGGCGTGTTCTGGGCCCTGGTCGGCTTCGGCGCATTGATCGGTTTGTGGGTCATCATCAGCCTGAGCGAGTCCCGCTCGGCCGAGACCGAGGCGCAGGCCCGGTCCGAGAACCCGCTACGCGCCTATGGGGCGCTGTTCGGCATGCGGCGGCTAATGGGCTATGCGATCGCCGGGGCGCTGAACGGGGCGGTGCTGTTCACCTACATCTCCGGCGCGCCGGACCTGGTCATGGGGACCTATGGCCACACGCCGCTGGTCTTCAACCTGGTGTTCGCCTTCAACGCCGTCGGCATCATCGGGGCCAGCCAGGTCAACCGGCTTCTGCTCCGCAGAAACCTTCCGGACCAGGTGCTGAGCAAGGCCAGCGTCGCCTCGATCGTCGCGGCCTTCCTGCTGACCATCGCCGCCTTCACGGGCTGGGGCGGACAGTGGACGGTGCTGCCGCTGCTGTTCGTCGCGTTGTCGATGTACGGCCTGATGGGCGGCAATACGATGGCCGGGGCGCTCAGCGTCGACCCGCGCCGGGCCGGCTCGATCTCGGCCCTGATGGGCTCGGCCTCGTTCGGGGCGGGGGCGGTGGCGTCATGGGCCGGCGGCCTGCTGCACGACGGCACGGCCAAGCCGGTCGCCGGCGTGATGTTCGCCTGCCTGGTCGGCTCGGCCCTGGCGATCTTCTTCCTGGCCCTGCCGGGCGCGAAGAAGGTCTAGGCCTTAGCGTTTGGCATCGAGAAGCCGCGCCAGGCCATCAGCGCCCAGGCGGCCATGAACGACAGCCCGCCGATCGGGGTGATCGCGCCCAGGATCCTCGGCGCGCCCAGCGCCATGGCGTAGAGCGAGCCCGAGAACACCAGCGTCCCGACGAAGAACAGGGCCGTGACCAGCCCCATGCCCTTGGCGCCGGCGCGATGCAGGGCGAAGGCCCCGAACACCGCTAGGGCGTGGAACATCTGGTACTGGGCGCCGGTCTTCAGCCACTCGACGGCCTTCCAGCTCTCGATGCCGTGGGCGGCGAAGGCGCCGAAGGCCACGGACAGCAGGCCGCTCAGCGCCGCCAGGCCCGTCCAGGTCCGGGGAGTCCATCCCTCCATCGGCTTTACGCTCCGTCACCGTTGCAATCGTCGAGCGCGACCTTAACGGTGTTCATCTGGACGTAAAGCGAAGCCGGCTCCGTACGCAGTCAGAGCGTCGCAAGTCCAGTAGGGAGGACGGCATGGCGCTCACCTGGGGCGACGATTACCCGATCCATCAGACGCCCGAGCCCGTGGCCTATGCCGGGACGGATCGGAATTTCTACGATCGCTATTTCTTCAACGGCTATGCCGCCGAAGGCGACGGCGGCGACCTGTTCTTCGCCGCCGCGTTTGGCGTCTACCCGCACCTCAACATCGCCGACGCTGCCTTCTGCGTGATGAAGGACGGCAAGCAGGTCAACCTGCACGCCAGCCGCTGGCTGCAGATGGAGCGGATGGACCTGACGGTTGGGCCGATCACCATCGACGTGCTCGCACCCCTGCAGCGCTTGAAACTGACCGTCGCGCCGACGCAGGGCGTCGCCGCCGAGATCGTCTTCGAGGGCCGATCGTTCCCGATCGAGGAGCCGCGCTTCGTCCGTCGCAACGGGCCGCGCACGCTGCTGGACTACACCCGCCTGACCCAGAACGGCCGCTACTCCGGCTGGATCGAGGTCGACGGCGTCCGGACCAGCGTCGACGGCTTCGTCGGCACCCGCGACCGGTCCTGGGGTGTCCGTCCCGTCGGCGCGCGCGACGCCCAGGAGCTGGCCCCGCCGGCCCTGCCGCAGTTCTTCTGGCTGTGGGCCCCGTGCAATTTCGCGGACGGCAGCCTCTTCTTCCACACCAATGACGACGAGCTGGGCCGGGCCTGGAACCGTCGCGCGCTGTGGCTGGAGGACGGCGGCCGGGAGGACCACTTCGGCGGCTTTGCCCAGTCGTCCTGCGCCATCGACTGGAAGAGCGGCACGCGCCACGCCGCCGCCGCGACCCTGGACCTGGGCGCCGACGGCTCGATGACCATCACGCCCAAGACCGAGTTTTTCATGCTGGGCCTGGGCTACAACCACCCCGTCTGGGGCCATGGCCTGAACCATGGCGAACTGAAGGTCGAGCGCGAGGACTTCGTCACCGCCGACCTGGATCGCAAGATGCCGCATCTGCTGCACGTCCAGGCGCTCAGCGACGTCACCTATGTCGATGGCGCCGGGCGGACGCGGAAGGGCAGGGGCGTCTTCGAGCAGCTGGCCATCGGCCCGCACGCCACCTCGGGCTTCGCCTCGATCCTGGACATGGCCCCTTGAGCGGCCCCCTTTCGATGAGCTTGGCGGAGCGCCTGGAGGCGTATCTGACCCGCACCTGGGGGCAGCCGGTCACCGTCGCCGACCTTTCGCGCATCCCCGGCGGGGCCAGCCGCGAGACCTATCGGTTCGTGGCCAATGCGGACGGGGAGGCGAGGCCCCTGATCCTGCGCCGCGATCCGCCGGGCAGCCTGATCGAGACCGACCGCAGCCTGGAATATCTGGCGCTGGAGAGCTTCTGCGACCGCGTGCCCGCGCCACGCCCCGTGGCGATGGACGCCGAGGGCGCGGAGCTGGAGCGGCCGTTCTTCATCATGGAGCGGGTCGAAGGCGGGGCTGTGGCCTCGCCGTTCACGGTCATGCCCTATGGCGCTCACGCTAGGGCGATCGGGGAGAGCTTCTTCGACATCCTGGGCGGCATCGCCAGCGCTGACCCTGCGGGCTTGCCGCTGGCCAAGGCCGCCGAGCTTCCCGCGCCCGAGGATTGCTGGCGGATCGCCGTCGATCACTGGGCCGCCGTCATCGAGGCCGACGAGCAGCACCCGCAGCCGATCGTCCGCGCCGCCATCCGCGCGCTGCGTCGCAAACCGCCGCCGCCACCGAGCGCGGTGCGGGTGGTGCACGGCGACTATCGCGGCGGCAACTTCCTGCACGCGCCGGACGGGGCCATCCTGGCGGTGCTGGACTGGGAGATGGTCCATCTGGGCGATCCGCTGGAGGACCTGGCCTGGGCCATCGATCCGCTGTGGAATCCCTTCGATGCGACGACCGTCTCCGCAATGATCCCGCGTGACGAGGCCCTGGCCCTCTGGTCCAAGGCCAGCGGGCTTTCCGTCGATGAGGACGCCCTGACCTGGTGGTCGCTGTTCGCGGCGGTGAAGGGCCAGGCGATCTGGACCTCGGCGGCCAAGGAATATCGCGACGGGGGCTTCAAGGAGCCGATCCTGGCGGTTTCGGGCTGGTACACCGCCCGGCGGCACGACGAGATCCTGGCCGCCGCGCTCATGCGTCTGGAGGGCCTGCAATGACCCCAAGTCTGCCCGACATCCTGGTCGGCAACTTCATGTGCATGGCCGATCCCGGACCGCCCGAGCAGCAGGGCGAGTTCATGGCCGGCAAGGTCGGGCTGGTGGCGCTGCTGTCGCTGCTGGCGGCCCAGGAGGCCGAGCGCGGCGTCGCGGCGCGGGTCGAAGAGAACGCCCTGATCCGCGAGGCCCTGGCCGAGGCGGCGGTCGACTACAAGCTGGACGTCGGGTCTCTTCCGTTCACGGACGAGGTGACGGTCTCGGCGCTGGACCGGGTCAATGCAGCGCTGCGCACGGCGCTGATCGGCCTGCACGAGGCGGTCGAGGGGCGACAAGACACGGCGCGTCACCACGCGATGCTGCGGCTCTACGCCAGGATGGCTGACCTGCGGCGGCTCGACCTGCCGCCGCTGCCAGCGCGGTAGACGTCGCTATTTGTGCTTGTTGTGCTGGGCGACCTCGTCCGGCTGGATGTCCAGCGGGGCGGGGGCGGCGGCGTTGTAGGCGGCCGTCTGGTGCAGGTCCATGACCACGCTGCGGTGGCCTTCCCAGATCATGTGCACGGCGACGTAAAGCACGATCGCCAGGCCGACGAAGCCGATCCAGCGGTGCTTGTGCAGCAGGTTGGCGATGGCGCTGGCGGCCAGGCCCATCAGGGCGATCGACAGCAGCAGGCCGAAGATCAGGATGCCCGGGTGCTCGCGGGCCGCCCCGGCCACGGCCAGCACGTTGTCCAGCGACATCGAGACGTCGGCGATCAGCACCTGGATGAAGGCCTGCTTGAACGACTTGGCGGGACGCGCGACCGGCTCGGTGCTGGGGTCGCCGTCGATGGCGGCCATGGCCTCGGCGTGGGCGGCCTGCTCGCGCATCTCGCGCCACATCTTCCAGCAGACCCACAGCAGCAGGAAGCCGCCGGCCAGCAGCAGGCCGATGACGCCCAGCAGCCAGGTGGTGATCAAGGCGAAGCTGATACGCAGCACGACCGCCGCGCCCAGGCCGTACAGGATGACCTTCTTGCGGTCCTTGGGCGGCAGGCCGCCGGCCGCCAGGCCCACGGCCACGGCGTTGTCGCCGGCCAGGACCAGGTCGATCATCAGCACTTGCAGCAGGGCGGTCAGAGGGCCTTGCAGGCCGCCCAGATGGGCCGTCAGCGTTTCGAACATGTATCCTCAATGCGGTGAGGCGCGCGGGGATGCAAGGCGCAAAAGAGCCGGTCCACCGCAAATACGACAACGCCCCGGATCGTCGATCCGGGGCGTCGCTTTTCGTTCGGCGCTAGCCCTTAGTGGGCGTGCTCGGGCTCCCGATGCGGAGCCGCGTGGTGCGGGTCGGCGGCGGCATGGCCGTCGTGACCGTGACCATGGTCCTCGGCGGCGTGTTCGCCGTGGTGGCCATCGTGAGCATGGGCGTCATGGCCGTGATCGTCGTGGCCGGCCGGAGCCGAAGCCGCGGCGACCATCGGGTTCACGTACGACACGTGCTCGGCCGGCGCGTGCGGCTCGGGATGAGCCTGGGCGTGCAGGTCGTGCCCATGGTCAGCGGCGTGGCCGTGGTCGGCGGCGTGGCCGTGATCGGCATGGGCGTCATGATGACCGTGGTCGTCATGGCCATGGCCGTGATCGGCGTGGGCCTGGTGATCGTCATGGTGCGAGGAGACCGCCGTGGCGACCGCCGCGCCCGCCACCGCGCCGCCGGCCGCGGCCAGGAACGGGTTGACGTGCGAGACGTGGGTCTGGGCCGGAGCGTGCTGCTCCTGCTCGAACTCCATCTCGTTGCGGCCGTAGTCGGTCAGGGTGCGGTACTTGCGCTGGCGCTCGGCGCGGCGGCGCGAGGCCGCGGCGTTGCGCGAGACGCCGACCAGGATGATCAGGGCCAGCAGCACCAGGGCGATGCCCAGGGCCGTCTTGATCGGCACGGAGCCCACGCCCGGCAGCGAGATGCTGCCGTTCAGGGCGCCCAGGTCGAGCTTGCCCATGCCCTTCTTGGCCTGTTCCGGCAGGGCGGCGACGCGCTTGCTGATCTCGCCCAGCGAGAAGCCTTGCGGCTGCTTGGCGCCGTTCAGCTCGAGGCCGAACTGCGACTTCAGCTGGCCCTTGGCCTCCGGACCCGGCTTGACCTGCCACGCGAAGGTGGTCGGCTCGCCCGGCTTGACCACGGCCGTCTGGCGACCGTTCGGGGTGACTTCATAGCCTTCGCCCGAGAGCTCGGCATAGGCGCTGGTCTTCTTGGCGGCCTTGGTCAGGCCCAGCTTGGCGGCTTCCTGCTTGATCAGGTCGCCCAGCGTGGCCGGCAGCGACAGGGTCACCTGGCCGGGCTGGTTCTTGCCGAGGCTCTCACCGGCGGCCAGGACGGCGCCGTTGGTGGCGGCCGGCGCGACGACGGCCTGCAGCTTCTCGAGCTTGGTCGCGGGCTTGGCCGGAGCCGCCGGAGCGACCGGCGTAGCGGCCACGACGGGCGGCTTGGCCAGCGGCGTCGCCGGGACGACGGGCTTGGCGGCCTGGATCGGCGCCGGGGCCGGAGCCACCGTCTTCGGCGTCACCGGCTTGGCGACGATGACCGGCTTCGGCGCCGGCTTCGGCGCGGCGTGGGCGGTAGGATGCGGCGCGGCCGGGATCGTCGCATAGACGCGATGCGGGCGCTGCTGAGGACGCTGCTCGTGACGGCTGGAGCCCTTCGGATTGGCGATCGGGCGCATGGCCGTGACCAGCGTGCCGTCCGGACGGCGCCAGGTCTTCAGATGCGAATTGCGGTTCGGCGGCGGCAGCGGGCGCGAGGTCACGTCGGCGTCGGCATGAGCCTGGGCTTGCGCCTGGCTCGGACCGCCCAGCAGGCCGTCCTGAGCCTGATCGGCGCTCGGCGGCGGAGCCGCGCCCATCAGCTCGGGCGTCATCGACGCGTCCTGGCGTTCGCTGGGCGGCGGCGCCGAGCTTACCTGGTCGCCAGCGCTACAGCCGGCCAGCGCGAGAACGCCGACCGCCGAGGTGGCCAAGGCGGCCAAGCGTACCTTACGTACAAACATCGGGTCCCCCGATCCCATGTCGAATTCCTTCCGCGAGCAGGCGCTCGCGGACCACTGTTCGCGAGAAGAGCACGAGCTTGCGACGAAATCAAAACGGTTAAGAGAGATTCACGAACCAGTTTCTTCCTTCGCGCGAACTTTCGACGCTTCGTAAAGCGCGATCGCGGCGGCGGCGGAGACATTCAAGCTTTCGAAGCCGCCCGGCATGGGGATCTTTCCCAAGGCGTCACAATGCTCTGCGACCAGTCGGCGGACACCTTCACCTTCCGAACCCAGAACAAGTACGGTCGGCTGGTCGTCGAGCACCGCTTCGAGGCTTTCCTCGGCCTCGCCGGCCAGGGCGACGGCGCGCCAGCCCATGTCGGCCAGTTCCTCCAGCGCCCGGGATAGATTGACCACGCGCGCGTGCGCGACCTTGTCGACCGCGCCGACGGCGGTCTTCGCCAGCACGCCCGACAGCACCGGGGCGTGGCGGTCCTGCAGGATCACGCCCTTGGCCCCGAAGGCGGCGGCCGAGCGGAAGATGGCGCCGATGTTCTGCGGGTCGGTGATCTGGTCCAGCATGACCAGCAGGCCCTTGGCCGGCGTGCCCATCTCGGCGATCGACAGCGACTCGGCCTCGTCGATCTTCAGGGCGATGCCCTGGTGCACGGCGCCCTGCGGCAGCTGCTTGGCGATCTCCTGGCCTTCCATCACCTGCAGGCAGGCCAGCTTCTGGAGATCGGGACCGAGTCGCTTGGCGCGATCCGGGGTGGCCAGAAGGCGCTTCGGCGCCGGTCGCAGGGGGTTGGAAAGCGCCGCCTCGACGGCGTGAGTCCCCCAAATCCAGTCCTTGGCGTCGCCTTGGCCACGAGAAAAGCTGTTCTCTTTCCGTGGCTTGGAACGAAAATCACGTCCTGGTGCAGAAGGACGTTTCCGGTCGTTGCGTTCGGAATGAGAGGACACTATAAGACGCGCTCCGATTTGGGGCCCCAAGGGCTTCTCGGGCCAGCCGGCGCTGCTCTTAGCATCGTCCGTCACCGGTCCAAGAAGCTTTTGTTCCAGTTCGAAGTTCAACGGCTTGCTGTTGCGCATTGAACCGGGTAAAGGCCGCCGGCTTCGGAACTCCGTCGCGTGCTTGGGGGAATGTCCCGAGTGGCAAAGGGGGGGGACTGTAAATCCCCTGGCGTACGCCTTCGCAGGTTCGAGTCCTGCTTCCCCCACCATGCACGCGACGAGTTCCGAGGGCAGGGCGTCCTGAACTCAGGATGGTCCCAGAGCCGAAAGACCGGGAGCCGATCGCGACCCCGCTAGCCCCCACTGGGTATTGGGCGGGTATAGCACAATGGTAGTGCAGCAGCCTTCCAAGCTGAGGACGCGGGTTCGATTCCCGCTACCCGCTCCAGCTCCCCATATGAGTTAACCCCACAACACCCGCCGGCGCGAAGGTAGAGACGATGGCCAAGGAAAAGTTCGAACGTAATAAGCCGCACTGCAACATCGGCACCATCGGTCACGTTGACCATGGCAAGACGACGCTGACGGCCGCGATCACGATC
>Ga0164241_10004911_pt1 | contig 12748 bp, 10 predicted proteins | sample OricomyardsoilBY_FD_108780 | JGI IMG/M metagenome (GOLD analysis project Ga0164241, IMG submission 108780) | Backyard soil microbial communities from Emeryville, California, USA - Original compost - Back yard soil (BY) | ecosystem: Environmental > Terrestrial > Soil > Unclassified | place: USA...
ATGAATACATTGCTTTACCGGTCGCACATCCGGCAAGTTTCAGAAAATATTTGCAGGAGAGATTTTTATCACAAGTTCCAAAATTGAAAAATGCCTGGTTAATAAATGGAGAAACGGATGCAGTGCAGGAATGTAGGCGCCTAAGTGATCTGATACAAAAGCATCCCATTGATGTGGCGCTTATTGGTATTGGCGAAAACGGCCATCTTGCATTTAACGATCCCCCCGCTGATTTTGAAACGGACGAACCGTATATCATTGTTGAATTAGACGACGCATGCAAAAAGCAACAGATGGGCGAAGGTTGGTTTCAATCAATTGATGAAGTGCCACAAAGGGCTATTAGTATGTCGGTAAAACAAATTCTCAAATCCCAACATATTATTTGTTCGGTTCCTGGTACCAGAAAAGCGATTGCTGTAAAAAATACGCTGGAACAGGAAATCAGCAATCTATATCCTTCAGGTATTTTGCGGACGCATCCTAATTGTACACTTTACATTGATAAAGATGCCGCCGCCAGCCTGACTACTGCAACAAAAGAAAAAATAAAATGGATCAGCAACGATTAAAAATCTACAACGCAAGGATCATCACTCCCGGTAAAATTATTGAGAACGGAAGCGTTCTTGTTACGGGTAAAAAGATAACTGAAATTAGTGAAAAAAATATTGAGGCTGAAGATTCTATTGCAATAGATGCGAAAGGAAAATACCTGGCTCCGGGATTTATAGATATCCACGTCCATGGCGGAGGCGGCTATGATTTTATGGATGGAAATGAAACCGCATTTTTGAAGATAGCCCAATTACATGCCCGTTACGGCACCACTGCAATGCTGCCAACTACCTTAACAAGCAGTAAGGAAGAATTGCTTCAAACATTAGCTATCTATGAAAGCGCCAACAAAAAAAACACGGCCGGAGCGCAGTTTTTGGGAATGCATTTGGAAGGCCCTTACATTTCCATGAACCAGCGAGGCGCCCAGGATGCGCGTTATATTCGTAACCCCGATCCGGCTGAATGCCATGAAATAATATCATCTTCTTCTTGTATCAAACGATGGAGCAGTGCGCCGGAATTAAAAGGGAGCATAGAACTGGGACGCTTTCTTAAATCGAAAAATATTTTGCCAGCTATTGCTCATACAGATGCCATCTATGAAGAAGTGCTGGAGGCTTTTAACAATGGCTACACACTAATCACTCATTTATATTCGGCCATGACAGGAGTTACCAGGAGAAATGCTTTCAGGTATGCCGGCGTAATTGAAAGCGCTTATTTGATTGACGAAATGGATGTAGAAATAATTGCTGATGGAGTCCATCTGCCCGCGCCATTGCTGAAGTTGGTGTATAAGATTAAAGGCCCCGATAGAATTGCTTTGATCACAGATGCGATGCGCGCTGCAGGAATGCCGGAAGGCGAAAGCACTTTGGGAAGTCTTCATAATGGATTAAAGGTAATTGTGGAAGATGGTGTAGCAAAGTTGCCCGACCGTTCCTCTTTTGCAGGAAGTGTAGCCACCGCAAACCGGTTATTAAAAACAATGGTACAAATGGCGGATGTATCCATATCTGATGCGGTAAAAATGCTTACCGCCACCCCGGCGCGCATATTAAATGTATCGGATACAAAGGGAGAATTAATTGCCGGCAAAGATGCAGACATGGTAATCTTTGATGACGATTTTACGATTCAAAAAACGATGATACAGGGAAAGGTTGTGTATGATCTTGAAGTATAAGCCCAATTTTATAACCGGTGAATAATAGTTTTATTTACTTGCTATCTTTGAAAAAATTATTGTTATGTAATGAATAACTAAACGAATTGGATAGCTTTTATTTATAGCAACTGTCTTAAAAAAGTCGAAAGTTTTGTGGCATACAGGAAGTATAAGTAAGGGTTTTGCGCTTCGGCGTAAGCCTCTTCTTTACTTCGTGTGCAGAGCTTCGACTCCTTTTAAGACAGGCAAAGATTGATTAAGCTTTTTTTATTTCTACACTCTTAATAATATTATCATGTTCAGGAACATTTATTTCGTAATAGCTTGTCTTTTAATCAATTCAAATTTTGCAGCGGCTCAAAGTGGTAATAGTAGATTAACCGCCTTTGCGGTTTTTGGCTATATGAAGAAGGATGGCAAGATGTTACCCTTATCTGATTTCTCACCTAATTGGAAGAATTATACATGTAACTATACTGTGATTTTCAATACGCACGAAATTGACATAGTAGATGAAAATAATATTGTAAAGAACTTTTATGTTGTAGAAAACAAAAACACTAATCTTACTGACACTACTCAACTTTCTTATTATTGTCACGACAGGGATAATAGCCAATGTACTGTAACACTAAAACTTGGTTCCTCTGACCCACACATTTTTGGATATCTTGTGGTAAATCAGATGACAGATAAGGGGCTCGCAGTCTTTTTATATTACCTTAAAACTCCTTAATATTTTCTAATGAAAAGATTATATGCGTGTTTTGCTTTTTTATCCGTCATTTTTTTGAGCTGCAACTTAAAGGAAAATGAAAAAGATTAAAAAAAGAACAACAAATGCTATGCTAAAAGAAAAATTGCAAGAAAAGACAAATCAACCAAATTTCCTTTTAGACAGTTTAAAGATTGTAAACAATTATGGAAGGCGAGCACCTGTTGATAACAATACTTATGGGACAGATTCAAGTAAACGTTTACAGCGTGATCTTTCCTTTGTTTGTGTGCAAGGGTTCGACTCCTTTAAAAAAGACAATTGATTGGACACGCTTTTTATTTATCACTTAATACATAATAGTATGAAACAATTTTTTGTGATCCTTGTGTTAAACATATTTATTTCTTGCTCAAAAGATGTGGCAAGTACTAATAATGGTGGATTATCCAATAGTACATGGGTGGAATTAAAAAATACTAATTCTGCTTTTGGTACAGATTCGCATCCTAATATTTATACTATGTGCACGGACAATAATAACTATCTATATATTGCAGGAACCCTTTTCGGCGGTATTGATGGATATTTTGTAGCGAAATGGGATGGAAAGAAGTGGAGCAGATTAGGTACTGGTGCAAATGCACTGAATGCTAATAGCTATATTACTCAACTTTGTGCAGATAATAATGGCAATATTTATGCTACAGGCAACTTCAATGATCCTGATGGATATTGTTACATCGCAAAATGGAATGGCGTTAACTGGACTAATATAGGTAGTCCCCAAAAAAAATATAGAAATACAGGATATATTTTAACATCACTAATAAGTGATTCACAGAATAACATTTATATCATTGCACGTGAGACTTCGGCAAGAACTTCCCAATATCCAATAGTAGTTTATAAATGGGATGGAAATAAATGGCTGCAACTGGGTAGGAATATCGTAGTTAAAGCGCAAACGCTTGATTTTGGTCCTTTATATGGAAATTCTCCGGCTTTAAGTGTTGGTAACGATGGAAGCGTGTACTTTACAGGAGATAGTATTAATAATTATCAGACCGTAACGCCATATTCCTTTTTGGCAAAATTGAATGAAGGCACTTTTGCTATTTCGGACGGACCAGGTAACTATTCTCTTAATAATGTTAGTTCAATTTGTTCAAGTAACAAGTACGGATTGTTTTGTATTGCTTCCTCATCTGCGGGAACTATTTCTGTGTTAAATTGGCAAAATTCAAAATGGACAGATTTGGGATATGGCAAAAATTTTGTCAATAATATAATGACTTGGAACCAGAAATTGATATGTAGTGACGCATTTGGGAATATTTATTTAGCAGGCCGTTCAACCTCAGATAATCTTTATTATATTTCAAAATATAGTGGTAGTGGTTGGAACGGGATTAACAATCCAATAGTTTCAAGTAATCTTATTGATTTCATAACGCAAATTACAACAGACAAAGCGGGCAATTTGTATGCGATTAGTACTTATGATAGTTCCAAGGTATTAATGCTAAAAAAATAATCATTTAAATCTAAATTAATGGTACCATTTATTTATAATAAATCCTATGATGAGATATTAAGTACGTATTATGATTATTATATGCGGGAATTTGGTGAGAGAAAATATTTATCAGTTGTTGAGAAATTAAAAAAATCAAACAAAATTGCTGCGCTACTTGAAGAAGCAAATCAAAAGCAAGCCGTACCGAACGCTATGGATATATTAAATCGAATAAATACTATTGGCTTTTTTATTTTTTCAAGCGGACAAACACAGGTTTTAGCGTCGCTCATGACGCTGGATGTATGGAATAGGCAAACAAATGAGGAATTTGAAATAGCGGGTGAATGCGAACTTAAAAGCATTGCTATAGAAATAATTAAACAATCAGCTTCAACATTTCAATAACTTGCAAACGAATAATTGGATTGAAAAATATAATGTACCAAGTAGATTAATAGGGCTTTTAATAAATTTTATCGGCGGCATATTAACTGATAAAGGAATTGATTTTATAGCTGGAGGAATAATGTTGTTTGGCTTCTTAATGATAATAGGAGTTATAAAATTTAATCTTTCTAATAATGGATTAAAGAATACTAAAATATTTAATGAAAGTGTAAATCCCTATATGTATCAACCTGCAAATAGGATACTTGTAAATAGAAATGGAGGGTATCTGCGAAATACAAATGAAGTAATGGATGTATTATTCTTTATTGAAAACGGTGGAGTACTTCGTGCGTACATAGAAAAGGATAATAGATTAGCTCATTTTGTAAAGAACAATGCCGAAACAAAAAAACTTTATGATTTAGCTGTTAATGATGAATTACGAAGTAAACTGTTCAGAAGTGCAGGTAGGTGGAATTACCATTCAACCAGAAATGAAATAAAAATAAATTTTGCAATTGGCGATGATATCATTCGATGCAAATTGAGAACAAGCGGAATTCTTGTCGCAAACATATTTCTAATGAATGAAAACCACTTAACAAAAAAAGAAATCTGCGAGTATAAGCCTTGCCCAGAAATATTTTGGTGGGCTCATGATATGCCAAACCCGAATCAAAATGGGAAGAGGTTTATAATTACCTAAATTTAGGATTCATTTTATACACTACACTTTAAGGCCTTTAAAATATTTTTTTGAATATTGGACAAGGTCACTACTTTGGTAAATTTTGTTTAGTCGTTGAGTGTTTTACGCCAACTATCATTTCCATTTTTAGTTTATTCAAATCTTCTACATTGGTTTCACTATAAAAGCCCATGTCCATAGCTATTGTATTAATGCCCCTTTCAGCCATTACCCTTATTAAATCCTCAAGTATTTTTATGTTGGAAATATTACCATCATAAGATTTATGAAAAATAGGAAATCCATTTGCCATATTTCCCTTTTCTTGTTCTGGACTTATCGTGCCTTCCATTATAATAAGTATCGCTTATTTAAGCGGTAGGCTGGTTTATAATCCCATCCGTTTTAAAATTTGAAAAGCTTTCCTCGCCCCTCTAGCCAATAAGCGAAAAATATAAATCCGGGTTATTTGCCTGCTTGCTGCTTTTTAAGTTAGATGGCGGAGAACGCGAATCGAAAATATTGTTGGTATTCCCTGCAATACATACCTTGCTGAAAATTTTATTTCATTTTATGAAAGAACTTACTATTGAGGATCTGAAAATTGTCACGGAATTTCAGCACGTTCCCGATGATCAATTGCAATGGCTGATCGACCAGGGAGAAACAATAGAATTAGAAAAGGATGAATTGCTATTTAACGTGGGTGAGCCGGTTACTACCTGTTATATAGTGTTGGAGGGAAAGATGAGAATTTGTGCCGTACAATCGGGTAAGCAAAAGGAACTATTTATACTTGACCCCGGGCAGTTAACAGGTTATCTTCCTTATTCACGGGCCACCCTCAGTCCAGCCTTTTGTGAAGCGATAAAAAAATCGTGGGTGTTCAAATGCCCAAAAGAAAAGCTGAAAGAAGGACTTGGAACCCATTTGGAATTAACTGAGGCAATGGTCCACATGATGCTGAGCCGGGTGCGGGAATTCACATCCATACAACAACAGAATGAAAAAATGTTTGCCTTGGGTAAGCTTTCCGCGGGATTGGCGCATGAACTCAACAATCCTGCGGCTGCTATATCCCGCGCGGCTGCTCTATTGCAGACGCAGATAGGCCGGTTGCCACATTTGTTTCAATCCATTGCCAATTTAAGAATAGCGCCGGAAAAAGTTGAAAAGGTGAGCCAACTGATCATTCATAAAATAAATACAGAACCACCTTCCTTAACCATGATGCAAAAAGCAAATCTTGAAGATGAACTCGCAGACTGGCTTAATGAGAATCATCTTAAAGACACAGATCCGGAAGGATTGGTAGAACGTGGTTTCTCAACCGGCGAGTTGGATATTTTTAAAGCATGTGCTACGTCTGAAAATCTGCCTGTATTGCTTGAATGGGTAAGCAACTATTTAGTAACTAATAAAATGGCGGAGGATATTCGTGCCTCATCAGAACGCATCTCAGATCTTGTTGGCGCTGTAAAGAATTTCACTTTTATGGACAAAAATGCGGATCGGCAATTAACAGATATTCACCCGGGTATTCGCAACACCTTAACCATGCTGAACTATAAATTGAGAAAAGGAAATATCCATGTTATTGAACGTTATGATAATTCGATTCCGCAAATAAAAGTCTTCCCGGGAGAAATGAACCAGGTATGGACCAACATTATTGATAACGCCATTGATGCGATGGAAGTGAATGGTAAAGGCAACTTGACCATCACCACGACTCATGATGACAGGTTTCTTAAAATATGCATCAAAGATGACGGGCCGGGCATTCCGGACGACATAAAACAAAATATCTTTGCCCCGTTTTTTACCACAAAAGAAATGGGTAAAGGTTCGGGGCTGGGTCTTGATGTCGTTAGCAGAATCATCATACAACACAATGGCGAAGTAAAAGTAAAATCAGAACCGGGTGCCACTGAATTTGAAATTTGTCTTCCTTTTTAATGCAGGCTAAAAATGAAATAATATGGATCAATCTATCATATTTGTAATTGATGATGATGTACAGGTATTACGTGCCCGTGCAACAGGTATTAAAAATAAATACTGATGCTGCTAATATTCTGCCTTCAGAAATACTTTATGTTTTACGTTGATGACCAAACCGGGATAGAAATTTTCCATAAGTAAAAATTGAACCGAAGATGCAAATGCAGATTAAAAAATTGAATGTAGTAGGAAGTGTATTGTATATAGCTGCTCACCCGGACGATGAAAATACCCGCCTGATCGCATATCTCGCAAATGAGGCATTAGTTCAAACTGCATACCTATCATTAACACGGGGAGATGGAGGGCAGAATCTGATAGGGTCTGAATTAAATGAAGCTTTAGGAGTTATCAGAACACAGGAACTGTTGCAGGCACGCCGGACTGATGGGGGTAAACAATTCTTTAGCAGGGCTGTAGATTTTGGCTTTTCCAAAAATCCGTATGAAACATTTAAGATTTGGGACAAAGATTATTTGCTGTCAGACGTTGTATGGATCATCCGAAAATTTCGCCCCGATGTGATCATTACCAGCTTTAATACGGAGCCGGGAACAACACATGGCCATCACACAGCATCAGCGATTATAGCCCACGAAGCTTTTGATGCAGCTGCAGATAAAACCAGATTTCCTGAACAGCTTATGTTTGTGGATGTATGGCAGCCGAAACGCCTATTGTGGAATACCAGCGCTTTCGTTTTTCAACATGAGAATTATAAAGCCGAACATAAAATAAAATTAGATGCAGGAGTGTTTAACCCGTTTCTCGGTAAATCTTATGGAGAGTTAGCCGCCGAAAGCCGGAGCAAACATCGAAGCCAGGGAATGGGAATGGGTAGTACCAGGGGGGAAACTTTTGAATACCTGTATCCTGAAAAAGGACACTTTCCAAAAAAAAACTTATTTGAAGATATTGATTTGAGCTGGAACAGAGTTGAAGGCGCCTCAGCCCTTACCAACATATTTGACGAGGCGTTTCATAATTACCACCCCGCAGATCCTGCAGCCTGTGTAGATGAACTCTTAAAAGCGAAAGAGATTCTCGATAGTTTGCCTGATAGTTATTGGAAGCAGGTAAAGCTGGAGGAATTACAGGACGTCATCAAAGGTTGTCTTGGCTTGTATATGGAATCGGCAACAGCAGAATTAACTGCCTGCCCCGGTGAAACGATTAAAATAAAATGTCAAATAATCAACCGGTCGAAAATACCTGTTCAGCTATTAAAGATCAGTTACTCGAACATACATAATGAAACCTCCTATTCGCTTCCTTTAAAATATGATATTGATAAATTTATTAATTACAATGTACACATACCGGATGATATGCCTTATTCTGAACCTTATTGGTTGAAAAATGAGCCCTCGCGTGGCATGTTTCATATAGGCGAACAGCATTTGATCGGGCTCCCGGAAAACCCGCCGGCTATAGAGGTTAGTTATACGATAAGTGTTAAAGGTCATTCATTCATTTTCAAGAGTTCAATTATTCATAAGATCACTGATCCTATCAGGGGAGAAGTGCAAACCCCCTTTTTTATAACGCCTCCTGTCTTTCTTAATATTGAGGAGAAGTTATATGTTTTTAAAAGCAATGAATCCAAAGTAGTCAGAATAAAAGTGGGTGCCGGAGAAAAGAACATCACAGGGTCTTTATCCCTGGTAGTTCCCGACGGATGGAAGTTTCAGCCTCAGTCTTTTGCATTTAATATTCATAAGAAAGGCGATGAAAAAACTTTTGATTTCATTGTATATCCTCCGGCAAAAGACGTAATGGGCAGTATCAAAGCTGTTGCCACGATTAGTGGAAAAGTGTATAGTAAAGGCTTAATAAAAATCGGGTATGATCATATTCCCTTACAAATGCTCTTCCCGGATGCCAGTGTAAAATGCCTGAATCTTGATTTTCATAAAAAGGGTGAGCATATAGGTTATGTAATGGGCACTGGTGATAATGTGCATTCCGCCCTGGTACAGATGGGATATAAAGTGACTTTTTTAAAGCAGGAGGATATGGATGCTGATAACCTGAAAAAATTTGATACAATAGTATTGGGCATACGTGCTTACAATACCATTGACGGCCTTAAGTTACACAAGAAGGCGCTGATGAAGTATGTTCATAATGGAGGAAACCTGGTAGTACAGTATAATTCCGTTCCCGGATTTAATTCTCTGCAGAAAAATTTACTGGATTCCATCGGGCCATATCCATTTGTTGTATCAAATGAAAGGGTAACAGAAGTGGATGCTGAGGTCCGGTTCCTCAAGCCCGATCATCCGGTTCTGAATATGCCGAATAAAATAACAAAAAAAGATTTTGAAGGATGGGTACATGAACGCGGTTTGTGTTTCCCTAAAGAATGGAGCAGCGAATATGAAGCTATTTTATCCAGCAATGATCACGGAGAAGCGCCGAAAGACGGCGGACTGCTTATAGCCCGGCATGGAAAGGGGTATTATGTATATACCACCTACGCCTGGTTCAGGGAGTTACCGTCAGGGGTACCCGGGGCTTACCGCATTTTTGCGAATATTATTTCACTGGGAAAATATCAGGATGCCTGAATTATTAAATTTTATCTTTAATTGAATATGATTATTATCTATGGAAAAAGCAATAACAATAAAGAACAGCAATAGTTTGCCTGTTTCGGAAAGAGAAAAGCTATTCCTTAATAAATATCCTGAATACAGCGAAACGGTTTCGTTAGACCAGCTCCGTGCCGTTGATTACGCAAGGCTTGATGAACAAAAACATGTTTATCTTGATTATACGGGTGGTAATCTTTATGCAGAAAGCCAGGTAGCAAAACATCACCGGCTTCTCACCGCAGATATACTTGGTAATCCTCATTCGGGTAATCCTTCATCGAGGCTTTCCTCTCAACTGATCGCCGAAACAAGAGAACGCGTCCTTGAATTTTTTAACGCCGGAGATGATTATTTCTGTGTATTTACCCAAAATGCTTCCGGTGCGCTGAAAATAGTTGGAGAATGTTATCCCTTTACCCAGGATGGTTTTCTGCTTTTGTCATTAGACAATCACAACTCGGTAAATGGTATAAGGGAGTTTGCGAAAAATAAGGGGTGCGATTATGTATATAACCCGCTGAATAAAAATAGTCTTTACCTGGATGAAGAGGCTTTATTAAAAAATCTTGATAGCCATCCCGGCAAAACCAATAAACTCTTTGCGTATCCTGCACAATCCAATGTATCGGGTATTAAACATCCCCTCGAATATGTAAGAATAGCCAAAGAAAAAGGGTGGGATGTTCTTCTTGATATTGCAGCGTTTGTTCCCTCTAATAAGTTTAACCTGCAGGAAATTCAGCCGGATTTTGCTTCTATATCTTTTTATAAAATATTTGGTTATCCTACTGGAATAGGTTGTCTTTTACTGCGTAAAAACATGTTCAATAAGTTGGTTAAACCATGGTATGCAGGCGGCACAATTTCACTTTCTGCGGCTACTTACAGGGGGCACTATCTTTTGCCAAACCATGAGCGATTTGAAGATGGTACTATCAACTACCTCAGTATTCCTGCAATAACTTTTGGTTTGGACCATATATTAAATATTGGTTATCCTGTTATTACCAGGAGAGTAAAATGCCTGACAGGATGGTTATTGGAAGAATTACTTGCATTGAAGCATGACAACGGTAAGCCTGTTGTAAAAATATTCGGCGCTCATGATATGACAAGAAGGGGTGGCACTATAGTTATGAATTTTTATAACAAAGAGGGAGAGGAATACCTTCATAGCTTTGTGGAGCAAGATGCTAACAGGCATAATATTTCATTACGCTCCGGCTGTTTCTGCAATCCCGGGCTTGATGAAACCAATAATGAAATTACGTACCAGGATCTTGAGCGCTATTTTACCACGCATGAAGCGGGAAATTTCTACGACATGATTGAATTCATCGGCAGGCTTAGAGGATCCATAAGAATCTCTGTCGGACTTGCCACCAATTTTGCTGATGTAGAAACGTTCCTGAAGTTCGTAAACGAATATAAAAACCATTAGTGTTAAGTTAATCGTGAGTGGTGAATTGTAGTTTGCGCAAGAGGTTTTGTATTTTACTCACAACTTGACCATTACCGCGACTCATGATGACAGGTTTCTTAAAATATACATCAAAGATGACGGGCCGGGCATTCCGGACGACATAAAACAAAATATCTTTGCCTCGTTTTTTACCACAAAAGAAATGGGCAAAGGTTCAGGACGGGGTCTTGATGTCGGTAACAGAATCATGATACAGCACAATGGAGAAGTAAAAGTAAAGTCAGAACCGGTTGCTACTAATTTGAAATCTGTCTTCTTTTTTTAATGCAGACTAAAAATGAAAAAATATGGATCAATCTATCATATTTGTAATTGATGACGATGTGCAGGTGCTTCGTGCCATCACCAGGGATTTAAAAAATAAATACAGGCAGGATTACCGCGTACTCAGCACTTCTTCTGCAAAAGAAGCATTGGACAGTTTGCTTGAATTAAAAAATAAAGGCGAATCGGTCGCCATGTTTATTTCAGACCAGCGCATGCCGGAAATGGAGGGTGTTGATTTTTTATCGCAAGCGATGGAGTTTTATGATGATGCAAAGAAAGTGCTGCTTACGGCCTATTCCGATACAGACGCCGCCATCAAAGCGATTAATAACGTAAGGCTTGATTATTATTTAACCAAACCCTGGGATCCGCCTGAAGAAAAATTATATCCTGTTATCAATGATTTGTTAGACGACTGGCAAAACAATTTTCACCCCGACTTCAAAGGAATCAAATTGGTGGGCTATCAATTTTCGCCAAAGAGCCATGAAATAAAAGAATTTTTATCAGGTAATCTAATTCCTTATCAATGGCTGGATGTAGCCGATAAAGACGCTAAGCAATTATTGCAGTTAAATAATGTGGAAGCAAAAGATCTGCCGGTAATATTTTTTGAAGACGGATCGATTTTGAAAAATCCAAACATTATCGATGTGGCGAAACGCATTGGTTTAAATCCGGATGTAAAAAATGAGATATATGATGTGGTGGTCATTGGCGCCGGACCTGCAGGATTAGCGGCTTCTGTTTATGGTTCGTCGGAAGGTTTAAAGACTTTAATGATTGAAAGAAGAGCGCCCGGTGGCCAGGCGGGCACAAGCTCACGTATTGAAAATTACCTGGGCTTCCCGACAGGAGTGAGTGGCTCGGATCTTACGCGCAGGGCCGTTACCCAATCCGTAAGATTTGGAACTGATTTTCTTTCGCCCCAATCTGTAAAAGCCATACAGGTACAGGATAATTACAAGAAAATCATTTTGGGAGATGATAAAGAAATAATGACCAAAGCCATTGTAATTACCACTGGTGTTGATTACCGGCAGCTGACTACGCCCGGGATTGCACAATTTAAAGGCGCCGGCATCTATTATGGCGCTGCTAATACAGAAGCGTCTGCGTGCAAAAGCAAAACTGTTTTTATAGTTGGCGGAGGCAATTCTGCGGGGCAGGCAGCAATGTATTTATCAAAATTTGCGAAGCAGGTGAACATTTTAATCAGGAAAGACAGCTTGTCCTATACGATGTCATCGTACTTAATCGACCAGATAAAAGGCGTCGAAAATATTTCTGTTTGCACTTCCCGCGAAGTGGTGGAAGCCAAAGGCGATGAACGATTAGAGCAGGTAACTATTC
>Ga0164241_10004913_pt1 | contig 12744 bp, 12 predicted proteins | sample OricomyardsoilBY_FD_108780 | JGI IMG/M metagenome (GOLD analysis project Ga0164241, IMG submission 108780) | Backyard soil microbial communities from Emeryville, California, USA - Original compost - Back yard soil (BY) | ecosystem: Environmental > Terrestrial > Soil > Unclassified | place: USA...
CAGGGCCACGTGCTGCCGAGGGGTGAGGGGTCAGCAGATGCGGCGCATCCACCCGAACGTGTCGTCGGCGCGGCCGTACTGGATGTCGACCAGCGCCTGCCGGATGGCCATCGTCACCTCACCGGCCTCCGTGACCTCGGGCGTGGCGCCGCCGTCCCACTTGAGCGAGCCGACGGGGGTGACCACGGCCGCGGTGCCGCAGGCGAAGACCTCGCTGATCTCGCCGCTGGACACACCCTCGCGCCACTCGTCGATGGAGATCTTGCGCTCCTCGACCTGGTGCCCCATCTTGCCGGCGAGCTCGATGATGCTGGACCGGGTGATGCCCTCGAGGATGGTGCCGAGCTCGGGGGTGACGATGCGGCCGTCGGCGTACACGAAGTACATGTTCATGCCGCCGAGCTCCTCGACATAGGTCAGCTCCTGGGCGTCGAGGAAGACCACCTGGTCGCAGCCGTGGTCGGTGGCCTCCTGCTGGGCGACCAGCGACGAGGCGTAGTTGCCGCCCGTCTTGGCCGCGCCCATGCCGCCGCGGCCGGCCCTGGTGTAGTCGGTGGTCAGCCACAGGGTGACCGGCATCGGGCCGCGCTTGAAGTACGCCCCGGCCGGGCTCGCAATGACCATGAAGGTGACGTGCTCGGCCGGGCGCACGCCGAGGAACCGGTCGGTCGCGATCATGAACGGGCGGACGTACAGGCTCTTCTCGCCGGCGCTCTCCGGCACCCATCGGCGGTCGACGCGCACCAGCTCCGCGACGGCCTGCACGAAGTCGTCAGCGGGGAGCTCGGGAAGTGCCAGGCGCCGGCTCGAGCGCAGCATCCGCTCGGCGTTCGCCTCCGGCCGGAAGGCCCAGATGCTGCCGTCGTCGTGCCGGTAGGCCTTCAGGCCCTCGAAGATCTCCTGGGCATAGTGGAAGACCGCCGTCGCCGGATCGAGTGTGAGCGGGCCGTACGGCGTGATCTCTGCCTGGTGCCACCCCTCCGCCGGGTTCCACCGTGTGATGAACATGTGGTCGGTGAAGAAGGAGCCGAAGCCGGGGTTCGCCAGGATCTCCGCCAGGCGGTCGTCGGCGACCGGCTCGGTGGTCAGGGTGGTGCTGATCTCCATGTGACGCACGTTAGTCCACCTCCGGTGGGCGATGAGGGTCGGCAGAATTCCCGCTCAGGCGGGGAATTCGGGCAACGGAGGCTAGGCCACTAGACCGGCGATCGCGTCGCCGATCTCCGCCGTACGCCGGGTGGCCCCGGGTACTCGGTGGGTGAGGTCGGCGAGGACGGCGGCCGCGAGAGCGGCGGCGGCCGCGTCGTGGCCCAGGTGGTCGAGCAGGAGCCCGGCGGAGAGGATCGCGGCCGTGGGGTCGGCGACGCCCCGGCCGGCGATGTCCGGGGCGGAGCCGTGCACCGGCTCGAACATGGAGGGCGTGGTGCGCGTGGGGTTGATGTTCCCGGAGGCAGCCAGGCCGATGCCCCCGGTCACCGCGGCGGCGAGGTCGGTGATGATGTCGCCGAAGAGGTTGTCGGTCACGACGACGTCGAACCTGGCGGGGTCGGCGGCGAGGAAGATCGTGGCGGCGTCGACGTGGAGGTAGTCCACGGTCACATCGGGGAAGTCGGCCCCGACCTCGGCCACGATGCGCGACCAGAGCGACCCCGCGTGCACCAGCACGTTGGTCTTGTGGACCAACGTGAGCTTCCGGCGCGGCCGCCGCGAGGCACGCGCGAAGGCGTCACGCACGACGCGCTCCACGCCGTACGCCGTGTTCAGGCTGACCTCGGTGGCAACCTCCTGCGGCGTGTCGGCCCGGAGCCGGCCACCGTTGCCCGTGTAGGGACCCTCGGTGCCCTCGCGGACGACCACGAAGTCGACCTCGCCTGGGTCGGCCAGCGGTGACGGCACGCCGGGGTAGATCCGGGCCGGGCGCAGGTTGACGTAGTGGTCGAGCTCGAACCGCAACCGCAACAACAGACCACGCTCGAGGATGCCCGCGGGGAGCCGGGGATCGCCGGGCTTCCCTCCGACCGCGCCGAGCAGGATGGCGTCGTGGTCGCGGATCTCGTCGAGCACCGAGTCGGGCAGTACCTCCCCCGTGGTGAGGTAACGCTCGGCTCCGAGGTCGTAGCGGGTCTGCTCCACCTTCACCGGGGCGGCCGCCTCGAGGACCTTGAGCGCCTCGGCGGTCACCTCCGGCCCGATGCCGTCGCCGCCGATCACGGCCACCCGGATCGAGTTGGACGCGGTAGCGGACGAGGCGCCAGAGGTCATGAGCGCAGGCTAGTTGTCGTCGGGTGCACGACCGCCGTTGTCCCGCAGGTCGAGCGAGGCCTGGATGGCTTGCTGGCTGTGCGGGTTCTCGGGCTGGTGGTTCGCGGGACCCCAGTCGTCGGGGTACATGTCGTACACGGGTCTGCTCCTCGTCTTCCTCAGAATGATGGTGATGTCGGGAGACGAGCCGCCGCGTGGCGGAGCCGGCGCATCCGGTCGTGGGTCGCACGAACGAGATCAAGAGCTCGAGATCGCGGATCACGCGTGGGCTGAGATCTTGTGCGGATCCGCCGCGGAGCGGCTCGTCGGGTGACAGGACCAAGGCGCGACGCCGAACACCGCGGCGAGTCGGTCCCGTCTGTCAGGACCCGCCGCGGCGCACGATAAGTACGAACACGCTCCGCATGATGTGACCACGGTACGGCGCGATCCCGGCCGCCGCAGCCGGATTGCCCACCTCGCTCACCATCTGAGACGTCGATACCGAGATGAGAGACTCGACGTCGTGAGGACCCGCGTCAGGAAGCCGCCCAGGAGGCAGCGATGAGCGCACCCCCGGAGCTGCCGGAGATCGTCACCCGCGCCTTCGACGTCTCACGGCGCGCGGGCTACGTGACGTTCTGCCGCAACGAGACCGGGCGGCTCCTCGCGACCCTCGCGGCGACGCGTGCGGGCACGATGGCGGAGTTCGGAACCGGCTGCGGCGTCGGCACCGCCTGGCTGCGGTCCGGCGTGCGCGGTTCCGGCACGCGCATCCTCACCGCCGAGCTCGACCCGGCCCTGGCCGAGGCGGCAGCGGAGATCTTCGACGACGACGACCAGGTGGAGGTGCTGGCCGCGGACTGGTCCACGATGCTCGACCGCGGGCCGTTCTCGCTGCTGTTCCTCGACTCCGGGAAGCCGTCGGCGTCGAGCCCGGACAAGGTGGTCGAGCTGATGGACGAGGGCGGCATCGTCGTCCTCGACGACTTCACCCCGTGCCAGTCCTGGCCCCCGATCTTCGACGGCCGCGTGGACACGCTGCGGGAGGAGTGGCTCAGCGACGAGCGGTTCGCGGCCGTCGAGGTGCTGGTCGCTCCGGACGCCTCAGCCCTGATCGCCACCAAACGTTGACTCCGCGCCGGTCGAGATGAGCAGGGGCGGCAGCAGCGCCTGACTCAGCGGGCCGATCGACACGGCGTACAAGATGGTGCCGAGACCGGCCACGCCTCCGAGGAGCAGTCCGATCACGACGACGGTGAGCTCCATCATGGTGCGCACCAGCCTCAGCGAGCGGCCGGTCCGGCGGGCCAGCCCGGTCATGAGCCCGTCCCGAGGGCCGCGCCCGAACTGCGCGCCGATGTACGCCGCGGTGGCCAGGCCCTGCAGGCCGATGCCCGCTGCGAGCAGCGCGATCCGGAGGCTGATCGAGTCCGGCCCCGACATCACGGCGAGGAACACGTCGGTCGACAGGCCGATCACGATCGCGTTGGAGATCGTCCCGAGTCCGGGGATCTCGCGCAGCGGGATCCACGCCAACATCACCACGAAGCTGACGATCACCAGTGCCTGGCCGATGTCGATCGGGAAGTGCTTGGTCAGGCCGGAGTGCAGCACGTCCCAGGGGGCCAGCCCCAGGTGCGAGCGCACCATCAGCGCGATCGAGAACCCGTAGAGGACCAGCCCGGCGTACAGCTGCACGAGCCGTCGGGCCAGCCGGCCCGCACGCAGCTGCGCGATCGGGCCGAGCTCGCTCAGCACGATCGGCGGAGCCGCAGTGGTCGTCACATCCTCCAGCCTGCCGAGTGATTGGCCTACTCATCAAGGGCCAATTGTGAGAGAGTGGACTGCATGACGGGATCCATTGCTGCGTCCCGGTTGGCCGCCCTGGCGCACGGGTTCGACCGGAGCCCGGCGTACGCGGGTCTGGCCGACGAGCTCCGGCTCCTGATCGGAGACGGGCGCGTCGACATCGATCTGCGCCTGCCCAGCGAGCGCGACCTGAGCGTGGCCCTGCGGGTCTCGCGGACGACGGTGACCCGGGCGTACGCCTTGCTGGTCGAGACGGGGTACGCCGTCGCCCGGCAGGGGTCGGGCACCTACACGCGGGTGCCGGGCGGACGCCGCCAAGCTCTCGACCGGACGCTGACCCCGCTCGCCGTCGACGACGACGACGTCGTCGACCTGAGCTGCGCCGCCCCGTCCGCGCCGCCCGGCCTCATCACGGCGTACGCCGAGGCCGCAGCGGATCTGCCGCTCTACCTCGGTGGACACGGCTACTTCCCCACCGGCCTGCCGGCCCTGCAGGAGGCGATCGCAGCGACGTACGACGACCGCGGTCTGCCGACCGATCCAGCGCAGATCCTGGTCGTCCCCGGCGCGCTCTCGGCGTTGATGGTCGCCGCCCAGGCGCTGGTCAGCGCGCGCGACCGGGTGCTGGTGGAGTCGCCCGGGTATCCGAACGCCCACGCCGCCCTCACCCGCGCGGGTGCCCGGCGGGTCGCCGTCCCGATGGACGTCGACGGCTGGGACCTGGACGCCGTCGACCGGGTGGCCCGTCAGGCAGCGCCGCGGCTGGCATATCTCATCCCCGACTTCCAGAACCCCACGGGCAACCTGATGGGCAACGCCCAGCGTGAGCAGTACGCCGCACTGTTGCGGCGCACGGACACGGTGGCCGTCGTGGACGAGTCGCACGCCCACCTCGACCTCGACACCGGCCGGATGCCCCGCCCGCTCGCCACCTTCGCCCCCGACGCGATCACGCTCGGCAGCGCGAGCAAGAGCCTCTGGGGCGGGCTGCGGGTCGGGTGGATCCGCTCGCCGCGCGCGCTCGTCGAACGACTCGTCGCCGCGCGGGTGGCCCTCGACCTCGGCTCGCCGGTCTACGAGCAGCTGGTCACCGCCCGCCTGCTGGAGCGCCGCGAGGAGCACTGGGCGACGAACCGGGCCCGGCTGCGTGACCAGCGCGACGCCCTCGCCGAGGCGATCACCGAGAGACTGCCGGAGTGGCGCTTCCGGCTCCCCCGCGGCGGACTGTCGCTCTGGTGCGAGCTGCCGTCGGCCGGGCGGCGCGGGAGCGCGGTCGCGCTCGCCGTCGAGGCCGAGCGACGCGGTGTCGTGGTGTCACCGGGACCGGTCTTCGGCGTCGACGGTGGGTTCGACTCCTTCGTGCGCATCCCCTACACCCGACCGGCCGAGGACCTGCGCGGCGCGGTCGAGCGGCTCGCCGAGGCATGGGAATCGGTGGGCGACGCGTCCACCGCCCGGCCCGAGCGGCGTACTCGGGTGATGGTGGCCTAGACGTGTTGGCAAACACATGGCCTGCTGCGCGCCGACCAGCCGTTTACCAACACGCCCAGCAGGCGCGCGTCACACGAGGTCGACGGCCCGGACGAAGGTGGCGTCGATCGCCTGCTCGATCTCGGCCAGTGCCTCGCTCGGGATCGCCGAGTCCACCGAGAGCGCCACCAGAGCGTGGCCGCCCTTGCTGTCGCGCGAGACCTGCATCCCGGCGATGTTGACGTTGCTGTCACCGAGGATGCGGCCGACGGTCCCGACCATGCCGGGCCGGTCGGCGTAGGTCAGGAACGCCAGGTGGTCGGTGGGCTCGAGGTCCACCACGAAGTCGTTGACCGCGACCAGCCGTTCGCGTTGCGCGATGCCGACGAGGGTGCCGCCGACCGAGATCTGCGAGCTGTCGGCGAGAGTGCCCCGGATCGTGATCAGGTTGCGGTGGTCGGGGCTCTCGGCCTCGGCGACCAGACGGACGGCGGTGCCGCGCTCGGCCGCGAGCAGCGGGGCGTTCACGTAGGTGACCGGGTCCTCGACCACGTCGGTGAAAACCCCCTTGAGTGCGGCGAGCTCGAGCACCTTCACGTCGTACTCGGTGATCTCGCCGCGCACCTCGACGTCGATCTGTTGCGCGACCTCACCGGCGAGCGCGGTGAAGATCCGACCGAGCTTCTCGGTGAGCGGGATGCCCGGGCGCACGTCCTCCGCGATCACACCGCCCTGGACGTTGACCGCGTCCGGGACGAGCTCGCCGCTGAGCGCGAGTCGGACCGACCTGGCGACGGCGATGCCGGCCTTCTCCTGCGCCTCGTCGGTGGAGGCACCGAGGTGGGGAGTCGCGACGACGTTGTCGAGCTCGAACAGCGGGCTGTCGGTGCAGGGCTCGTGGGCGTAGACGTCGATCCCGGCCGCGGCGATGCGGCCCTCCTTGAGCGCGGCGTACAACGCAGCCTCGTCGACGATGCCGCCGCGAGCGGCGTTGACCAGGACCATGGTCGGCTTGGCCTTGGCCAGCTCGTCGGCGCCGATCAGCCCGACCGTCTCGGGAGTCTTCGGCAGGTGGACGCTGATGAAGTCTGACTCCTCGAGCAGGGTGTCGAGATCGACCAGACGCACGCCCATCTGTGCCGCCCGGCCCGCCTGCACATAGGGGTCGTAGGCGATCACGTTCATGCCGAACGCCGCCAGCCGCTGCGCGACCAGCACGCCGATCCGGCCAAGGCCGACGATGCCGAGGGTCTTCTCGAACAGCTCGATGCCCGAGAAGCGCGAACGCTTCCACTCCGCGTGGCGCAGCGACGCGTGCGCGACGCTGATCTGACGGGCGGCCGCGAGGAGCAGCGCGATCGCCAGCTCGGCCGCGCTGACGATGTTCGAGGTCGGCGCGTTCACGACCATCACGCCCGACATGGTGGCGGCACGGACATCGACGTTGTCGAGGCCGACGCCGGCACGGGCCACGACCTTGAGCCGCTTCGCCGCCGCCAACGCCTCGGCGTCCACCTTGGTCGCGGAGCGGACCAAGATCGCATCCACGTCGACGATCACGGACAGCAGGTCGGCGCGGTCGGCGCCGTTGCAGTGCCGGATCTCGAAGTCGGGTCCCAGCGCCTCGACGGTGGCGGGGCTGAGCTCCTCGGCGATCAGCACGACGGGCTTGCTCACAGCAGCGTGTCCTCGGGTGTGTAGGAAGAGGCAATGCACGACGCTGTGCCCGCTTGACTCTACCCGACCGGCAGGAGTGTCCCGAGCCCGTCCGGATAGAGAGGCAGCGTGTCGTTGTCGCCCGTGATCGGCGCACCGACGGGACGCCACTCGACCCACATCGGGACGCCGAGGTCGTCGTACCACCCACCCTCCGGAGGTACGACGTCGCCCTCGGCCAGCCGCCCGGCGTACACGAAGACGACCTCGTGTCCCGTCTCGCCGTCAAAGGTGAAGATGTTCTCGACCACGCCGAGCAGCGCCGGCTCGACCAGCGTCGCCTTCAGCTCCTCTGCGATCTCACGCACGATCGCATCGGCCGCCAGCTCCCCCAGCTCCACGCTGCCGCCGATCAGCCGATGAAAGCGGCGGTCGCCCTCGGGGTCCTCGCCGAGCAGGACAGCGTGGTGCGTCCCGGCGGTGTTGGGCAGGTAGGCCATCGCCTTCACCCGGATGTAGGCGCGGTCGACCATCCGGCGAGTTTGCCAGATGCCGCCTCCCGCCGAAGTGGGAGTTGTCCGCAGCCGAAATGGGAGTTCTCCGGCTGTATCTGCGAGCGGCGGGCGGAGAAGTCCCGCGTCGACCACGGAGAACTCCCACCTCGGGACGGGAGAACTCCCACTTCGGCGGGTCAGGTAAACAGCGCTTGGCCGATGTGTTCGCCGGGCTTCATCCCGGGCGGGACGGCGAAGATCGCCGAGCTGCTGAACTGGAGGTACTCCATCATCGCGTCGTTGCTCGCCATCTTGGCCTGAAGCGGGATGAAGTGGGTGCGTGGGTCGCGGACGTAGGCGATGAAGAACAGCCCGGCATCGAGGCCGCCGAGCGCGTTCGAGCCGTCGACGAAGTTGTAGCCGCGCCGGAGCATCCGGACGCCGTCGTTGCGTTCCGGGCTGACCACGGAGACGTGGGAGTCGACCGGGATCAGCGGTCCGTTCGTGCCCTTGACATCGAGGTCGAGTGGCGTGAACTCGGTGCCGCCGGACAGCGGCGCGCCGGCGCCCTTGGTCCGTCCGACCACCTCCTCCTGCGGCTGGAGTCCCTGCCGGTCCCAGGTCTCGATGTGCATGTTGATCCGGCGCGCGACGAGGTACGAGCCGCCGGCGAGCCAGGCCTGGTCGTCGTCCGGACCGATCCAGACGTGCCGGTCGAGGTCGTCGTTCTGCTCGGCCTTGACGTTGAGGGTGCCGTCCTTGAAGCCGAACAGGTTGCGCGGCGTGGACTGCGAGGTCGACGTGGTCGACGTCCGACCGAACCCGAGCTGAGACCAGCGCACGGCGACCGTGCCGAACCCGATGCGGGCGAGATTGCGGATCGCGTGCACGGCGACCTGGGGGTCCTCCGAGCAGGCCTGCACGCAGAGATCGCCGCGTGACTTGTCGGGGTCGAGCTTGTCGCCGGAGAAGTGCGGCAGGTCACGGAGGGCCTCGGGCTGCCGGTCGGCGAGACCGAACCGGTCCCGGCCGTGCGCGTCATGGAACAGCCCGGGGCCGAAGCCGAAGGTCAAGGTCAGCCCACCCGGGGACAGACCGATCGCCTCACCGGTGTCGTCGGGAGGCACCAGCGGTGCTCCGGCGACCGGCCCGACCGGTCCGGCCGGTCGTCCCTGCGTCATCCGCTCCGCGGCGGTGGTCCACGCCTTCAGCAACGAAACGAGCTGCGCGCGGGAGCGCGTCGTGACATCGAAGGCAGCGAAGTGCAGCCGGTCCTGGGCCGGCGTGACGATGCCGGCCTGGCGCTCGCCACGGAACGGGTACGTCGAGGACGAAGCCGGCGTACCCGGATCGGCAGAGGCGTGGTCGTTGCCGTACCAGGCGCCGCCGGCGAAGCCGGCCGCTACACCGGCGACCCCTGCCGTGCCGCCGATCAGGCCGCGACGGGAGACGTTGAGCTCGGGGATGGCTGACTCTCCTTCCATGGCCTCAGGGCAGCACCGCTGCCGTCAGGTGGGACAGCGGCTCGGACAGCGCGTTCACGGCATCCGCCAGGCGCTTGATCTCGGCCTTGCTCAGATCGGTGTACAACCGGTAGCCGTTGCCCTCTTCCTGCTGGGCGAGCAGCCGATCGATCTCGTCGAACCGCTGGGTCAGAGTCTTCGCGAGATCGGGGTCACGCTTCTCGAGGATCGGCTTCACGTCCTCGAAGGCCACCCGCGCACCCTTGACGTTCGCCGCGAAGTCCCACAGGTCGGTGTGCGACCAGTACTCCTCCTCACCGGTCACCTTCCCGGTCGCGACCTCCTCCATCAGCCCCGACGAGCCGTTCGCGATCTGGTCGGTGGTGAAGGTCAGCGAGCGGATCCGGTCACGCACGGTCGTGACGTTCTTCAGCAGGTCGTCGCCGTAGAACTGCCGCTCCTTCATCGTCAGCGGCGTGTAGTTCGTGGCGCGCTGCGGCCAGAGGTCCTTCTCGATGCGATGCCATCCCGTCCACTTCTGGCCCTTGGCCAGGTCGGCCTCGCGGGCGTCGGTCTTCGGGTCCAGGTCGCCGAACGACTCGGCAACCGTCTCGATCGACTCCCAGTGGAAGCGGGCCTGCGGGTAGAGGGTGCGGGCCAGGTCGTCCTGCCCCTTCTGGTACGCCGTCACGAAGCGCTGGGTCTGGGCAACGAGGAGGTCCGCCTGGTGCTGCACCCAGACCCGGTACTGGTTCTGCGCCTTGCTGATCAGGACCGCGTCCTTCGATGGCGCTCGCGAGCCCGCGGCCGGCTTGGTGACGGTGAAGTCCGCGCGGATGCCCTTGCCGGCCATCCCCGGACGGCACGAGGTCTGGTAGCCGCCCTCACCGGCAGTGACGATCAGCTTTCCCTGGAGGCCGGGACCGATGTTCTCCACCTCGCCGACGATCCGTTTGCCGTCGGAGGAATAGAGGTAGAACTCGGTGACCTTGGAGCCGGCGTTGGTCACGTTGAAGGTGAGGTTCCCGGCCGGCGCCGAGGCCGCCGACACCTCGCACGACTCGTCGGACGCCGTCACCGTGATCGGCCCGCCGGCGCCGGCTGAGCCGCTCGAGTCGGTGGCGTTGGACGTGCAGGCCGCCAGGAACGGGACGGTCACCAGCGCGGCCACCGGCAGGACGAAGCGCATCAAGGTCTCTTTCTGGTCAGACGCGGAGCGTGTGGTTCAGACCGGCTGCTTGTCGGCCGGGCGGGGCGGCGCGGGCGTCTGCACCGTGCCGGGACGGCGTACGCCGCGCAGGAAGAGGGACATGGTCACGACGAGATACAGCGTCCACACCACGGCCTGGAGCCACGTGGTCTGCGGCGAGAAGTTGAAGACACCCTTGAGCAGCGCGCCGTACCAGCTGCCCTCGTCGATGTGAGAGGAGACGTCGAAGGCCAGCGAGTTGAGACCGGGCAGGATCCCCGCCTCCTGCAGGTCATGGACGCCGTAGGCCAAGACACCCGCGGCCACCACGATCAGGAAGGCGCCGGTCCAGGTGAAGAACTTGGCGAGGTTGATCTTCACCGCACCGCGGTAGAGCAGGTAGCCGAGCACGACCGCGGTCGCGATGCCGAGCACCGCGCCGGTGAGCGGCTGCCACGCCGGCACGGTCGAGACCGTGTGGGCACCAGTGGCGGTCTGGGTCGCCGCCCACAGGAACAACGCGGTCTCGAGGCCCTCGCGACCGACCGCGAGCGCCGCCACGACCACCAGCGACCACCGGCTCGCCTCAGCTGCCCTGTCGATCTGGCCGCGTAGTTCGCCTGCCAGGCCACGCGCGGCGCGGCGCATCCAGAAGATCATCCACGTCACGAAGCCGACGGCGACGATCGACAGCGTTCCGCCGATGGCCTCCTGGGCCTGGAAGGTCAGTCCGCGCGGCCCGTAGGTCAGCAGGGCGCCGAACGCCAGGCTCACCAGCACGGCGAAGCCCACGCCTGCCCAGATTCGTGGCAACAGGTGGGTGCGCTCGGACTTCACCAGGTAGGCGATCAGGATCGTCACGACGAGCGTGGCCTCGAGCCCTTCACGCAGACCGATCAGATAGTTGCCCAGCATGGCGCTCACTGTACGACACCGGAGTTAGGTTTGCCTAACCTCGCTTTGGTCACAATCCAAGTTCGGGGTTATCTTGGGGTTATACGACAAGGAGGGATGCCATGTCACCCAAGATCAACGTCTACCTGCCCGACGACCTGGCCAACGAGGTGAAGGCGTCCGGCATCCCGGTCTCAGCGGTGTGCCAGCAGGCGCTGGCCGACGCCGTGACCCAGACCCAGACCGGGTTCGGAGTACCAGACAGGCTCAGCCGCGAGGACCTCTCGCCCGGTTTCACCAAGCGCGCTCACGGCGTCGTGGCGGACGCGGAGAAGGCAGCGCAGGCGGCAGGGGTGAAGCCGACCACGGTGGAGCTGATGGCGGCCGTCGTCGAGTCCAACGGGCTCGCGGTCACGGTCCTCTCCGCGGCGGACATCGTCCCCGAGGATGTCGTCGACGAGCTGAGAGGGCGCGCTAAGAGTGGGGGCAAGGCGGAGGCACTGGAGACCGTGGCTCGACGCGCCGCCGAACAGGCTCGCGGGCTGGAGCACACCTACGTCGGCACCGAGCACCTTCTGCTCGCGATCACCGCCGGGTCACGCAACGAGCTCGCCGCGAAGACGCTCCGCGAGATGGGGATGACCCATGAGCGCGCGCTGCAGGGCGTCGTCACCGCCCTCTCGGCGTACGAGTACGCGCGCGAGACCCTCACCTTCAGCGGGATCTCGGCGCCCATCCGCGCGGCCCTCGAGGACATCCGCTCGCGTCTTGTGCGCCTGGAAGATCGCGGGGTCAGTGGATCCTGACCACCAGCTCGCAGTGGGGGACCGAGATCCAGCCGTCCGGGTCCGCTGCCCACGAGAGCCAGGCGTCAGCGAGCTCGCGGAGCTCGTCCCGGCTGGCCCGCCCCTGGCTGACCAGCTGCTCGGCCAGTGCCGATCCGGTCACCCGGTCGGCCCACATCCGGCCCCACCACGCCCGGCTCTCGGGCGTGGCGAAGCACCAGGCGCTGGCCGTCGCGGTCACGTCCTCGAGCCCGGCGGCGTGCGCCCATGCCAGCAGGCGGCGGCCGGCGTCGGGCTCGCCGCCGTTGGACCGCGCCGCCTCGCGGTACAGCTCGAGCCAGCGGTCGAGCCCGGGCAGCTCCGGGTACCACGCGAACGCCGCGTAGTCACTGTCGCGGACACCCACCACTCCTCCGACCTTCGTGACCCGCGCCATCTCGCGCAGGGCCCCGACCGGGTCCGCGACGTGTTGTAGGACCTGGTGGGCGTGCACGACGTCGAACTCGCCGTCATCGATATCGAGGGCAGTGACATCGCCGACCCGGACATCGGCGTTCGTCACGCCCTGGCGCTCGAGCTCAGCGCGGGTCAGCCCAGCCACCTCGTCGCTGACCTCGACGGCGACGACCTCGCGAACGCGACACGCCAGGTCCGCGGTGATCGTGCCCGGCCCGGAGCCGACGTCGAGCAACCGAGCCGCAGCCGTCAGGTGGGGCAGCAGGTACGCCGCGCTGTTCTCG
>Ga0164241_10004914_pt1 | contig 12743 bp, 13 predicted proteins | sample OricomyardsoilBY_FD_108780 | JGI IMG/M metagenome (GOLD analysis project Ga0164241, IMG submission 108780) | Backyard soil microbial communities from Emeryville, California, USA - Original compost - Back yard soil (BY) | ecosystem: Environmental > Terrestrial > Soil > Unclassified | place: USA...
GAAGAGCGTCATTGTCAGCGGGTTTACATCGTTTTTGTCGCCGCCGACATAAACGGTCCCGATGTACAGCAAAGCGTAACTTCCGATGATGCCTCCTTCGGAGCGTCAGGTCATCTGACAGCCTGATTGAGCAGCAGCCAGGCAACCTCGCGGTGCCGAGCTTAGCAATAGGAACGGCGATGTCGACCACTACGGCACTCTCCGTCCGTCTAACTCACCATTACCCCGCCCCCCCCCGCCGCCCTTCCCCGGGGTGAAACCGCCGCGGTTCTCGCCCTTCACCAACCTTCAACTCGCTGCCTTTCCCCAGTGGGGCCATGCCGATCTGCATTTCTCCGCAGTTGCCGTTGCAACCCTGCAGAGCGTGGCCGTTGGAGAGGAGGTTTCTTGGCGCGACTGCTGCGCGGGGAGCATGCGGAGGCCCCTTGCGGCCTTTCCACCGGTAGAGAGGCAGCGTGACGCGCGCTTGGACGAATCGTTGAGCGGGGCTTGCGGTCGAGGGGTCCGCGGCCCTGCGGGGCGCTCGCCGCGTCGTGCGTGGGAGGAAGGCTGCAGGGCGCCGTGTTCGAAGGCGCTATTGGGAGGCGCCCTGACCGAATTTGGATGACACGGTTCGTGCTGGTAGTGCATCCCCCTCGTCGATCTCTGGCTGCAAGAGGCGTAGCAAGGCGTCGTCGCTCTGCACCGCAGCGCCGGTTTGCTCGAGCGCCTGCAGCACTCGTTCGCGCGCGATGCGAGGGCGTCGTCCGCGCCGTACCGTATCTCGACCGCCCTCGATCTCCGTCAACGTAGCTAGTGCCAACAGCAGCGGCAGCGTGCAAAACGTACGAATCTCGAGGTGTGTCTCGGCGGGCCAGAGCAGAGTATATTCGCGAGCCAGCTGCGTCTGCGTGCGGGCGTGCGCACAGAGAGCACCAACCACACCGAGAGCACTCTCGCGCTGTTCGTCTGCCAACAAATCGTCGAGCGCCAGCCCGTGGTGCTCGGCCAGTGACGCCGGCAGAAAACAGCGCCCTTGCGTGTAGTCCTCTGCCACGTCCGCCAGGATGTTGACCAGCTGCAGCGTCAGCGCGAAGCCCTCCGAGCGAGCGCGCAGCTGCTCCGCCGTCCCGGGTGGCAGGGCTGCGCCCCAGCCCTCGAACAGAGCCGTCAGCAACGCTCCGACCGTGCCCGCGGCAGCATGGCAATACTCATCCAGCTCCGCCACGTCGCGCAGGGGCCGCTGCATCATCACCCGCCCAAAGTGGCGCAACCCCGCCGACATCTCGAGCACGCAGCTCCGCACCAGGGCTTGCTCGCGCGCAGAGCCGCGCCGGTGCTGCTCGAGCACGCGCCCCAGCTCCCGGCACAGGGTCTTCTCCGCCACTGTCGCGCCTAGATCGAGGGAGCACGCCAGCTCCTCGAACTCCCGCGCATCTCCGGCTTCGCCCAGCATCCGGTCGAAGGCATTGAACAACTCCTCCCTTGCGTCGCTGCTAACGGCGGGATCATCCTCGTTCGTGTCTACCGTGCGGCACAGCAGATAAGCCGTGCGGATGGACGCTGCGAGGGCGTCCGGCAGCGCCTCGATGGACAGCGCAAAGGTGCGTGAGACGCGACCGAGTAGCTCGCGACAGAAGAGCTCGTCTCGTTGCTCTTCGGTCTGCGGCGGGCCCATCCCCTCTGACGATAGCAGTGCCGATGGCCCGGGCGCGACAATGGTCACAGACCGGGACCGACACTATTGCGACACGCCATCAGAAGATCGAGTATATACACAGATCGCTGTTGCGGCGGTGAATTCTGGGCTGGTAGCCAATCAGCTCTGCTCGCTCCGCAGGTTGGATGGGCGGTAGCTGCCCGTTCGGCGTCAGACGTTGCTGATGTTTTACCAGATCGACTGGTCGCGCCTGCTGGGAGTCCTGTTGCTGCTGGGCGCGGGCACCTTCATCACCGCGCGTCTCGCTGGCACGGCCCCAACCAGCAGCGGACGCTTCGAGGTGACGCCAGCGAGCCGCCTGGCTCTGCGAGGCATGTGGTTGATGACGCTGCTTGGCCTCGGCAGCGGCGCTGCTGGTGCATTGCTCGAGAACGCAGTTGGGCAAAACGACGTGGTGCTGATCCTGCACGGCATTTACAGCGTGTGCTGGGCTCCGCCCATTTTTGTCAGCTCACTCCAGCGGGAGCTCAGCGTCTCCGACCTCTCGCTCCGATTTCTCAGTGAGGTATTCGGCCTGCTCGGCGTGCTGCTGGTCCCGGTGTTCTGGTTCCTGGTGTTGCTCTGCGTGGCCCGCCTGCGGGAGCGGCGTCCCGGCGCCACTGGAGCTGCACCGAAGCATGGCAAATGCGACGGGTGCTCGAAGCCTCCGCTGGCAGCGGAATCAATGTGCAACAAACCCGCGGCAGGCGTTCCGAAGCGGCGCGGCGCGACGAGTTGAGCGTTTGCGCTCGCGAGGGCTCTCGCGCATGCTGGCCAGGTGCAGCACGATCCGGAAGGCCGTATTGACACGCTCCGCCGCAAGATTGCGGGGCTCAGGGCGCTCGCTTCGGATCGGAATGCCACGACGCCAGAGGCGGCATCGGCGCGGCAGACGGCCGAGCGTCTACAGCGCGAGCTCAGCGCGTTGCTCGACCAGGTCCCGAGCTCACAACCCGACGAAGCGGAGGAGCCGCAGAGCTACCGCACGCCGCCACCCAGCTCTGCGCGCTGGCCCGAGGACACCGCCCGCTTTCGCACTCCGCGCGCCGGCGGCATGCGGCGGCCACCGATCGAGTCGATCGAACCCGCCTCGAACGGCTGGTTGTCGAAGATGTTCTACGTGATCCCGCCGCTGCTCATTCTCGCCGGCATCCAGGCCTATCGCATCGAGCGGGACCAGGAGGTAGACCGGAGCGCTGTCGAGCAGCCCGCGGCGCTGCCAGCGGCGCAGCAGCGAGCCCTGCGCTCGGGCGTGGAGTATTGCGCGCTGGCCGAGTCCCAGCTCGAGCGCTCGTTCGCGAGTTTGCCACAGCACTGGTCCGAGCGACTCACGCTGTTGTCGCTCGCGCCCAAGGGCTGCTCCGGGGCCTTCGTGGGCCAGCTCGACATCGCTCCGCACGAGCGCCAGTCCAAGACCGCCCTGTTCGAGGAGACGCGCTCGTTGATCGAACGCAAGCTGTGCGAAGAGTCGTTGACCCAGTCAGCGCTGCTGGCGCATGGCGCCGTCTTCTCGTTTCGACTGCAAGACCGCGTCGGACAGCGGCTCACCGAGTTCCAGATCGACGGGGGCAGTTGCGATGTGCTGCGGCCTGCCGGGAGCGCTGCCCCCGGCCCCTGAAGCATCAGCCGAGCGCGAACGGAGCTGCGACCCGTGGCCAAGAAAAAATCAAAGCCCTTTCCGCACCCGGTCAAGTCCATCGCTCCGCGAGACGCTGCTCTCGTCGAGCGCCTGCGCAAGCTCTGCCTCGCCTTTCCCGAAGCGGGAGAGCGCCTTTCCCACGGAGAGCCCACCTGGTTTGCCGGCAAAGGCAAGGTCTTCGCCATGCTCGACAATCACCACCACGGGGCCTCTCACCTCTCGGTCTGGCTGCCACAACCCGCAGATGTACAGGAGACCCTGATCGAGGCGGACGCCGAACGCTTCTTCCGCCCGCCCTACGTGGGCCCCAGCGGATGGATCGGCGTCGTGCTCGACACCAAGCCGGACTGGAAAATGATCCAGCACCTCGTACAGGCCGCCTTCGTGCACGTGGCGACGAAGAAGCTGGTGGCACAGCTGGACGCCCCGAATCGGCACACGTCTTCCGCTGGCGCGGCGCCTCGGCGCTGAGCACCAGCACTCAACAGGCCGCGCCCCTGGTGCAGCTTCGCGACTGAGCATGAGTCGACCATGCCACGTGGAAGCGTCGACGGCCGACGTCGAGAGCGCTTGCCACGCGGCGCAGCGGGGCTGCATCTGCGAAGACCGCCTGGAGGAGCAACTCGAAGAGGAGCTACCGGGCGCCCATCGGGGCGCTCAGCGCGGCACGGTGCGTCGGCGGTCAGGTTGTCCGCGACGCCACAGCCGTACTCGAACAGCGTGTCACCCACCGCTGCGGCGCCGACCGGAAAGACTTTGTAGCTGCGCCCATCGTAATCCTGTCCGAACACCCCTTGGTCGGTAGAATAGATGTGCGTCGAGTCCACGCGAGTTCCTCTGAACCCTTCGATGCGCACCGGAGGACTCGAACCATCGACGGGCACTCTGTAGTTGCCCGAGGGGACCCCGGTGCCCGCCAGCACCTGAAGGTAGACGTCGTCGTCGCTCACCGCCTCCAATCGGGAGGCTTGAGCGAAGTCCGGGGCAAGCCGCACCGCCGTGGTCGTGCCTTTATCGATGCGATACAGCTCATCGACGTCGTTGTCGCCACTGCGCAACGCGAGCAGCGCGCTCGGCGTGGCTGCCAGTGGATCGTTCGTGTCGAGGGACAGATCCGTCGTAAATGTTTCCGTTTGGCCGCTGCTCAGATCGTGGCGCAAGTAAGTGAACGGCCGCCGGGAGGTCACGGCGAACATCGAGTTGCGAGCCTTGTCGTAAGACCAGCGAACTTCACCCACCGCGGGCAGTGTCACGCTCGTGCCGGCCCCGCCCGCGGCCGGTACCCAGCGCAGCTGCACGCTGTCGTCGTCAGCAAACTGGAGAACGCCAATCTGCGAGCCATTCGCAAAAAAATTGCCAGGGTCTCCGTCCAGGAGCTTTTCCGGGGCGGACGTGCCCGCTGCGGGCAAGCGGTACAGCCCCGAGTCGGTACCAAAGATGATATTGCCGTCGACGCTGAGGACCAGACCGACGTCCTCGTCGGAGCTCGGTGACAGACGCCGTGTCGAACCCACGCCGCAATCGAGCGTATCGTCGTCAGCGTCCGTCGCTGTAGTGCCGCCTCCAGCTCCATCCTCGTTTCCTTGCAACGTGCCACGGCCGCTTTCCTCGCCGTCCTTGGGATCGGAACCGCCGCAGGCAGTCAGGGCACTCGCAGCGAGGGCCCCCGCTGCGAGCAGACGGGTCATGCTCCCGGAGCTCAGTGCCAAAAACTGCGAGTGAACGCGGGGTGTGCAGAGTGCCTTCATGACCCGCTTGCCTAACACCTACGGTCCTCGGGGTTCAAGTCCGCTACCCGTAACAAAGGGTAGCGCAGAGCGACCTGAGATTGCATAAGTGTCGCAGCCAGGGTGACCTTGCTGGTCACCCTGCTAGCTCGCTGTCATGCCAGCGCCATGCCGGCTTCGAGCGATACCGCCAGCGCCTGGATGGTGGCGGCTATACGTACTGCGTCGAGCACCACGTCCGACGAGAGCCCCGCGCCGAGCACGGCTTTCTCGTGAGCGCGCACGCAGGACTCACAGTCGTTGAGGGCGCTGACGGCGAGCGCAAACAGCTCGAAATCGTGCTGATTCGTCGCCGGCTTGGCCAGGCGATTCATGCGCAGGCGTGCCGGCTTATCTCCGTATTCCGCTTTGCCGATGCGATGCCGGAAGCGATAAAACACGTTGTTCATGCTCATCAGTGCGGCGGCCGCCACTGCATCCTCGACCACCGCGTCGCCCGCGTGTTGCCGGGCTTCTTGGATCACTGCCCGGCTGACGTCGGGGTGGCGAGCGGTCAGCGCCGAAGCGACCGCCACACCCCAGCGCTGCGCCGGCGTGAGCACTCCGCCCGACAACACGGCCTGTACATTCAGTTTGATGTCCTTGGCGGCCTCCGGCAGCCGCTCGCGTAGCTGTTCGAGCGTTTCCATATTTAATCAGCCGTTCAGCGTGGCCTCGCCCGCCTTCCAGTTACAGGGACAGAGTTCGTCCGTCTGCAGCGCGTCCAGCACTCGCACGACTTCGTCGACATTCCTGCCCACGCTCAGATCGTTCACGCTGACGTGACGAATGATGCCGGTGGGATCTACGATGAAGGTGGCGCGCAAGGGCACCCCGTCTTGCTTGTGCAAGACACCGAGCGCCTGGGACAGCTCGCGCTTGGTGTCCGCCAACATCGGGAACGGCAGCGCTTTCAGGTCCGGGTGATCCTTGCGCCAGGCCAGGTGTACGAACTGCGTATCGGTGCTCGCACCGAGCACCTGCGCCTCGCGATCTCTGAAGTCCGCATAGCGCCGCCCAAACTCGGCGATCTCGGTGGGACACACGAAGGTAAAGTCCATCGGCCACAGGAACAGCACCTTCCAGGCGCCGGGAAAGCTCTGGTCGCTGAGCTCGGTAAATTCCTTGCCCTTCTCCAGGCTCACGACAGAGGTGAGCTTGAACTCGGGCAGACGATCTCCAACGGTCAACATTTGGTATTTCAATCCTCTCAGTGTGGCCCCCACACCTCTCGTGCGGGCCTGGATTGAATATCGGTCGTCGAACGTGCTCTGCCCAATGCATTTTTCCGCGCCGATCGATAGGCATTACCTATCACGGCCGGTGCGGCGGATCCTGAGGTCGCCGTGGCGCTCCCGCTAGCAGCTGTGCCAGCGGGGCATCGCTCCGGGACGCCTCAGGAGGCGGCGCGCAAGCGCGGGCGAGGGTCGTTGGGCGTGCGATCGATCAGCTGTTCGCGGCGCGGACCGTGGGAGACGTAGCGCACGCGCACGCCGACGAGCGACTCGATGCGCTCGACGTAGGCGCGGGCAGCAGGCGGCAGGTCCTCGAAGCAGGTGGCGTTGTCGATGGAGGTGCCCCAGCCCGGTAGCCATTCATACTGAGGCTGAGCCTCGGCGAGCCTGCGCGTGGTGGGAAAGCCGCTCAGGGTCTCGCCGCCCTCGGTGTAGTGGGTACAGATCGCGATGCGATCGAGGTAACCGAGCACGTCCAGGCAGGTGAGCGCGAGTTCGGTGGCGCCCTGACGCTGGCAACCGTAGCGCGTGGCCACCGCATCGAACCAGCCCACGCGCCGCGGGCGCCCCGTGGTAGCGCCGTATTCGCCCGCATCGCCCCCACGGCGGCGTAGCTCCTCCGCTTCATCGCCAGCGAGCTCGCTCAGGAACGGCCCGGCGCCGACCGCCGAGGAGTACGCCTTGGAGACGGCGATGACGCGATCGATGCTGGCTGCCGGCAGGCCCGCCCCCACCGCAGCGAAACCCGCGAGAGGAGACGAGGAGGTCACCCACGGATAGATGCCATGGTCGGGATCGCGCAGTGCTCCGAGCTGACCCTCGAGCAAGATGCTCTTGCCGTCCGCCAGCGCTTGCGTGAAAAACTCGCTGGTATCTGCCACGTACGGCCGCAGCACTTCGCGCAAGCGGGCCAGGTGCGCCATCACGTCCGCCGGCTCGATCGCGGGCTTGCCATAGAGCTGGGTGAAGAGCACGTTCTTGGCGGCGAGCGTCTGCTCCACGCGCGTTCGCAGGTTGGCGGCTCCGCCGTACAGCTCGTCCACGCTGATGCCAATCTTGCTGCACTTGTCGGCGTAGAAGGGCGCGATGCCTTTGCGCGTCGAGCCGAAGCTGCGACGGCCGAGCCGCTCTTCCTCGTAGACGTCGAGGCAGCGATGGTGTTCGAGCACGAGTTGGGCCCGGTCGGAGACCAGCAGGCGCGGCGCGGGCATACCGCGGCTGGCCAGCCCTTTCAGTTCGCTCTCTAACAGGTCTGCATCCAGCGCGACGCCCGGACCGAGCACGTTGATCTTGTCCGGGCGCAGCGCACCGGAGGGCAACAGGTGCAGCACGAACTTGCCCTGGGGGGTGATCACGGTATGGCCAGCGTTTCCGCCGCCCTGGTAGCGCACCACGATGTCCTGCTCGGCCGCGAGTGCGTCCACCATGCGGCCTTTGCCCTCGTCTCCCCAGTTTGCTCCCACGATCGCCGTGACGGCCATATCGGTCTCCTTGCAGATCCAGAATCCGGGTCGACCCGAATCGGAATCGACAGAGTGACCCCGATCGATCCATGATACTAATGAATGTTTCGCCAACGGAAGATGAATTATTTTCATGGAGCTGACGAGTCCGCCGCTGCGTAGCTTCCTGCAGGTGGCAGAGCTCGAGAGCGTGAGCGCTGCCGCCAAAGTCCTCGGCCTGACGCAGCCGGCCGTCACCAAGCAGATCCGGGCGCTGGAGGCTGCGCTGGATTGCCGCTTGCTGGAGCGTTCAGGGCGCGGCATCCGGCTCACACCGGCGGGGGAGCTGCTCGCGGAATACGGGCGGCGCAGCGCGGGCGTGCTGCTCGAGTTCGTGCAGGCGCTGGCGGATCTGCAAGAGGGGCGGAGCGGCAAGCTCACCATTGGAGCTGGGGTCACCACCAGCGTACAGCTCTTGCCGAGCTGGCTGCGCGAGCTCGGGCGGCGCTTCGGAGGCATCGACGTGAGCGTGCGCACCGGCACCAGCCGCGACGTCGAGGCGTGGGTGGCCGACGCGGAGGTGGACGTTGGTTTCGTCACCTCCGAGCCGCGGCGCGAGCAGCTCGTGGCACGGCCGGTGTTCGAGGAGGAGATCGTACTCGTGGTCGAGCCGGCGCTGGCGCGGCGCGAGCGCGTGCGGCTGGAGGAGCTGCCCCTGATCTTGTTTCCGAGGTCGACCGGCTTCCGCAACTATCTGGAGCAGCGCTGGCTCGAACGGGGGCTGACACTGCAGGTCAAGATGGAGACCGACAGTATCGAGGCCATCAAGAGCTTCGTTGCGGTGGGCCTCGGCGCCTCGTTTCTGCCGCTCAGCACCGTGGAAGCAGAGCTTCGTCGCGGTGTGCTCGCGAGAATCACGGCACACGGCATGGGCCCGCTGCGGCGCCGCACCACGCTACTGCGACGACAAGATCGCCAACCCAGCTTCGCGCTGCGCAGCTTCCTCGAGATCGTCGGCCGCGCACCGCTACGACGAACGAAGCGAGCGACAGCCCCACCGTAAAGGGCCGAGCGAGTGTCCGGCGCGGAGCCTGCGCGCACTTCCAAAACATGGTTCGTATACAAACTGACTTGGAGAATCTGAAAATGGGTCTCCCGGCAGCGGACCCCGCCAGGCGGAGCGGAGAACTTGCCCATTTTCGAGCAGAACCGGGGACACACCCCTCAGTGCAGCTGCACCATGTGATACGAGCTGCCCTGGATCGAAAAGCCGCGCACGGCCTCTGCACCCTTGACCTCGAAGGCCGTGGTCTCGGAATAGTCGTCGTTGGGCACCATCAAGAAGGTGCGCTAGCAGACCGCGACGTCCTGATAGCCACCCGCCTTGAAGTCCAGCCCCTCCAGCGGGGCGCCTGTCTTGGTAGCGAGATCGATGCTCCACAGCCGCCAGTTCGGCGTATTGACGAGATCCTCCGGATCGGTAGCGGCGTCGATGCTGGTGCGTTCGGCGTGAAACACGTCGAGCAACGCTCGGCCGCCGCCGAGGTAGCGTAGGATCCCCGCTTCTCTACCACCGGTCACGTCGGCTGCGAAGTCGAGCTGCCAGCTGGGATCGAAGCTGTCCTGACCCGCCAAGATGCGCAGCGCGCAGCTGGCGGGATAGTTGCTGGTCAGGGTCAGTCCCGGGGTCCACACCCAGCCGCTGAAGTAAATGTCGCCGCGTTCGTCGAGGAAGGGACGGCTGTACAGCTGCGGGCAGCGCGACTCTTCCACGGTGCCGAGCAACGTGTCGCTCTCCAGATCGTAGACCGCGAGGTACTGCGGCGCCGCCAGGAACTCCCACGTGTCGTAGTTCAGCAGCGTGAAGATGCGATACATCCGGTTGCCGCGCACGGCAGCGACGCTCTCAAAATTGTAGCCCCTGCGCGAGACGCCCGGGGGCGCCGCGATTTCCCCGGTGATCTCCAGCGTGCTGGGGTTCCAGACCACGTGGCTCCCGTCGCTGCCGTTGAAGATGTACGCCTTATTGGCGTTGATGAAGACGGCGCCCCAGGCGTCGATGGCGAAGAAGTCCGGCACGCCATAATTCATGAAGCCGAGGCGACCCGCCTCGCGCAGGGATCCATCTGCTTGCACCTCGAAGCGTTCGACGATGGGACGAGTCGAGCTGGCCACGAACAGCCACGGCCCGATCGCTGCGACGCTGGCGCGTCCAGTGACCTCGCGAGCATTGCCGAGCTCGATCCGCGGCACATCGAGCGATGGCACCAGCGGTACATAGCTGGCGGAACTGGCGAAGTCGGCCCCATAGACCTCGGTCGGCACAGCAAACGAGGAGCCCAGAGCCGGAGGAACGTGCTCGGCTCCGCTCTCGATGCCCGCGCCCTCACCGCTGGCCTGGCTGCCGGTACTGCCCGCCGCTGGAACGGTCGCGGGCGTCTGGTCGTCGGTCGATGTGCCGGGCGCGGGGCTCAGCATCCCCGTAACCGATGGCGAACTTTCGGCCGCTGGCGGACGGCGCTCGCTCCCGCCGCCCGGCGCTTCATGGGGGAGCGGCTCCACGCTCGTCGTGTCGTCCTGGCCGCAGCTCAGCAGCACTGCCCACGACATCGCCAGCCCCAGACCTGCACCCTCGCGCGTGTACCTAAACATCATGTCCGTTTCGTCCCATTTCTTTCGAGCAACTCGCCCCACCCCGACAAACCCCGGGGAGACGTCTAATGCAATCAATAATCATTTTCAATAACAAGTCTCCGGACCGGCCTTGGGGGTGAGCGCGGGAGAGCCTCCACCGAGCTAGGGCTTAGATTGCGGCGCGTCGGTGGCCGGGATTTGTTGTTGCAACGAGCCGCCCGAGCCACGACAAGATGACGCGCGTCCCGCGCGTCGAAAACGAGACCATCCCCATGAAACGAGCTTGGAACCGGGTCAAACCCGTCGCACGTCTGACCGGCGCACTGGCGCTGATCCTCACCGGTTGTGGCAGCAGCAGCCACGGCGCCCGCAACGGCGACGGCGGTAGCGGCGGTAGCGCGGGGGAAGAAACCTTCGCAGACCTGACCGAGGCACCGCTCGAAACCCTGCCGGCAAACCTCTTTGGCGTGTTGCTCGACAAGAGCGACGCCGAGGTCGAAGACAAGGTGAACACGGCGGTGAACCGCTTCTTCGGCATCGGCACGAATGAATCCGCCCAGCCCGTCGTCGCCGAGGGGTATCGCTGCTACTACGAGTTGCCGCAGGACCCGACGCTGGCCTTCATCTGGGCGCCGGACTCGAACGACATCCGCAGTGAAGGCATGTCCTACGGCATGATGGTGGCCGTGCAGCGGAACCTGCACGAGCAGTTCGATCGCCTGTGGAACTTCACCAAGACGTACCTACAGTTCCCGGCAGACAGCCCGATCACCGCGTGGCGCAACTACTTCCGTTGGCAAGGCCGAGTCGACACGACCGATCCGACATCATGGGTGGTCAACTACGGGGCGACGACCGTGCCCGCGCCCGATGGGGATGAGTACTTCGCGGCCGCCCTGTTCCTGGCGCACCGCCGCTGGGGTAGTGACGGAGCAGTGAACTACCTGGAGGAAGCGAAGCGCATCTCGACTTCCCTGCTGCACAACGAGCCAAGCCCAGCCACACCCGAGGACAACGCCAACCGTTTCCGCATCATTCACGAGGCGGAGAACATGGTGACGTTCGTTCCGATCAACGCGTCGAATAACTTCTCCGACCCCAGCTATCACCTGCCCGCCTTCTACGACCTGTTCGCGCTGGATGGCGCTGCAGAGGACAGCGCGGCGTGGACGTCAGTCGCCGAGACCAGCCGCGACTATCTGGTGCGCTCGGCACATCCGGAGACGGGCCTGCACCCGGACTACGCCTCGTTCGCCGGCATTCCTGTCGCCGGCAACCAGGGCAGCCACGATCAGTTTCGCTTCGACGCCTGGCGCGTGGTGATGAACATGGCGGTCGACTACGCCTGGTTCAGCCGCGACGCTCGCATGATGACCCAGGTCGAAAAGTACCAGCGCTTCTTCGCCACGCGCTTGACGGACAACGACGTGCAGAACCAGCTCTTCACGCTGGATGGCACGACTCCGAGCGGCGGCGGTTCGACCGCGCTCACGGCCACGCTGGCGGCCGGCTCACTCGCCTCCAGGCATCAGGACCGAACGCGCTTCGTGAGCAACCTGTGGGACGTGGCGCAGCAGCAGGGTCAATACCGTTATTATCAGGAAGGCGTGTACCTGCTCGGCTTGCTGAACGTCGCGGGCCAGTTCAAGTTCGAGTGGCAATGATGGGCTGAGCCCCCGGCGCTCAGCGCCGGACGGCGGCAACCAGCAGCGCGATCAGCGCGATGCCCCCGACCCCGGTGGCAATGCCGACCGCAATGGGGCCGACGGAGCCCAGCTCCGTCACCCCGGCGCGCAGCTGGCGCATCATGGAGCGATGCCGCAGGCTCGCCCAGATGTTCACGGCCACGCCTGCAGCCACGACCGCGATACCCACGACCGCGCTGTCGAAGCGCTGCAATTCGCCGTGCCCGCCGAGACGAGCTAGCTCGCGCAGAAAGAACCCAAAGCGCGCGACCACAAACCCGAAGCCCATGAGCGCAATGCCCGTCCGTATCCAGGCGAGCAGGGTGCGCTCGGCGGCCAGGAAGTCTCTGGGATCGGGCATCGTTCAGGAGTCTTCAGGCTTCAGGCGACGGGCTTCAGCCTTCAGGAGGCGTGGTGAGACAGCGGCTAGGCGGTACAACTACTGACAGGCCCCGTTGCTGCAAGCAGTCGCACAGTTCGTCACGTTGACGAAGGTTCCGCTCGCCGAACAGGTGCGCAGCGTATTGCCGACGCACTGACGGCTGTTCGGCGTGCATACCTGAGCCACACACTGCCCGTTCGAGCATCCCGACGCACACTGCGTGGCGACCGTGGCCGTTCCGGACGCGTTGCAGACCAGGCGAGTGCTGCCGCTGCAGCTCGC
>Ga0164241_10004915_pt1 | contig 12743 bp, 9 predicted proteins | sample OricomyardsoilBY_FD_108780 | JGI IMG/M metagenome (GOLD analysis project Ga0164241, IMG submission 108780) | Backyard soil microbial communities from Emeryville, California, USA - Original compost - Back yard soil (BY) | ecosystem: Environmental > Terrestrial > Soil > Unclassified | place: USA...
TGGTGAAACTTATCGGCACGGGTACACGCATTGCTGTAGCGGCACAGAATTGCAGCGAACATGAATCAGGAGCGTATACCGGAGAAGTCTCAGCTGCTATGCTGACGTCAGTGGGTATCAAGCACGTTATCCTCGGTCACAGCGAGCGTCGTCAATATTTCGGAGAAGATAACTGGCTGTTGGCAAAAAAGGTGGATATCGCACTCAAGCACGGCATGACGCCCATCTTCTGCTGCGGCGAACCGTTGGAAGTTCGCGAAGCCAATGGACACGAAGACCTCGTAAAGCGTCAGGTAGAAGAAAGCCTGTTCCACCTCAGCGCAGAACAACTGCAGAAGGTGGTGATCGCTTATGAACCCGTTTGGGCCATTGGCACAGGCAAAACGGCGTCGGCTCAGCAAGCACAAGACATGCACGCGGTAATCAGGAAACATTTGGCTTCCAAGTACAGTCAGGCCGTGGCCGAGGAAATCACGATATTGTACGGAGGGAGCGTTGGTGCAGCGAATGCAAAAGAGCTTTTTTCTTGCCCTGATGTAGATGGTGGTCTTGTGGGTGGCGCATCTCTGAAATCACGCGATTTCACCGAGATCTCAAAATCAATTTAGGGCACAGCAACCTGCGCGATTGAGCGGTGCGCAGCGCGCGTATTCATGATCGCGATGGTGGTCTGAAGAGACTGGCGTCGCAGGTATTGAAAGAATCTAATTAGTTCAATACATCTTCCGCGATGTCTGGAGTGCGCCGCTTACGGTGTTATCCAGGTACTTTGATGTCGCAAAGCGAACGAAGCGCGCATGTGCTTCTGTTACTTTTAATTGCTGCACATGAATTCTTATTATACACGTCTTACTGTTGTTTGTTCTCCGGAGCTTTCCGAGCTGCTCATTGCTGAAATTGCTGAGGCAGGTTTCGACAGCTTCCTTGAGAATGACAAGGGCTTCGAAGCATACGTAGAGGGCGAGGGATACGACAAAAGTGCGATACGTGTGATCCTGGACAAGTATGCCGCGATGGGTCCAGTGACCTTTCAATACGACAAGATTGAAAAGGAAAACTGGAACGAACAGTGGGAGAAAAATTATGAGCCCATCGTTGTCGATGAGCGATGCATCATACGCGCTGAATTTCATCATCCTGAAAAACAATACCCGATTGAGTTAGTCATTACGCCGAAAATGTCATTTGGTACCGGGCATCATCAAACGACCTATCTGATGGTGCGGGCACAAATGAAAATGGATCATCGTAACAAACGCGTGATGGATGCCGGATGTGGAACGGCCATCCTTTCGGTGCTTGCGTCTAAGCTTGGCGCCAGCGAGGTAGAAGCATTTGACATCGACGAATGGAGCGTTGGTAACAGCCAGGACAACATAGCGCTCAATCACTGTAAAAACATTCATCATCATTTAGGCAAACTGTCGGAGCTGTCGTTCGAGGGAAAGTTCGATATCATTCTGGCGAACATTAACAAGAATGTTCTCTTAGAGGAAATCCCCCTTTATGCTCCTTATCTTCGGTCAGGAGGAGAACTATTGCTCAGTGGGTTCTTCACGGAAGACATCTCAGATCTTGAAGCGGTTGCTTCCCGGTATGGTTTAGCCAGGCAAGCGCAAGACGAAAGAGAGAACTGGGCATCGCTGCTTCTGCAAAAGATCTAGTGCGTCAATTCTTCGTCTGTTGGTGCCGTTTCATAAAGCACAACGCAATTAGTACACCACGCCTGATAATCGGAATGATCGGGTGCACGGCGCGCTACGTTTCAACGCCACAGGCAAATTCTTCGTCCGATGTTGCTGTCATCTGAAAGACAGAGGCACACGGCGCCATACAATAGCTACAACATCGCTTTACGTTCGACTTAAACGGCATATCCGCACCACGTTGCGTATTTCCTCATGTGCTGCAAGAGACACTCGCCAACAGGAAACAGAAGTAACAGTATCACTTTGCGTGCGGCGAGACGACATACCTTCGTCCGACGCCGCCGGTTTCTACGAGAAAGGCTGTATAGTTTTGGCAATAGAACGTTATACCGGTGAACAACTGGACTCGCAACGGTATGCGATGCCAGCAACAGAAGACTAAATATTTGGGATTTATTCAAATGGCTTTCAATTGCGCTTGATTGACCTGTATATTTCTCCGAACAAATCGCTCAATCATGAAGCCATCCATTTTCGCCAAGCTTTCCGCCATGATGCTCCTCGAATATTTTGTCTGGGGTGCATGGTATGTCACTATGGCGACCTACATGCAGGAGTTTCTAAAATCATCAGGCACCGACATCGGCGATGCTTATAGTGCACTCGCACTCGCCACCATGATATCGCCGTTTTTTATTGGCATGGTTGCGGATAGATTTTTCGCAGCGCAGAAGATCCTCGGCCTTTTCCATATTCTCGGAGGAATTCTTCTCTATGTCGCCACACAGATCAACAGCAATTCCGGTTTTTACTGGATCATTCTTGCGTATTCATTGTTGTACATGCCTACCATTGCACTTTCCAACAGCATTGCCTTCGGACAAATGACAGATCCGGGTAAACAATTCCCGTGGATTCGTGTTTTTGGTACCGTTGGATGGATTCTGGCAGGTATTCTCATTGCTGTTTTTGGAATCGAAAAAACACCTTACACATTTCAGATGGCAGCCGGTGCATCTATACTGCTGGGCTTGCTTGGCTTCTTTCTTCCGAACACGCCTCCGCGTGGAGCTTCTGCGGATGGAAGCGCGGCCAGTGCACTCGGTGCTGATGCCTTCGTTTTGTTCAAAGACAATGCTTATCTCATTTTCTTCATTGCTGCAGTACTGGTGTGTGTTCCGCTGTCATTCTATTATTCAGGTGCGAACCTCTTTCTCAACGACGTGGGTCTGAGCAATGCCGCCGGCAAGATGACTTTGGGTCAGGTTTCAGAAGGATTGTTTATTCTGGCCATTCCATTTCTTTTCAATCGGATAGGCGTTAAGAATATGCTTCTGCTTGGGATGCTGGCCTGGATTCTGAGGTATGTTTGCTTCGCCTATGGCGACATCGATTCGAACGTGTGGATGTTGTACCTGGGCATCATATTCCACGGCATCTGCTATGACTTCTTCTTCGTCACGGGATACATGTATACGGAAAAGAAGGCAGGCGAGAAGATCAAGAGCGCGGCGCAAGGCTTGTTCACTTTTGCAACGTATGGCCTGGGCATGGTAATCGGAACCAAGTTTTCGGGTTTTGTGATCGATCACTATACGACCGATGGGGTAAAGGACTGGACGAGCATCTGGTGGGTTCCGGCATTTGTGGCCATTGGCGTCCTCGTTTATTTCCTCCTCTTCTTTAAAGAAAAGAGAAACATCGAGCAGGCATCGTAAGAGAATAATGTTATAGTCAAGTTGACCATAACATTGTTGCAATCCGGAAGAAGAAGGTTTTTATCGCAACTATAGGTTCGTGAAATAACGCTAAACAGTACGCTTATGAATATTGCTATGCTTGGCTCCGGTTTTATCGCCCGGTTTTATGCTGATTCGCTTCAAGGCTATCGCAGCAAGGACAAAATCGTAAGTGTTTATTCACGTCGTAAAGAGAGTGCACAGAAGTTTGCGGATGACTACAAAGTTTCCTTCATCACCGACGTGTTGGAGGCAGCCATCGACAGACCCGATGTAGCCGTTGTTTGCATAGCGCTGCCCAATCATCTGCACGAAGAGGCCGTGATGCTTTGCTGCAAACATAAGAAGGCCGTCATCACCACGAAACCACTGGGCCGTAATGCGGCGGAGGCTAAGCGAATGCTGGATGCCGTAGAGAAGGCAGGTATATTCAATGGCTATCTCGAAGACCTGGTATATGCACCCAAGTTTCTCAAAGCGCTTTCAACGGTAAAGCAAGGCGCGTTGGGTCGCATCCTCTGGGCGAAGTCGCGGGAGACGCATCCCGGGCCGCACTCCGACTGGTTTTGGGACATCGAACAAGCGGGAGGCGGCTGCATCCTTGACCTCGGTTGTCATTGTGTCGAGATCACGCGCAGTTATATCGGGAAAGATATCAAACCCGTCGAAGTTATGTGCTGGGCCGATACGCAGGTGAAACCTATTGACGCCGAAGATCACGCCATTGCGCTCATCAAATATGAAAATGGTGCCATGGCGCAGTTCGAAGTCAGCTGGACATTTCGCGGAGGTCTTGACCTTCGTGACGAAGTAATGGGAACGGAAGGCACGATCTGGGTGAACAACTTTCTACGCACGGGCTTCGAGATGTTTACGACGGGCAAAGGCGGAGACTACATTGCAGAAAAAGCTGAGAGCAACTCCGGATGGCTGTTTCCAGTAGGGGATGAGTTGAACGAATTGGGCTACAACCACATGTTTATGGACATGTTCAATTCCCTCGAGCAAGGTAAAGCGCCTACTGAAACATTCTATGATGGTTACGTGGTTAACGCCGTATTGGACGCGGCGTATAAATCAGCAAAGACGAAACTCTGGGAACCTGTAGTGCTCGACGTTTGGCGTGGAAGGACAGGATTATCAAAAGACCAACACCTCGTGGACTATGACGCCGAGCATTATCTGGTCAAGGAGGAAGTAACGCACTATGGCGCAAAGAAGCTGATCCTGAAAAACAAGCAGTCTGGAAAGATATTCGAAAGGGTAATCGAGTAAGTCTCCATCAAGCAGGGCGACCAATGACACGCTTCAGTTCAGGCACCCTGCCGTTGTCAGACGGTGGCTTCGCCGGGCGCCTCAAGGGTAACTAGACCTTCTGGAAAAGTTCGGCGGACATAAATATGCGGCCGGACTTACCCCCGACATCAGCAACCTTGAGTCGCTCCAACAGCGAGGAGAGCGCAACATTCGGATACCTTTAGAAAGCATAGAAGGAGGCAAAGGTCCTCATGGAGTGCGCCACGACAGTGTCGGGTTTGCATAGGCTCTGTAAATGCCTTAATGGTTTCAAAGGTGATTGCCTTTGGTGTGATTCCCAAGCACCCAGGCCAACCGTTAGCTATCGCTCGCCGGTCCACCTTTCACAACCGTTTCAACGAGTGAGGCAACGCGTTCGCTCAATAGCGCTCTTGAGTATTTGCGCTCTGCCAGATTTCTGGCTGCCTGCTGATTCCTTTTCAGCAAAGAAGCATCGAGAATAAAGGGCTGAATGATTTCAGCAAACTTGTCCGGCCGTTGCCTGTCGACGTAGACGCCACAACGCTCGTGTTCGATTTCGTCTTTTATCCAACCCTCGAAATTCACTACGATGAGTTTGCCTGCGGCCAATCCATCGAAGTATTTGTTCGGGGATCCGGTTTCCAGAATCCTGAATGGCCGGTAGGACACGAAAATGGCGTCGGAAGCATCCATGAGCTGTTTCACTCCTTCGCGGTTTCTGAACTGAAGGAAAGTCACGTTTTTGAGGCTCAGCCGATTTACAGCCAACTTGTGTTGTTCCAGCATTGCACCTTCTCCACAAATGAAAAAGTAAACAGAGAGATTTGTCTGCTGCGCTGAACGCGCACATTCGATCAAGTGATCCAGGCCATTGGCAAATCCAACGGCTCCGATATACGAAACTACAAGTTGTTTCTCCAAAGCATGTTGGTGTCTGAATTCACTGTGTGCTTTCGCGGGTCCGTAAAATTCAATATCCGCCATGTTCGGAATTACGCAAACATCTTTACCAGCTACTTTGCGCTGTATCGCTTCCTTGATAGGCACTGACAACGCCACTATGGCTGTGGAATGACGATAGATCGTTCGCTCCAACCATTTCAGGGTTGCCTGAAGCGTACGGTCTTTCACAAAGCCCAGGGCGATTGGTGCATCAGGCCACAGGTCACCCACTTCAAAAATGTAGCGCAGACCATGAAAGCGCTTCAACCACATTGCCGTAAGGCCGGTGGTGAGCGGCACAGAAATAGCATAGCAGATGTCAAGTGCCGGCAACTTCGCGCTGAGACTTGTCGCGGCCCACACAAACTTTATAAAGGCCCGGCCCCTTCGCCAGAATCCAAACTTATTTTCATACGGTATGGGAAGGCAGTGAACATTAAAGCCATCCACAACCCTGAGCATATACTTCTTTGTGTTGGTAGCCGTGACCACATCGACACGAATACCTCGATCCGCCAGCGCCTTGGCGAGGTAATATGAACGGATGGCACCGCCGTCTTCAGGAAATTTAAAATGTTGATGAATGATGAGTACGTTCACAGTGCAAAGAAAGCATATTAAAAAATAATCGCTCCGGAGTTTAATCGTCGTGTTTACTTAATACCCAAAAAAATAAATATGAACGAGTTAAATGAAAAGTAAATTGCAACCGTTAACCACACGCAACCACCTCATGGATAAAATGATCTGGATTATCCTCGCCCTGCTATCGGGCGCTGTACTTCCTATACAAGCGGGATTAAACACCAGGTTAGGTGCTGCTGCCGCCAACCCCGTTTATGCTTCCACGATTTCGTTTCTTGTAGGTACGCTGGGATTGCTGGTGTATATCGCGATTACCAGACAAACTCCATCCTGGACCGGACTTAAGGAAGCACCGACCGTACTTTGGCTGGGTGGCTTATTGGGGGCATTTTATGTGACGGCAATAGTGCTTTTGTTTCCACGCCTAGGTCCGGGGCTAACGTTCGGACTTGTCGTCGCAGGTCAAATGACCGTTTCCGTATTGCTGGATCACTATAATGTGCTGGTCTCTAACCCGACGCCTATCAGCTATATGAAAGTGCTCGGCATCGCACTGATCGTTGCAGGTGTTGTTATCATTCGAAAATATTGAACTACTCAACGCCTAATTCAGTCAACTGCTTCTGGATGTCGGATGAACAATTCAATATGCATAGTGAGTCAACGGAACATTTGACTGTCGCATTGAAAGGTTATGATTCGAAGTGATCCGGGCTATCTGGCGGATATGACTTCCGATGACTCCCAAATCCATCCAGGGTATAACGAGAATCTGCTCACTCAACAGGCAGTTGATTTTGACACAACTATTCCAGGGCAACAGCTTCGACATTCTTCACAAGACCGCACGATCAAATAAAAACTGGCAGTATATTATTTACGCGGGGTTGCCTTAAGCAGGTTCATGATCTTAAAATAGATCTCTGTGTTGTTGTAGACACCTGTGAACTGATCCGCGCCCGGACCAAACGCAAATACAGGTACAGGTATGCCCGTGTGCCCGCCAGTGCTGAAACTGCCTCGCACACTACCCGTTTGAAAATCACCCCCCAGCAATGAAAGGCCACCCGTTTCGTGATCTGCCGTTACCACCACCAGTGTTTCTCCATGGGTATCGGCAAACTTGATCGCCTCGCCTACCATCTTGTCGAAATCGAGTAGCTCCGTAGTAAGGTATGGAAGCTCATTGTTGTGTCCTCCCCAATCTACCTGCGCGCCTTCAAACATCATGAAGAATGGACGACCACTTTTGACGCTTGAAGCGGTCGCCTTTTTGAATGCAGTGGTCAGGAAATCGCCACGCCCGTTGGACTTTCTAAGGCCTGCTTTATCATCAATCACTACGTACCGGGTAGACCGAATGGTATCCATCGACGTCCATTGATTAGCTACCGTATATCCCTTTGCGTGCAGTTTTGCAAAAAGATCCTGTTTGTCGCCGCGTTCGTTGAACGACTTGACGCCCGCGCCGACCAGGATATCTATGTTACTTGACATAAAATCCTGAGCGATTTCCTGACTCATCGACCTGTTATTCTGATGAGCATAGAAAGATGCCGGTGTGGCGTCCGTAATGTCGCCGCACGATGCGATGGCGATGTGATAACCTCTCTGCTTGAGCTGCTCGGCGACTGTGGGTAGCCTTGTACCTAAGGAGTCAACGCCAACGTAGTGGTTATTGGTCTTTTTTCCGGTCGACATTGCCGTAGCTCCCGCTGCGGAATCCGTAATGTAACTGTCCGAAGATCGCGTGATTGACAGTCCCACAGTGCTCATATTAAAAATGTTCAAGGCGTGGTGATTCGCGGTGAATCCACTATAAAACTGGGCAAGCCCCGTTCCATCAGCAATGAGCAGGATAACGTTTTTCGGAGCCAACGCCGACGCGAACACGCGGGTCGGGCGATAAACCGGTTGCTGAGCGACCAATTGGAAATTGTTGTGACGGAATTGCGACACATACTTTACAGCGTCCTGAGGATGGTCGCTATTGATGACGTCGATATTAAGGCGAATGAAAGTAGCCCATGCGTTGGCATTGTCCGGCGACCCCCAGAGTCTAAGCCTCTTACCCTGCGCATGCGCTGCATCTCTGACCTGCTCAATCTTAGCGATATCATCCGCAGCCATGTCCCCTCTCCCGTTCCACTTCGAATAGCGCGCAAAGCTATCGCTGATCAATGCGAGACGCGCCGATTGCGCAGCGTCATACGTGGTGGCTGGACGCCCATCGAAATACACAAATGACGGATACTGCGAAAATGCTTTAGGCTCCGGCATATTGCCGCTGATCACGATACGAAGGCTCTTGCTCGTCGTCAGCTCTTTGTAACGCGCTAACAGCGCAACCAACGCCTTGAGCGTGGAGGCCGACTCCGATTTGATGTCGATCATTAACGTAAGGTGCCGTGAAGTGTCGGCAAACACGAACCCTTTGTTCCTTTGCATTTGAGTCGCCAGCGGCCGAAGGTATAGAGTCTCCAACGTTCGATCCTGCGAAATCTCCGCTTCGGCATGGGCTACCACTAGACTACCACGTTGAAGAAACACATCGGCCTCCACGTAGCCGACACCCGCCAGGTATGCCTCATAAAAGGGCACCTGCTGCAAATAGTCATTGTGACTGAATACCGAGTGGGGACCGTAATTGACTTCCTTCGCCATATTAGCCGATTGGCTGTAAGCTGAAATTCCAGCTAACACCAACCCAAGTGCACATAGTAGTTTATTCATTGTCTTCATTGAGGGTTACAAGTAAGTCCTTCGTGCTCAGAAATCATGAGGGATCGAAATTAAGGTATTGTCAAATCTTCATGATGTCTATTCGTCATGATCCAACGCTTCTATGTGATCTCTGGATTGACGTCTGTGCCGATACGATAGCTTTCGCCAACGCTGCTGAGGCACTTGAAGACCAAAACATCATTGCCAGTTGTTGCTAATTGTTCCGGTAAATTAAATCGATTGCAAAGGGAGGCCAAATACCGCAATCCGCAAATTAAGATACAAAAAACGCAGGTCGATTCCTGCGCCGACGAAACCACTCAAAGGTCTTCGCCACGATGCTCACGCCAACACAGGAAGTTTGCGTGAATAATAATCATCCATCGTCACCTGACTCAAATTGCCCACACAATGGCTCGCCTGACACTGAGTTCGGGTAGATTTACTATCTTTGTGTTCTCATCAAAATCGACGCATGTAGTAGATAACTTTTTTTGCTGAAATAATTGATTCCGCGCTTCATGGCGTTGGATATGTATTCTCAAAAAAGTAATCTATGTTATCATTAGACAGCGTCTCCTACGCGCTTTCCACTGGCGAGCGCATATTCGATAAGGTCACCTTTTCTCTCAACGAACACCAGAAAGCAGCACTCATTGGAAGCAATGGTGTCGGCAAGTCAAGCCTGTTCAAGGTCATCACTGGCGATGTGCGGGCTGAAGGGTCCGTCTCAACTTCGGAAATACCGTACCTCGTGCCTCAGTTGTTCGGGCAGTATGATCACCTGACCCTGGCCGAGGCCATGCGCGTTGACGTGAAGCTTCGCGCACTCACGGAAATACTTAACGGTGGGGCTACGGACCAAAGATTATCCGAGCTCGACGACGATTGGTCCATTGAGAATCGCATACGCGAAAGCCTCGACTACTGGGAATTAAATGCGCATGACCTCAACGATCCCGTTGGCAATCTAAGTGGTGGCGAGAAGGCAAAGGCATTTCTGGCAGGCTTAATGATTCACGCGCCAGGATTGATTTTGCTTGACGAGCCAACGAATCACCTCGATGTCCATACCCGACGAAAGCTATATCAATACGTGGAAACATCCTCGTCTACCATGTTGATCACGAGCCATGATCGAGCGCTATTGGCGTTACTCAACCCGGTTATCGAATTATCCAGAAAGGGGATTTCTACATATGGTGGCAACTACGCATTCTACGCGCTTCAAAAACAAGGTGAAGTCGATGCCCTTTACACGGACATGAGGAACAAAGAGGCGGCGTTGCGCAAGGCCAGGATAACGGCCCGCGAAACTATTGAACGCCAACAAAAACTGGACGCACGGGGGAGGCGAAAGCAGGAAAAGGCTGGACTCCCCACAATTGTGCAGAACACATTAAAGAATAATGCCGAACGAAGTACTGCCAAAATAAAAGCTGTCCACGGGGAAAAGCTTCGGGATATCGCCTCCGATCTTCATGAAATACGGGAGTCACTACCCGATCTGAGTCAGATGAAACTCAACATCGGACCTTCGACAATCCCCGCTGGGAAAATACTCTTCGAAGCCTCAGGCATCGCGTTTCGATATCATCATTCGCTCTGGCAGTCACCGCTTAATGTAAGGATCCGCAGCGGAGAACGATGGCGTATCAAAGGTCGCAATGGATCTGGCAAAAGTACGCTGGCGCGCATCATTCTTGGACAACTGGCTGCTCAAGAAGGAATTGTCCATCGCATCTCCTTCAGCAATATGAGCATTGATCAGAATTACTCACAGATTAACAGTAGCCTTACCGTTTCAGCACAGGCCAGCGAGGTAAACATCAGGAACCTTGATTTGCACGAAGTGAATGTTCGTCTCAATCGTTTCCTTTTTCCATCCGACACCTGGGAAAAGTGTTGCGACCAGCTGAGTGGTGGTGAGCGCATGCGGCTGATGCTTTGCTGCCTGTGTATTGCCGAAGCAGCGCCTGATGTGATTGTTCTGGATGAACCGACAAACAATCTTGACATCCAGAGTGTGGAAATTCTCATCGCAGCGATTAATGAATATCAAGGGACACTAATTGTTATTTCGCATGACGAATACTTCTGTGAACAGCTTCGATTAGGACATGAAATCAACCTGTAATCGTCAGGATTTTTATAATCGACTTGCGCGTCGATTGCAGAAAAAAATGATTGCAACGCTGCATCTTCGGCCGCTTCATTTACCGCTGATCAATTCTCACAAAATTCTATCGGTATTCTCATGTCATTCTAATAACATTCTAATTCAGGATACGAAGCAATGCGCGAATTTTGAGATTCAACTTGCGGAATTGCAAAGCATGAAAGTTCTTCTCATCGAAGATGATCCTACGGTAGCCGCACTAATACGTCGTGGTCTGCTGGAAGCGTCATATACAGTGACGTTGGCTGACGACGGTCTCGTGGGATGGGACATGCTGCTTAAGTATCAGTTTGATATAGTACTGCTCGATGTGAAACTTCCAGGACTCAGCGGATTTGATTTATGCAACCGTATGCGGAATAAGAATGACCGCACGCCTGTTATTATGTTGTCGGCACTCGGGTCGTCAGAAAATGTGATCAACGGACTCGAAAGTGGCGCTGATGACTATTTGATAAAGCCCTTCAAATTTTCGGAGCTTGTGGCGCGTATGGGAGCCGTTATACGACGATCTGGTCCTGTGACCAGTGATCTTCACCACCTGGCCATTGACACCCTGCTGATCGATATGGAGGGACGTTACGCGGTTCGGGAAGGAACAAAAATCAGCCTTACTATCACAGAATTCAAGCTTCTCGAATTTCTCGTACGCAACGCAGGTCGCGTGATTTCGCGGTCGGAGATATTGGAGAATGTCTGGAATAGCAGTCAAACGAGCAATTACAACGTAGTGGATGTATACATCGCCTATCTGCGCAGAAAAATCGACAGGAACAGTCATAAGAAGCTCATTCAAACGGTAACAGGAATGGGATTTGTGGTTCGCGCGTGAGCAAACAGATTCTCACAACATTCTAATTTCGTTGCAAGCCCCCTCTAATAGCGAACGCGTTACTTGCTTTCGGAACAAGAGGTGGACTATGAGAAACATATTGATACCCACGAATTACGAAAGAGATACGTTTGACGCCATTCGTACGGCGTCTAACCTGGTGCAAAGCGATACGAACATCGTATTGCTCAGCGCAACAGAGATCGGCAACTCAATTCAGGAACTTTTATTTCTGTCGACCGATTGCCAGATAGACAAGGTTAGAAGGAAATCGCTAATCAATCGGTGGTCGCGATACAGGGGAGCTGGAAATGCAAATGTAAGCGCGACGTGGCTGCTGCAGGAACATCATCAGTTGGGGATATCAGCAGGAATAATAGCTTCTGTATTGGATCGATTCGAAATCGACCTGGTAATTATTCCTCCATCGCTGCCCAACAGTCCGATGCAAGCGCATCGACGACTGATATCCGTGTTGGAGGCGAGCGACTGTCCGGTGATGATGCTGCCCTATTCTCTCGAACATCAGTCCAACTCTGGCGCTATACGCACGCTTCTGCTCAGCGGGCAAGGCGGACAAATACCATCGCACATTGATGCACTATCTCTGGACATTGTGCATCAGATGGAGCCGGATAGCGAAGGGAGCGATCTCCTCGTGCGCTTGCTGGTGGATGCGCTGGGTATTGAGTTGGTTATTCAACCAAAGCGGGGATCGTCAAAAACGAACGTGCGTCCCTCCGATTCATTAGGTATAGCCGTTTTATCGGTGTAAGAAAAGTTAAAAGAGAAGTTGATATGCTGTTGAAGAAAAA
>Ga0164241_10004916_pt1 | contig 12742 bp, 9 predicted proteins | sample OricomyardsoilBY_FD_108780 | JGI IMG/M metagenome (GOLD analysis project Ga0164241, IMG submission 108780) | Backyard soil microbial communities from Emeryville, California, USA - Original compost - Back yard soil (BY) | ecosystem: Environmental > Terrestrial > Soil > Unclassified | place: USA...
CCTCGGCTTTTCCTGGTGGGGCGGCACGCGCCGCCCCCCTCGGCCGAAGTGAATTCGGCCGCGCCTCCCCCCACGCGGCGACGCTCGAAGTCGCTAACTCGTGAACTTCGTTGACCCAGCAAACCGTTTGTCGCCCCAGCGCCCTTCAACGCTTGGGGTCGTGCCAGAGCGTGCCGGGGGCCAAGATGCGATTCGCCTCGCCCGGACCCCAAGTGCCCTTTTCGTATTCGTAAATGGGCGTGGCGTCGCCCAGAATTGGCTCGACGATCCGCCACGCCGACTCCACGCTGTCGACGCGCGCGAACAGGTTGGCGTCACCGCGGAACGCGTCGCCAATCAGCCGCTCGTACGCGCCCATTTCGGCGGGGTTCTGCTGAGTGACGAACAGCTCGGTGCTGTCGCCGGCCATGGCTTCGCCCGGGCGCTTGACGCGCGTGCCGATGGCGATGGCAAAATCGGGACCGAGCCGGAAACGCAGGTAATTGCCGCGCTGCGCGACCGTCTCCTTGAAGACCATGTGCGGCGGCCGATGCAGCTCGACCAGCACCTCGGTCACGGTGACGGGCAAATTCTTGCCGGTGCGCACGTAGAACGGCACGCCCTCCCAGCGCCACGAATCGACGAAGAACCCGATCGCCGAAAACGTCTCGACGGTGGAATTCTTGGCCACGCCCTCTTCGTCGCGATAGCCCTGACATTGGCCGCGTACGCAATACTCGGGGGACACGGTGCGGATCGACTTCAGCAGCTGCGTCTTCTCGTCGCGCAGGGCTTCACGGTCACCGGCGGGCGGCGGCTCCATCGCCAAGAACGCGATCACCTCGAGCAGATGGTTCTGCACGACGTCACGGATCGCGCCCGCTTCTTCGTAAAAGCGCCCGCGACCGGCGACGCCGAACTTTTCGGCCATCGTGATCTGCACGCTCTTCACGTAGTTGCGGTTCCAAATCGGCTCGAACATCGAGTTGGCGAAGCGAAAGTACAGCAGGTTCTGCACCGGCTCTTTGCCCAAGAAATGATCGATGCGAAAGATGTTCGCTTCGTCGAACACCTTGTGCAGCGTGCTGTTCAGCAAGCGGGCCGACGCGAGATCGCGGCCGAACGGCTTTTCGACCACCACGCGCGCGCCCTGCGAGCAACCGCTGGTCCCCAACGCCTCGACCACGTTGGAAAAAACGCTCGGCGGAATCGACAGGAAGTAAACGGGGCTTTTGGCGTTGGCCTCGTCGAGCGTCTGCTTGATCTTGCGAAACAGCTCTTCCTTCGTGTAGTCGCCGTCGACGTAGCGCAGGCTTTGCGAGAGCGCCGCGAAGGCCTTTTCGTCGACTCCGCCGCCGAACTCTTGAATGCTGGCGCGCGCGCGCTCGCGCAGGTTGTCGAGACTGGAGCCGCCGCGCGACACCCCCACGATCGGAAAAGGCGCGTGCCCCCGCTTGAGCATCCAGTGCAAAGCCGGGAAGATTTTCTTGAACGCCAGGTCCCCGGTGGCCCCAAACAGAACGAACGCATCAGAAAGCGGCTCAGGCATTGCTCATCCTTATAGGGCGCGCCTGGCAGACAAGAAAGCGGGCCAGGGAGCCTGGCAGGCTACCATTGTCGCCCCTCGGCCGCCGAGCTGTTATGCTGCGGCTCGAAGCAGGCCTCACTCTTAGGTCAGGAGGAGCTTCGGCCGCTAATGACGGATGTGCGCGAACGCCGTGACGGCAAGCGGAGTCCCCCGCGCTCGGGGACCGGCCGCGAAGAGCTGCGGAGCACGTGGTTCCGCCCGTACTTGTTGCGCCTGCGGGCCGAACGAGGCGAAGCGGCCTTGCGTGCGCTGTTGGCGACGGCCGGCATTCCGATCGGCCTGATGAGCGACGACTCCGGCTGGCTGTCGGTGAGCGCCGGTAAACGACTGTTGCGCGCCATCGCTTCGGCGCTCGGCCCCGGCGCGGTCGCCGATCGCGGGGCGTGGATGACGCATCCCGAATCGCTGGGCGCGTACGTGCGCATGTTGCGGGTCGCCTCCGCGCCCGAAGACGCCTACCGCTACTTGGCCGCCAACGCTTCCGAAACGACGCGCGTCGGTACCTGCGAGCTCAAGACCGCGGGCCCCAACTCCGCCGAAATCATCTATCGGCCTCGGCCCGAAAGCGAAGAGGGTCAAGGCGACGAGCTTTTGTGCGCCGCCCGGCGCGCCGAGCTCTCCGCCATTCCGCTGATCTGGGGCCTGCCCAACGCGAGCATCGAGCATCCGCGTTGTTTGGCGCGCGGCGACGCCGAGTGCGCCTACCAGGTCCGCTGGCGGTTCGGACAAAAGCGCTCCATCGCGCTCGGCGCCTTGCTAGGAGCGGCCGCCAGCGGCGGCGCGGTGATGATTTCCGGCAGTTTTCTGGGCGCCACCATCGGCGCGGGCGTGGGCGGCGCGCTGGGCGCGGCGCTGGGCATCGCCTCCGAGCGCGTCAGCGAAGAGCGCTCGTTGCGGGTTTTCGAGAAGCACCGCATCGCCGCCTTGGAGCGCGGGCTCGAGGTGCGCGGGCACTTCCGTGAAAACGCCGCCGGCGACATGGTCGGCAGCGTGCTCGGCGGAAAGTACCGCATCTTGCGCAAGATCGGCTCCGGCGGCATCGGCGTCGTGTACGCGGCCGAGCACGTCGGGCTCGGTACCGAGGTCGCGGTCAAAGTGTTGCGCGGCGCCGCCGCCATGGATGCCTCCGAGATCGCCCGGCTCCGGCGTGAAGCGCGCGTGCAAGGCTCCATCGAGCACCCCAACGTCATCCGCACGCTCGACTTGGACGAGCTGCCGGACGGCTCGATTTACGTCGTGATGGAGCTTTTGCGCGGCAACAGCTTGGCGTCGTTGCTCAAGCACAACGGCTTGGTCGCGCCGGGCTTCGCGGTGCCCATGTTCCTGCAGGTGTGCCGCGCGCTTTGGGCCGCCCACCAGCTGGGCGTCGTGCACCGCGACTTGAAGCCGGGCAACATCTTCATCTGCGACGACAAGGTCGTCAAAGTGCTCGACTTCGGCATGAGCAAATTCAGCGAAGCCGAATCGCTCACGCAAGACGGTTACACCCTCGGCACCCCCGAATACATGGCCCCCGAGCAGTGTATCGGCGCTCCCGTCGACGCCCGTACCGATCTTTACGCCCTCGGGGTGATGATGTTCGAAGCCGTCACCGGCGATTTACCGATCCGCGGCCGTAATCGCCGCGAGTTGCTCGAGCTTCATCAGCGCGCCATCCCGCGCAGCATCATCGAAGCGCGCCCCGACCTGCCCCTGCCCGAAGGCCTGAGCCAAGCCATCGCCCAATGCTTGCGCAAGCGCGCCGCCGAACGCCCGCCCAACTCCAAAGAGCTCGAGCGAATGCTGCTGTCCATCCCGCTCGAAGGCCTACCCGAAGAGTACCCGAACGACATCCCGCGCCACTCGTCCGACGCGCCCTCGTCGCGCTCCATCCCGGCCCGGTAGGTAGGCCCCGCCCCGGGCTGCCCAGCTGGGCAGCCCACGCTGTCCGTCGTGGGGCATATCTGGCACGACGCTAGTCGGCTCGCTCCCGGTGAAAAATCGGGGCCTCCCGGCGCCGTGCCAGAGCTATGCTGCGCGGCAATGTCGCGTTGGTCTTGGTTGTTCGGCTTGTTCGCCTTCAGCGCGTTGATGGGTGACGCGCAGGCGTTTACGCACGTGGTGACCGAGAAAGACACGTTGGCGTCCATCGCCGAGCGCTACTACGGGCGCTTACAGTTCGAGAAGCTGCTCGTCGCGGCCAATGATTTGGACGCGCGCGGCGGGTCGCCGATCGTGCGCGGCATGCGGTTGGAAGTGCCGGCGCTGGGTCACCGCGTGGTGCGCCAGGGCGAAACCTGGGACAGCCTGGCGGCGGAGCTGCTCGGGTCGCCCAAGCGTTCGGACGTGCTCTCGCTCGCCAACGACTCCAGCCCGTGGCTCACCCCCGAAGAAGGCGCCGAGATCATCGTGCCCTTCAACCTGCGCGTGTTGCCCGACACCGGCGATACGCTCATCACCATCGCCTACCGGTTCTATGGCGACATGAACCGCGCCTGGGTGCTCGATCGCTACAACGGGTTGGGCGGGCGCAAGCTACAACCAGGCGACGTCGTGTTGGTGCCGCTGACCGAGCTACCGCTCAGCGACGCCGGCAAGCAGGCGGCACGCGCTTCGGCCGGCGCCGCGTGCTCCCAAGCGCAAGGTGAAACGCGCGGCGTGCAAAAGAAGGTCGCGCAAGAGCTACCCGCGCTGCTGGCCGACATCCGCAGCGGTCGCTACGTCGACGCGGTCGCGCGCGGCACGCGCTTCTTGGCGTCGGCCGAGCTGAGCGAGCCGCAGGTCGCGCTGGTACAACGTCAACTGCTCGAAGCCTACGTAGCGCTCGAAGCGCCCGGCCTCGCCACCGCCGCGTGCGGCGAATGGCTCAAGCGCAGCCCGGGCGTCAGGCTGTCGCCGGTCGAGCTTTCGCCCAAAATTTTGGCTGTTTGCGGTCGCGCCACGTGACCGAGGTCCGCTCCAAGCTCGACTGGGGCGCGTTCGCCCCGCTGCGTCTCAAAGCGCGCAGCGTGGCCGACGGCGTGTACGCCGGCAGTCACAAGAGCCCGCGCAAAGGCTCCGGCGTCGAGTTCGGCGGCCACCGCGCCTACGTGCCGGGCGACGACCTGCGCTACATCGATCGCCACGCGCTGATGCGCCACGGCGAGCTGTTGATCCGCGAGTTCGAGACCGAGACCGACCGCGACCTGTGGCTGTTCGTCGACGCCACGAAATCGATGTCGTACGCAGGGCCCGGAGCACCCGGTCCGAAGTACGCCTTCGCCGCGTTGCTGGCCGCGGCGTTGGCCTACATCGCGGTCCGCACCGGCGATCGGGTCGGGCTCGACTTTTTGGGTGGCAAGGGCGCACGCTCGATCCCGCCGCGCTCGGGCCGCGACGCCTTCGAGCGCATCGCGCTGGCGCTCGAAGACGTCGAGCCCGATGGCGATCTGAGCGGCGACAAAAGCCTGATCGAGCAAGCCCTCGGCCAAGCCCAACGCGGTGCGCGCCGCGGGGCGATTCAAGTCGTGCTCACCGATCTCCTCGATCTACCGGCCGGCAGCCTGCAAGCCCTGACCACGCTCACGACGCGCGGACGACTGCTGCAGGTCATTCAAGTCCTGTCGCCCGCCGAACGTGATTTTCCGTTCGAAGGCGCGGTTCAGCTACGCTCGTTGGAGGGCAAAAGCATCGTCGAAACCGACGGCGCGCTGTCACGCCAAAATTACCTGGCCGCTTTGGCCGCCGCTCAACGTAACGCCGAGCAGCAGCTCGTACCGCGCGGAGGACGGCTGCTCAAATGCGCCACCACCGACGCCCCCGAAGAGCTGGTGCGGCGAATCTTGAGTAGCCACGTGGAGCCCACGGCGTGAGCTTCATCACCGTCTTCGCCCTCGGCCTGTCCCTGCTGGTGTTGGCTCCCACGCTGGCGCACTTGCTGCGTCGCGGCCGACCCAACGAGCAACCCTTTCCTGCCGCCGCGCTCGTGCCCGTCACGCGCTCCACGGCGCGCGAACGCAGCCGACTAGAAGACCGCGGTTTGCTGCTGCTGCGCGCGCTGATGATCTTGTGTCTGGCGTTGCTGGGCGCCGGCCCGCTCGTGCGCTGTTCGCGCGTGGCGCTAGGCCGTAGCGGCGGTGCCTCCGTAGCGATCGCGATCGTCGTCGACGACTCGGCCAGCATGCGCACCCGCTTGAGCAACGGCAAAACGCGCTTCCAACGCGCGGTGGAAGGCGCGCACGAGCTGCTCGGCAGCGCTCGCGAAGGCGACGCGGTCGCGCTGGTGCTGGCCGGCAAACCCGCCCGCCTTTCGCTCGCGGCCGCGACCGATCTGCAGGCGGCGTCCCGCGCCGTGGACGAGCTCCGTCCGAGCGATCGCGCGACGGACTTGACCGTTGCCATCGCGCTCGCCAACGCCGCCCTCAGCAGCTTGCCCCACAAGGACAAGCGCGTGATCTTGCTCAGTGATTTGGCAGGCGACCTGCCCCCGGAGCCGAGCCCGGGGGTGTGGACGGCATTGCCCGAGCTCGCCAGCAAGAGCGACGACTGCGGCGTGCTGCGCGCGGAACAAAGCGGACCGCGCGTCACCGCCGTCGTGGCCTGCTCCAGCGAGGTCGCCGCTCGTGCGCGCACGCTGAAGCTGGTCAGCAAGGACGCGTCCGCCAAGGCCGAAGCTCGCTTGGTCGTCCAACGGGGGGAGCAAACCCTGACCCTCGAGGCCAAGGCCGGTGCCAGCGGCACCGTCGAGCTCACCGGCGCCGACCAGAACCCCGACGACGACCGCGCCGACATCGCGCCCGAGTCGCGCGGCCTCAGCCTGGCCGTCCACGTCGATGTCGCCGGTGAAGCGGTCGCGACCGGCGGCGCTCCGTTGCTGGAGCAAGCGCTGCACTCGCTATCGTACGGCATCCCCGTACGTCCCCTGGCCGAGCTGCCGCGCGAAGCCACGGAATTGAACGACGTCGCGGCCCTGTTCATCGACGACCCTCCCGGCTTGACCCCCGAAACGCGCGGCGTCATCGACGGCTGGGTCGAAGGCGGGGCGGTGGCGGCGTTGTTCTTGGGGGCGCGCGCTCACGACACGCAGCTGGGCGCCAGCCTGGAGCCGTTCATGCGCGGCGCGGTCGATTGGGAGCCACTGCCGGCCGGAACCGACGTCGACGTCGGTTCCTTCAATTGGCTCGGCGCCGAAGCCGACAGCTTGAAGCAACTGGCACCGAAGGGCCGGGCCCGCTTGGACAGCGCGATTTTACCAGGGGCCGAGGTCGTCGGTCGCTGGAGCGACGGCAAAGTGCTCGTCACTCGCCAAGAGCGCGGACGCGGCCTGCTCTTCAGCGTCGGCCTGCCGGTCTCGGTCGAGGTCAGCGATCTACCGCTCCGACCGGCGTTTCTAGCCCTGCTCGATCACATTGTCGGCGAGGCGTTGCGCCGGCGGGGTCCGCGCGCCAGCGAGGCCGGCACCGAATGGTGGTTCCCCGCGTCCGGCAACCTGCAAGTCACGGGCAGCGCGGGCCCGCTGGTGTTGCGCGAAGCCGACGGCCAGCGCGTCGTCACGCCGGAAACGAGCGGCCGCTACACCATCAACCTGAACGGCAAGAGCGAGGCGCGTTTCATCACGCTGCCCGCCGACGAAGTCTTGAGCGTGCCCAAGCAGGACTTGCCCAATACGTGGCGCGCGACCAAAGGCGGCGCCGCTCCGCAGGTCGACGCGTCACCCGAGCTGAGCTGGTTACTGCTCGGCCTGCTGGCTTTGGAGGTCGGCGCGCGCTTCTGGCGGCTGGTCCGTGAGCGTCGCGCCCAAGGTGCTATACAGCCGGCCCCGCCATGACCGACGCCGTCAAGTCCCCCTTGCAAGAGCTCGCCGAGCGCTTCCGACAAGCCGTTTCGAGCGCCTTCGGGCCCGAGCACGCGGGCGTCGATCCGCTGGTACGCCGCTCCGATCGCGCGGATTTTCAGGCAAACCTGGCCATGAGCTTGGGCAAGAGCCTCAAGCGCCCGCCGCGCGAGGTCGCCCAAGCCCTCATTCAAGCGCTGAAGGTCGACGACATCTGCGACAAGGTCGAGATCGCCGGTCCGGGCTTCATCAACCTCACGCTGAAGAACAGCTACTTCGACGGGCTGCACGCCGCGACCTTGCAAGATCCCCGGCTGGGCGTCGCCACCACCCAGCAACCCGACACCGTCATCGTCGACTACGGCGGTCCCAACGTCGCCAAAGAAATGCACGTCGGCCACCTGCGCCCGTGCGTGATCGGCGACTGTTTGGTGCGCGTGCTCGAATTCTTGGGCCACGACGTCATTCGCCAGAATCACATCGGTGATTGGGGTACGCCCTTCGGCATGCTGATCGAGCACCTGCTCGATCTGGGCGGCGCCGACAACGCGACCGAGCTCTCGGTCGGCGAGCTCGATGCCTTCTACAAGGCCGCGCGCAAAAAATTCGACGACGACGCCACCTTCGCCGAACGTGCGCGTCAGCGCGTCGTGCTGCTGCAGGGCGGCGACGCGCCCACGCTCGCGCTGTGGCGCACGCTGGTCGACGCCTCGACGACGTATTTCGAGAAGGTGTTCGCGCGGCTGGGCGTAACGATGACGCCCAAGGACACCCGCGGCGAGAGCTTCTACAACCCGTTTCTGCCGGAAATTGCCGCCGATTTGGAGCAGCGCGGCGTCGCCACCATCGGCGACGGCGCCTTGTGCGTGTTCCCCGAAGGCTTCAAGAATCGCGAGGGCGCGCCGCTACCGGTCATCGTGCGCAAGTCCGACGGCGGCTTCGGCTATGCCGCGACGGATCTGGCCGCGCTTCGTTACCGCGCTCAACAGCTGCACGGCACCCGCATTCTGTACGTCGTCGGCTCACCACAGGCGCAGCATTTCGCCATGGTGTTCGCGGTCGCGCGCATGGCGGGCTACGTGCCCGAAAGCGTCCGCACCGAGCACGTCGGCTTCGGCTCCATCTTGGGCCACGACCGCAAAATGATGAAGACGCGCAGCGGCGAGACCCTGCGTCTGATCGAGCTGCTCGACGAAGGCCGTGAACGCGCCCTGGCCGAGCTCGAGAAGCGCGAAGTCGCGCTGACGCCGGAGGCCAAGCTGCTGCTCGCCCAAAGCCTGTCGCTGGCCGCCATCAAGTACGCCGATCTGTCGAGCGACCGCATCAAAGACTACGTCTTCGATTGGGATCGCATGCTGGCCCCCGAAGGCAACACCGGTCCCTACCTGCAGTACGCGCAGGCGCGCCGCCGTTCACTGCTGCGCAAGCTCGCAGCCGGTGAAACCGTCGACGGCAACGCGATTCGAATCCAGCACGATCGTGAACGTGCGTTGGCACTGTTGCTCGTCGGCTTTGGTGAAGCGGTCGAGTCGGTGGTGGTAGCGCTCGAGCCGCACAAGCTGTGCTCCTTCTTGTACGAGCTGGCCAGCGCGTTTGCGTCGTTCTGGGTCGAATGCCCAGTCCTGAAAGACGACGTTCCGCCGGACGTTCGCGCATCGCGCATCGCTCTGACCGACCTGACCGGTCGGGTCCTGGTGCAAGGCATGTCCTTGCTGGGCATGGACGCGCCCGAGCGCATGTAGGTAGGCGTGTAAATCTCGATCGCACGAGGCGGCCCGGTTTCGACACGGAGGCTTCTGCGATTCGGGCTGCAGCTTGGCAGCCCAAAGATTGTGACGAATCCTGAGTGGCAGACCGAGAATTCCGGCGGTCTTTCCCCACCGGCTCGCCCCGCTTTCGCAATCGTAGCCGTCGTGATAGTTCGCGAAGGCCATGCGTCACTGGGTGCCCGCCTTCACGCTCCTGCTCGTGTCCGCCTGCAGCTCGGCCGGCCCCTACGGCTACAGTCGCACCTACGCGCCGCTCAGCGCCGAGGACGACGCCGCCGAAGGCGCCCGCGAATACGATCCGGTCATGGCCGAGCGCGACCGCGCCGAGTGGAAGAAGCACAACGTCAGCATCTTCGGCATCGTGACCAAGCGCGCCGAAGGGCCGAACGGCATGGCCTACGTCACGCTCAGCGTGCGCACGCTCGAAGTGCGCAACTTGTGCGAAGCCCTCGACGAGCAAACGTGCCGCGTGACGGTGGGCGAGCACGAGTTCGCGATCGTGCACGCTCTGCTGAAGCTTTCGCCGACCGACGACATCGGCGAAAAGAGCGTGAACCGCGGCTCGCTCGTGCGGGTGCTGGGCAAGCTCACCGACGACGTCGACCCGGAGGACGGCACGCCCGTGTTCCGGGCCACCTATTACCGCCACTGGCCGCGCAACTTCTTCGTCACGACCGCCAGTCGTCCCGACATGACGATGTAGTTGGTCCTAGGGCCGCGCGCTCACAAACTGCCGAGCGCCCAACCCATATTGTACTGAAAAAGCACGGAGGTTCCGGAAGGGCGATCGGCTTTGCGGCTGCCGCACGAGGTGACGGGCGACGTAAAGGTCTCGCAAGTCTCCTTCACGCTGCCGCCGAACGAATGCCCAATCGCCAGCTCGAAGCCGACGCGCAGGTTGCGACGCGTGATCCACTCGAACGGCAGACCGAACGCCAGCGTCGTTCCGTAAGCCAGCACGTCCGTACGCTGCAGCTCCACGCTCGGGCCAAACACGAATGAGCGCGAATTGGTGACGAGCACACCCGCCGACACCCCGTACAACATCGTCATGGATCGAGCGTCGATGCGACGGAACGCGCCGGGGCCCGAGCCGTTGTTGCTGTCGTAATGATGCAAGTCGTCGTTCACGTCTTCCAACGGAACGACCAAACGCCCCGACAGGCGCAGGCGCTCGAACAAGTAGCCGCCGACCTGAACCCCGAGGTTCAGGAAATTACCGGCGCGGTTTTCCATGTAAAAACTGGTGAGCGTGAAGTCGACCCACGGCGACGTCCTGCGCATGAAGTCGTCGGGCGCTTCTGCGACAGCCTCGCCCGGCCGTACGCGACGGGAGCGCGAAGCGTCGATGCGCTCCATCTCGTCACTCGTGTGCAAGAACGCCGGCCGCTTCGGTGGCTCTTGGCTCGGGGGCGGGTCCAGGGGCGGTGGAGCCGCGGCCGGAGGGCGAGCCGCCGCCGGAGGCGGAGCCGCGGCCGGGCGCGGAGGCGGAGGCGCCGCCGGCGATGGTTGCGGCCGCGCGGCGGGTGGCGCCGTGGGCTCAGCGGCCGGAGGCGGAGGGGGCCCGGGCGGCAAAGCATCTGCAGGGGCGGGCGGGACGGCGCCGGGGTTACTTCCCGGCATGGGCACTTGAGCCACGGCCCCGGCCGCCCACAGAAAACCCACGCTGGCGCCCGCAATCGACCTTCGCGCAGCACCCAAAGCCAAACGCCCCATGCCCGAACAGCATCGCCAAACCGGGTCCATAGTCAAGCCGGGAGTGCTATGACCCTGCGCGCTTGCCCCCCCGGCCCCTTCGACCCCGTCTTCAGCGTCTGATTGCCACCGCTCTCCTCGGAAGCGTGCTGGGAACCGTATCGGCTCAGGCCACCGTGGTCGAGCGCATCGTGGCCACCGTGGGCGAGCGCGCCATTCTGCTGAGTGATCTGCGACGTCGTGCCGAGCCGTTCATGGTGCAGGTGCAGCAGTCGGTGCCGGCGGGCGCGCAGCGCAATGCCGCCATCTCACAGGTGTACAAAGCGGTCCTGCAAAAGATCGTCGACGAAGAGCTGATGGAGAAGGCAGCGGCGCAAGCCAAAGTCACCATCACGCCCACCGAGATCGACGAGGCGCTCAAGCGCGTCGCCGTGCAAAACAAACTGACCGTCGAGCAGGTATTGGCAGAAGCCGGCCGCGCGGGCATGCCCGAGTCGAAGTACCGCGAAGAGCTGCGACGTCAGTTGCTGGAAGCCAAGCTGCTCAACGTGCGCCTGCAAGGCCGTATCCGAATCACCGAAGAAGACCTTCGCGCTGCATTTCAAAAGATCGAGGCCGAAGAGCGCGCCCAGCTCGGCGTGCGGCTGGCGTGGATCGTGGTCCGCGGTGGCACTCGCTCGGCCACGGAGGCACGCAAGCTGATCGACGTCGCCGCCGCGCGCGTCCAGCACGAAGACTTCGCCAGCGTCGCGCGCGCCTTATCGGAAGACACGGCCTCGCGCGGCAACGGCGGCGCCATCAACAAAGTGCAGCCGGCCGCGCTCCCCCCCGATCTGGCGCGCAATGCGCTCGTGTTGGGGGTTGGTCAGGTCTCGCAGCCGTTCAAGAGCGGCGCTGATTTCGTGATCCTCAAGGTGCTCGAGCGCGACCCTTCCAACCTGCCCGACTTCGACTCCGCCAAGCGCGACCTCGGGGAGCGCGTTTACATGGACAAGATGGCGCAGGCACGCCGCACCTGGCTCGACAACCTACGCCGCCAGCAGCACGTCGACGTGCGTCTCTGACAGTTTGTCAGCCGGCCTCCGCGCCGCGCCAAGCTGGCGCACCCGGCTCCGCGCCTGCAGGTAGAAATCACCGCTCTGCGGCCCTTTCGGCTCCGAGCGCGCGGCGATTGCGGCGTGGCACGCCGTGTGCTCATAAAGCTGCGTCCGCATGCGTTTCTTTCGCCTCTTCCTCGCCTTGCTCTGGCTCGTCGCGCTCGGCTCGAACGCCGCCTCGGCGCGCGCCGCCACCATCAGCGTCAGTCCTCCCAAGTGGGAAAACCGGGTCGAAGGGAGGTTGATCAACAAGTTCAACCGCCAAGACTGCCTCGACGGCGCCAAGGCCACGTTCTCCGTGTCGGTCGTGGGCGCGACCACCAACGCGCTGTTTCAGGTGTGGTCCGGAACTGGCTGCGACCAGTACGCGAACCGCAGCCCGACGGCCGTAAGCCGAACCTGCGCCGCCGTCACCGACGCGCTCGCCCCCCGCAACGGCGACGTCGTCGTCAACCTCCGCGATATGATCGCCACCTACGGGGACGACGTCGTCGACAATTCCGAAGCCCAGTGTGATGCAACCACCACGGCTGGCCTCCAACCCCGAACGCTGTATTTCGTGGTCTCGGACCCGACGACCAACATGAGCCTGGCCACTGGCAATTCGACGTGGGCCTTCACGTACGACGTCAAGGCGCCGCCGCCACCATCGGGTGTCAGCGCAGGCGCGGGAGATGGCTCGCTCATCACGACCTTCACCGCGCCCGAGGGCGAGACCAACCTGCTGCACTACAAGTTTTACTGCAGCCCCATCGGAGACGCACCCGTCACCGTCGGGACCGCCGGTACCGGTGGCAGCGGCGGCGCCGCCGGCACGGGCGCC
>Ga0164241_10004917_pt1 | contig 12742 bp, 10 predicted proteins | sample OricomyardsoilBY_FD_108780 | JGI IMG/M metagenome (GOLD analysis project Ga0164241, IMG submission 108780) | Backyard soil microbial communities from Emeryville, California, USA - Original compost - Back yard soil (BY) | ecosystem: Environmental > Terrestrial > Soil > Unclassified | place: USA...
GAAATTTACAACCTGGCGGCGATGAGTCACGTCAAGGTTAGCTTCGACAATCCAGAATATACTGCTAATGCCGATGGAATAGGCTGCTTACGCTTGCTGGAAGCAATCAGGCTTTTAAAATTGGAAAATAAAACCCGCATCTATCAGGCTTCTACATCCGAATTATTTGGACTAGTACAGGAAGTGCCTCAAACAGAGAAAACGCCGTTTTATCCAAGAAGCCCATATGGTGTAGCAAAGTTGTACGCTTACTGGATCACGGTGAATTACAGGGAAGCATATAATATTTTCGCATGCAATGGTATATTATTTAACCATGAAAGCCCACTGCGCGGCGAAACGTTTGTAACGAGAAAAATCACAAGGGCGGTTGCTGCAATAGTACAGGGTTTACAGGATACGTTATATCTTGGAAATTTGAATGCTCAACGGGACTGGGGACATGCTAAAGATTATGTAGATGCCATGTGGCGAATCCTGCAACAGGATATACCTGAGGATTTTGTAATAGCTACCGGTACTTCAACGACTGTTCGAAAATTTATAGAAATGGCATTTGCCGAAGCAGGAATTGAAATAGAATTTAAGGGAGAAGGACAAACTGAAAAAGGCTTTATCAAATCATGTACTAACAAAAAATACCAGCTGCCAATAGGAAAAGAGATAGTAGCAATTGATCCCAATTACTTTCGGCCTACAGAAGTGGACCTATTAATCGGAGATGCTACAAAAGCAAAACAAAAATTAGGGTGGGAGCCAAAATATACACTTCAAGAAATGGTGAAAGAAATGGTGGCGAGTGATTTGGAAACCTATAAAATGAGTTTGGAAAGAAAGTATTTCACGTAGAAGAGTTTTAAAATAAATTTAATAAATTAAATTAAAAAATAAAATGTCAAAAATTATAGTCACAGGATCAAGTGGTTTGATAGGCAGTGAGGTGGTCAGTTTTTTTGCGAATTCAGGGTGGAATGTTTATGGTATAGATAATGACATGCGTGCCGATTTTTTTGGACCTCAGGGGGATACCAGGTGGAACCAGAAAAGATTACTCGATAAATTCCCTAACTTCTTCCATAATGAAATTGACATTAGAAATAGACAGAAAGTTTTGGAATTTATTGCCCAAGTAAAGCCTTCCGCAATAGTGCATACTGCTGCTCAACCCAGCCATGATCTGGCCGCATCGAGACCATTTGACGATTTCGATGTGAACGCAGTAGGAACTTTGAATTTATTAGAAGCCAACAGAAGAGTAAATCCTGAAATACCATTTGTACACATGTCGACCAATAAAGTGTACGGTGATGCACCTAATAATTTAAATTTAGTTGAAAGAGAAACAAGATGGGATTATCATGACGAAAATTTATATGATGGAATCAAAGAAACTTTTACCATTGATCAATCAAAACATTCCATATTTGGAGCTTCGAAAGTAGCAGGAGATGTAATGGTGCAGGAATACGGGCGATATTTTAATATGCCAACCTGTTGTTTAAGAGGTGGATGTTTAACAGGTCCGAATCATAGTGGTGTCGAACTGCATGGCTTTTTGAGCTATCTCATAAAATGTAATGTTGATGAAAAAAAATATAACATATACGGTTACAAAGGGAAACAGGTTAGGGATAACATCCACTCTTTTGACGTGGCTATGTTCATTAAAGAATTTTTAAACGCCCCGCGAATTGCGGAAGTTTATAATATTGGAGGGGGAAGGGATAATTCTGTTTCAATTTTGGAAGCATTCTCAATAATTGAATCAATTTCAGGTAAAAAAATGATTTATGAATATCTTGATAAAAACAGAGAAGGAGATCATATTTGCTACATTTCCGATTTGTCAAAAATGAAAGAACATTACCCTACCTGGACAATTACGAAGAATCTTAATACCGTATTCCAGGAAATTTATGAAGCATGGACGGAGAAGAATAGATGAATCCAGGTAAATCAGCTTGTATGTATTATACCGAGATAATCAAATAAAAAAAGCGTCTAAACGCTAACAAGCCACAAAATGGACAGCAGGTTATTTTGAAAAGGTTATCGACTATGCTCAATGAATTTCATTTAGCTCATTCTCGGACATCATTGAAATAATTTTTTAATGAAAACAAGAGTAATTATAGCCAAATGCCACAGTTATTACTACTATCGCAAATTATCAGTAATCAAATTCTATTCGACTAATTATTGTAGAATTTTTTTTAGGATACTAGGTATTCATCTTGAGAAGGGATCTACATTTTACGGAATACCATTAGTTTATTTACACCCGGGTTCAAAAATAAGTATTGGTAAGAATATCAGAATAAGGACCTCAAGAATATCAAATTTTATTGGGCTCAACCGTAGAACTATTATTGCCACTCACAGCGAGCATGCGGAAATTATTATAGGGGAAAATTGTGGCTTTAGTGCAGTAGTGATTGGCGCTAGGCAATCCATAATAATTGGAAATAACGTTTTAGTGGGAGCTAATGTCTTAATTACAGATTTTGACTGGCACAGTACTTCGATTAATGAACGCCACCATGGTACCCCGAAAAGTAAACCAGTAATTATTTCTGACAACGTGTTTATTGGATACTCAGCAACAATTTTAAAGGGAGTATCTATTGGAAAAAATTCCGTTATTGGTGCTAATAGCGTTGTAACTAAAGATATTCCAGCCAACGTTATTGCTGCAGGCAATCCCTGTAAAATAATCAAAACCATAACATAAATAAAAATTAAATATTACTTTCTATAAGTACAATGAAGACAACTCAAATTAAAGATCAAAATTCATTATTCATTTCAGATGAAAGATAAGGTTTCAATTAATTTTTTGAATAACCTTATCAATAAAGGTCAGGAACGTAGTGTCAAGGCAAAAAAAAATATTATTGCTTCAGTTTTTATCAGAGGTACAAGTATGGCGATTAGCTTTATCCTCGTTCCTTTAACCATTAACTACATAAATGTCTCCCAGTATGGTATTTGGCTCACTTTAAGCTCAATTGTAGGATGGTTCAGTTTCTTTGACATTGGCTTTACAAAAGGTTTGCGTAATAAATTTGCCGAAGCAAAGGCAACAGGCGATGATAACCTTGCCCAGGTTTATGTGAGTACCACCTATGCAATACTTACGATAATTTTTTTCATCACATGGTTAGTATTTTTAATAGTCAATCACTTTCTGAACTGGGCGCACATCCTAAATGTTTCTGGAGCAATGCAATCGGAAATTTCAGCGGTAGCCCAGATCATATTTACATACTTCTGTCTTCAATTTATTTTACGAATAATTACCACTATCATAACTGCAGATCAACAACCTGCAAAGGCTTCTCTTATTGACGTTTTCGGGCAGCTACTGTCATTAGCCCTTGTATTCATTTTAGTAAAGACCACGGACGGATCATTAATAAGTTTGGGCTGGGCCCTATGCGCATCTCCCATTCTTGTTTTACTGGGGGCAAATATATTTTTTTTCAGGGGCGCATATAAAAACTACAGGCCACTAATTTCAAAGATTAAATTTGCTGAAGTTAAAGGGTTGTTCAATTTAGGAATTATTTTCTTCGTAATTCAAATTGCGGGTATCGTGCAATATCAGACGGCTAATATCATCATTGCTCAAAATTTTGGCACCTCAGATGTTACCTCATACAATATAGTTTATAAATACTTTGGTATGTTGAGTATGGTCTATGTTATATTTCTGACTCCATTTTGGTCTGCGTCTACGGAAGCCTATATAAAAAAGGATATTCAATGGATCAAGAACGCTATAAAAAAATATATACGGTTGAATATTCTTCTCGTAGCCGTTGGCGTACTAATGTTAGTATTTTCCAGCCAGTTTTATTCGTTATGGCTGGGTAAAGGAAAGGTAAAGATTGATCTCTCCCTATCCTTCTGGGGATTCCTTTTCTTTTGTATGCAAATGTATGAAGGGAAATATATATTCTTTTTAAATGGCATCAGCGCCTTACGTATTCAATTTTGGACTTGCATCATAAGCCCGTTTTTATATATCGGGGCTGCTTTAATATTGATAAAATACTACCATCTTGGCGTTTATGCCTTATTTATTGCATCCATAATCGCTAATATTAACGGGATAATTTTAGCCCCGGTTCAATATTACCAAATTGTTTATAAAAACAAAAAAGGAATATGGATCAAATGATTCATGACCAATATAAAATTAAAGTACTCTATGACCACCTTCCATTCATAGGTACATACGGAGGAGTTCCTCGCTATCTTTGTGAGATTCTGAAAGAGATTCATGATAAAATTGAAATAGAAAGACCTGTTTTATACTCCGATAATGAATATGCGCAACAGCTACCATTTTTGAAAATTCCTCACTTATTTACTAAAAATAAGTTTAAAGGCAAAAGCAAGTTAGAGGGAATTATAAACCTAGGCTATTCATCCCGAAAGATTATTAGAAATAATTATGATATTTTTCATGCCACATGCTCTAACGTATATATGTTGGGTTACTCCAACGCATCTTATTTGAAGTACGTTAAAAAGCCGGTCGTCGCCACAATACACGATATGATTTATGAGAATGCTCCTGCTGAATATCAGAAAACTTATGCGATACACATAGAAAGCAAAAAGAAGTTGATATACGGCTCAGATCATATCATCGCAGTATCAGAAAATACAAAGAAAGAGATTTTGGCACATTATTCAATCAACCCTGAAAAAATCACAGTAATTCATCACGGCGCCCCTTCAGTTTCGCACGTAAGATTGAAAAATAATTTCGGAAATTATATTTTATTTGTTGGGCGAAGAAGCCCTTATAAAAATTTTCCCTTTTTTATTGAGTCAATTGCACCTTTGTTACTAGATGACAATCAATTAAAGTTGGTTTGTGTTAGCCCCTCTTTCACAATAGAAGAAGAAAAATTGCTGGCCAAATTAGGAGTCGGTCAACAAATAGTAGCCATAGGTGGTGTGCCTGATGAGGTGTTAAATTCTCTTTATAAAAATGCCTTGTCTTTTGTGTTTCCTTCTTTAGAGGAAGGTTTTGGAATTCCGATTTTGGAGGCATTCGCCAACAATTGTCCGGTTTGCCTAAGCAATTCAAGTTGTTTTCCTGAAATTGCCGGAAATGCGGCACTTTATTTTGATCCTAAAGACAGCACTTCAATTTATGACGCACTTAAAAGGATAATTAACGACAAGCCCCTGGCATTGGAACTGTCTAAACTTGGTTCCGAAAGACTAACAACCTTCTCATGGGAAAAGGCTGCTAACCAAACGCTCGAAGTTTACAACTCAGTTCACAAAAGTGATGGTATTCCTTAATTCATAGCTTATTTTTTGATGTTGTACTTTGCAAGGTGGAAAATCGTGAGTTTTTTAGTTAAGTATGGCAATCTCCAGACGTCGCAATCGGTCGGGTAGTAAGACCAGTCCAACCGGGTAAATCATTTACTATTTTATCCCCTTGCGCAATAAAATAAATAAAAACAACTGATATTTTAAGAATGAATGGCCCTATTTCTAAAGCAATCAATTCGATTAAACAGGACTTCAGCGGTTCCGCGTTTCTGGCGCTTCATCTATTCTTCGTAAGTCTAAACCGAGTTGTATCAACAAAAATTACCTATTTCGTCTGTTTTTTAAAAGATATAGAAATTGGTAAAAACAATAAATTTTACGGAACCTCCATTTTCCAGCGCGTACCGAAAAGCCATATCACTATTGGAAATAATTGCCGATTTAGGTCTGATAGGACTACTGGTCTGTCAGTAAGAAAAAAATGTATTATAAGAACATATAACGCCAATGCAACTATTGAAATCGGAGATAATACCGGTGTAAATGGCTCAGTCATTGCATCGTCAGATAGAATTATAATTGGAAAAGATGTTTTGATTGGTTATAATTGTTATATATCTGATACGGACAATCATCCAACAGATCCCGTTGAAAGACATACCGGAAAAGCTGAAACTGCTCCGATTGAAATTGGTGATAATGTTTGGTTGGGAGCTAATGTAATAGTCTTAAAAGGAATTTCAATAGGAGCCAACAGCGTTATTGGGGCAAGTAGTTTGGTTCTGTCCAGCATCCCACCAAATGTAATTGCTATTGGTAACCCTTGCCGGGTTATAAAAAAAATATAGAATTAACATTTAGTCGCAGCAAATTTTATCAAAGCGTATAGTTCCTTAAAAGTAATAGCTTGAACGAATATACTTATCCCAATAATTTCCAGCGGAAAATAATTATAGTAAATAAATTATCAAAGAATCTAAGCTATATTATATTTTGAGTTGATTTCTAATAATTACTTTAAAGAAATAATCATTAAATAATGCCTATGAATAATTATGAAAAACTCAGGCAAGTAATTGCTGATATTTTCGAAGTTGAGTTAGCTACAATAAATGAAGAATCTTCAAAGGATACAATTGATATGTGGAATTCGATTCACCAGATGAACCTAATATTTGCATTAGAAGATGCCTTTGCACTACATCTGTCAGATGCAGAGGTAGTGCAACTTCTCAGTGTGAAAGAAATAAAAAGTATTTTAGAGTCAAAAGGCATAATCTTTTGAAACGTGAGCGATTTAGAGTAGTAAAAGCTATTTCAGAGTACAAATAAACAATACGTAATTCCGTATTATGGGATTTATTCTGCCTAATATTAAAACAAACAATATCAAAAGCTGGACAGTTCTCAGTGTAATAAAAATTAGATTATTGGAAAGAATATTATTGAATGGTTAACAAAATAGCAACCTTCCAATCTTCTGAAACAAAAAAACAACTGAGGCTTCTGAATATATTTTGGATGGGATTTATTCTCTACTCGTTAGGATATGCCATATCTGTAACGACAATCGGAATCAGCATTCCATTCTGCCCAATTATCCAACTAGTTGGTCTTGTATTAATGCTATCTATTTTTGGCCTGGTAGAATTTAAAACGGATAATTACTATTTAAGTACAATTTTTGTATTGTATTGTATTTGGGTTTCTGCTATTATCTTAAGAGGATTTTCAAGTTTCTCTGATTATACCTTTATAAGGGGCTTCTTTTTAGATCCCCGCGGGGGGGGGATACTTTACTTTTCACCAATAATTTTACTGTTTCCCCGCAATCTTCTTTTCTATAAAAAATTATTCCAGGTCATCATTATTCTCGGTCTGGCGTATATTATCTTTAATGTCCTTTTTATAAAGGAAATATTAAACTCCGATTATGAAAGTGCTACAAGTCAAACAATAGTAGAAATCTTTTCTGAATTAGCCTTTGCAAGTGGTTTTATTTTACTTACGTTTTTTATACATTCAAAAAAACATCAGCTTACTGCTTTGTTAGTAATTACAGTTGCGATTTTAATTGCGATGGCAAGAGCCCGGAGAGGTTTATTATTGATGTATAGCAATATGGCATTAGTATCATATATGATATACATACTCCATTCCAAAAAAAGATATTTTGTGCTCTATATCACAATTTTTCTAGTGATTGTTTCTGCTCTATACATAAATGGAGTCTATAGACCACATAATAATCATTTATTTGGGTATCTTTTGGAAAGGGGAGATGAAGATACAAGATCAGCGGTGGAAATTTATTTTTATGATGACATGAAAACTAAGGATTGGATTATAGGGAAGGGAATAAATGGCGAATATTTTGCGCCTGATATTGAAAAAGAGCAACTGACCAATTATAGAAGTAACATAGAAACAGGGTATTTGCAAACTATATTGAAAGGTGGCTTAATAAGCCTAGGCTTATTTATTCTAATTGCAGTTCCCGCGTTACTCAAAGGCATTTTCTATTCAAGAAATATCCTTTCAAAAGCCGCCGGGATCTGGATATTGATGGCTTTGATAAATTCTTATCCTTCCACAGTAAATACTTTTACTTTAAGGTATTTATTGGTATGGATTTCAATCGGGATCTGTTATTCAAAAGAAATCCGTCAAATGGAAAATAGTTATATAAAAGACATTATTAATCCTATTCAAGTCTTAAGTAAATAATATTTTTTTGATATGTACGACAAAAAATCTTTTCTATATTTAGGATGCAGTGGGTTTCCAGTAGGCTTAGCAGAAATAAAAAAATTGACCCTAATTTCTAAAGGCTTGATTAAAGAGGGGAATTTGGTAACCGTTATCTGTAATAAGGGTATTCATAATTCATCCACCCACCCCTATTTAAGGAAAAGCGGAAATTTCGAAGGAATCAATTACATCTATTCTTCCGGAAGCCCTTTTCGCAATGATAATTTTATGGTCCGGAATTTCTTAAAAATTAAAGGAAGAATAAATGAAGTCAGATTAATCTCAAAATTGAAAAGGGAACATAAACTGGATTATGCAATTCTATCTACGCATCGATTTTCGGATATCATTTATTATACCACTTTAGCAAAGGCATTTGGGTTTAAAACTATACTCAATCACGTAGAATTTTATTCGGGAGTAAAATTTAAATGGTCGCAAATGCGGAAATGGATCAATGATAAGTTATATGATAATTATGCTCCTAAACTAATTGATATTTCGTTCCCTATCAGCGAATTTATAATTAATCATCTTAAAAAAGTTGCCCCTCAAAAAAAGTATTACAAGGTTCCCATAATGGCAGAATTTGAAAAATACGATGGAACCCAAGTTATGCAGGAACCTTTTTATTTTCTGTTTAGCGGGGCTGCAGCTTATACAGAAATTTTACAATTTATAATTAATAGTTTTAATACATTAGAAAATTATGATGTTTATTTGTATCTGGCCATTAAAGGTAATGATGAGGAATTAAACAAAATATTAGAATATATTGATAAAAATCCACAGAGAGAAAAAATAAAAGTTTTTTCTACATTAAACGAAAAACAGCTTTACAATTATTACAAAAATGCAAAAGCTTTATTAATCCCTTTACGTCCCACAATCCAAGATGCCGCAAGATTCCCGCATAAAATCGGGGAGTATCTGGCATCAGGCAATCCCGTTATTTCCACAAACTATGGAGAAATTAAACACTATTTTAAAGATCGGGATACCATGCTAATCGCTGAAGCTTATGATACAAAAGAATTTGCAGATAAAATGAATTATGTAGTGAAGAATAGGGAAGAAGCTGAGAATATAGGCAGGAATGGAAAGGAATTTGCGTTTAAAAATTTCAAATACGAATTATTTGGTAAAAGAATAACTGATTTTTTAATTTCAATTCCAATCTAACTTAGAATGTTTAACAATAAAGAATCTAAGATTAAAATTTTGTTTTTTATAGATGCTATGGGATTTGGAGGGAAAGAACGAAGACTTGTAGAATTAATGAAAGAAATAAAGACAAATCCCAAATTTGATTTTGAACTAGCAATAATGAATACTGAAATTGACTACCATGAAGTTTTTGGCTTGAATATTAAAATACATTACCTGATACGAAAAACAAAAAAAGATTTATCAATATTTTTTAAACTATATAAAATTTGTAAAAAATATAAACCAGATATCATACACTGCTGGGATAGTATGACTGCAATCTATTCAATTCCAGCTTCTTGGTTATTAAACATAAAATTAATTAACGGTATGGTAGTCGATTATCCAATAAAAAAGAGTATTTTCAATAAACATTGGTTTCGTGCTAAATTGACATTTTTTTTTTCATCTGCAATTGTCGGGAATTCCAAATCAGGTTTGTCGGCTTATAGAACCTCTCAGAATAAAAGTTTCATCGTTTATAATGGATATAATTTTAATAGAAACAACCATCTCGCAGAAAAGGCATCAATCAAAAGGCTGTTAGATATCCATACGGAATATATAATTGCTATGGTGGCATCATTCTCAGAATTTAAAGATTATAAAACGTACTATAGAGCCGCAAATATTATTTTGGAAAAAAGGAATGATGTTACTTTTCTGGCAATCGGAACAAATACTGATTCATCAGGATCAAAGAAATTAGTTCGCGGTCAATTTGAAAATCATTTTAGATTACTTGGAAAAAAATCCGGTATAGAATCCATAGTCAACGCAATAGATGTAGGTGTTTTAGCAACCTATACAGAAGGAATTTCAAATTCGATAATGGAATATATGGCCCTTGGAAAACCTGTGATTGCCACTTCAGGAGGGGGAACTTATGAAATCGTTGAAGATAATAAAACCGGCTTTCTTGTAAAAACATCAGACGCTGAAGAACTTGCGAGCAAAATAGATTTACTTTTAAACGATTCTGAATTACGCGCCCGGATGGGCGAAACAGGGCAGGAAAGAATAAGGAACTTTTTTACCATAGATACAATGGTTAAGAAATATATCTTACTATATGAAGGAATCGCAAAGCATAAAACTTAAAACAAACAGTCCTATAAGACTGAAAACACATGCATTATACTTTGTAAGGCGCAAAATTATGAGTCGTGTTAGTTAAGTGTAAAGTGTGGAAATCCCAAGCATTTTTTAATTCATTAGATATCACAGTCGGTCAGGTCGCAGAAGAAAGCGGCCCGATCGTATAAAATTATTCATATTTTATCCCTAGCGCAGTATAGTGTTATTATAATTAAAATGAAGGGCCACAAAATAATAAGTCATCTATTTTTGGAACGGTTGTTAGCTAATGTTTCCTCCAATTTTAATTGACATTTTCGAAGGGCTGTTCTTTATTTGATTTGATAAGCAAGATTTCTATAAAAAATCTAAAGACTACTTTTTGCTCTCCCTTCATATCCTTTATAATCAAACCCTATTAAAATATCTCACGGATACAGTTTATTTAGATTTAAGTCACTATCCTTTCACAACGGCATGAAAATTAATTTCATAATATATAGCAATTATGTGTGGCATTACTGGTATTCTGCATTTTGATACGAAAAGAGAAGCTACTCAAAGTGCAATTAAAAAAATGAATGATGTCCTTTCCCATAGAGGACCTGATGGTGAAGGATTCTTTCTAAAAAAAAATGTTGCGCTGGGGCACAGAAGGCTTGCTATTATTGATCTTTGTACTGGGGAACAGCCTATGTACAGTGCAGATAATAAAACTATTATTGTATTCAATGGAGAAATATATAATTATCTCGAACTAAAGGAAGAACTTATTCTTTTAGGGAATAAATTTATTACTAATTCAGATACGGAAGTAATTATCAATGCATATCGTACATGGGGAGTAGATTGCCAAAAGCATTTTAATGGGATGTGGGCATTCGCATTATGGGATGAAACATTGAAGCAGTTGTTCATTTCGAGAGACAGGATCGGTGAAAAACCATTATACTATTCCCAATATGATAACTCTTTTATTTTTGGGTCGGAAATAAAGTCAATAATTACCTACGGCGTGCCAAATAAGCAACGGAGCGATATGACAGAACTTTATTTGACGCTCAGTTTTATACCGGCCCCCTATACATTCTTTGAGCACATTCACCAGTTAATGCCTGGTAAATATTTGCTTGTAAATAATAATGGGGTAACGGAAACAACTTATTGGGATGTACCCGATATTTCAGAAAAAGATCTTATAAAAGATAAAATATTTGTGGAAACCGAATTCAAAAGACTTTTTAATGATTCAGTACGAATCAGAATGAGAAGTGATGTTGCTTTTGGCGCTTTTTTGAGTGGAGGTCTGGACTCATCATGTGTGGTAAGTACAATGTCTAATTATACGTCAAAGCCTATAGAGACATTTACTATGGGATTCACAAATAAACAATATGATGAACGTAATCTTGCAAAACTTGTCGCAGAAAAATATCATACGACTCATCACGAGGGTATGGTCTCCTCTGAAAATTTCGATGGTGTCCTCGAAAAAGTTTTGCTTCAATATGATGACCCTTTCGGTGATGCTTCCGCTATTCCTACAGGACAAATTTCAAATTACGCGGCTAGTTATGTCAAAATGGTTTTAACAGGCGATGGTGGAGATGAGGTCTTATCAGGATACACTACTTACCAGGGAGAAAAGTTTGCGAAGATATATCAACAATTGCCCTTTCAATTAAGAAAATCACTTCCTGAATTTGCCAGGATAGCAGCAACACCATTCAGAGGTAATTTAAGATATCGGTTAAATCGCATAGCAAAAGTTTTGGAACTGAGTAATCAACCATTTGAAAAGCGTTTACAATCAAAGTTAGCCTATGTATCACCTGAAACGTTAGCCCAAATAATTTCACCAAATTCAAATTCAATTTCCTTTTTTGATTATTATGAAGATGTGATGAAAAGATGCAGGTTTAAAGATCCATTTTATAAACTTATGTATTTCCAGCATAAAGTCACATTGCCTGGTGACATGTTAACAAAAGTTGATAGAATGAGTATGGCGTATTCTATAGAAACAAGAGTACCCTTTTTAGATCATCGGATCATAGAGCTATTATTTGGGGTGCATCAAAAAATTAAGACAAAAACTCAAATAAATAAGATTATTTTAAGAAATGCTATAGCTAATCATTCCCTACCAAAAGAATTATTAACTGCAAGAAAGAAAGGCTTTGGGGTTCCTTTGCGCGACTGGTTTAAAGAGACCAATTTAAATATTAAAATAAGAGATTTACTCCTTACAAACAATATTTCAGCTTATAACTCAAATGGAATTGAAAAATTGATTAATGAAAATATGGAAGGGAAGTCTGATTTCGGGAATTTTATCTGGATGTTAATCGTACTAAGAAAGTGGTTAGATTTAAACGAGTCTTCAAATTAAAATAAAGAAAAA
>Ga0164241_10004918_pt1 | contig 12740 bp, 14 predicted proteins | sample OricomyardsoilBY_FD_108780 | JGI IMG/M metagenome (GOLD analysis project Ga0164241, IMG submission 108780) | Backyard soil microbial communities from Emeryville, California, USA - Original compost - Back yard soil (BY) | ecosystem: Environmental > Terrestrial > Soil > Unclassified | place: USA...
CTCGTCCACGCCTTCGTACCGGCCGCAGATGACCACCAGGCGCTCGACGCGGCTCAGTCGTTCCGCCATCGCCTGCGTCAGTACCCGTCCCTGCGGCGTCATGAGCACGACCACCGAAGCCGAACCGCGCTCACTGGCAATCGCTTCCACCGCCCTGAACAACGGCTCCGGCTTCATCACCATCCCCGGACCACCGCCGTACGGCACATCGTCCACGGTCCGGTGCCGGTCATCGGTGTAATCCCGGAGGTCCCGCACGCGGATATCGATGATCCCCCGCGCTCGTGCCCGCCCCACGACTCCCTCGGCGAGTGCGGCCTCGACCATCGCCGGAAAAATCGTGATGAGGTCGGCAACCATCTGACGTCAGCGCTTCCGGTTCAGCTCGATCAGGCCCTCGGGCGGATCGATCTCGATCACCTTTTCCGCCACGTCGATGCGCCGGCAAATGGCATCCACGAGCGGCACCAGTACTTCTTCCCCTCCGGCATCGACCGCCAGCTGCGGCACGCCGGTCGCGAGATCCACGCGTTCAACGCGCCCGACCGACGATCCATCGGTCCGGCGCACGTCACATCCGAGCAGGTCGTGCACGTAGAACCGACCCGACTCGAGGGGGTGGAGCGTGTCGGCGGGCACCTTCAGCTCGGCTCCCCGAAACATCTCGGCGGCATCGATGGAATCGACGCCCTGAAACCGCACCACCCACCAGCCCTGCTGCTCCCGCCCTTCGGCGACCGTGAGCGGCACGATCTCGCCCGCACGGTCCACGAAGATCTCGGCGCCGGGACTGAACCGCGTATCCCCGAAGTCCGTGTCCGGAGCTACCGTCACCTGTCCGCGGTTCCCCCACGGCCTGGTGACGCGTCCGACGCGTACCATGGACGCCCAGTCCATGTGCCCCGCCTAGTCGTCGCGGAAGTCGACCATGACCTTGAGTCCGTCGAGCTCGCCGGCCGCGGCGGCCAGCGTCCGAAGCGCGGTGGCCGTGCGGCCCTGCCGGCCGATCACGCGCCCCAGCTCGCCAGGAGCCATCATCAGCTCGACAACCGTCTGTCCGCGCCGTTCGCTTTCCGTCACGTCGACGTCATCGGGCCGGGACGCCAGCGCCCTGGCCACGACGTCGACGACATCGCGTGCGCGGCTCACGACGCGGCTGGAGCCGGGGCGGCGGGCGTGTCGACGACCGGCACGCGATCGAGCAGCGTCCTGACCGTGTCGGACGCCTGCGCGCCGGACGAGATCCAGTGCGCCAGCCGTTCGCGGTCGAGCTCGAGCTTCTCGGGCTTCGTCCGCGGATTGTAATGGCCCAGCACCTCGACGAACCGGCCATCACGTGCCGACCGGGCTTCCGTCACGACAACGCGGAAGAACGGACGGTTCTTCGAACCGGCCCTCCGCATACGAATCACCAGCATGTGCACTCCTCTGCGAACAACTTAGAACGTAGAACTACGAACTCAGAACTCGAGAACCCTCGAACCCGGAACTTCGAACTCAATCTCGAGGCCTGGAGGCAATCGCGCGTCACTTTCCCGCACCCCAGTTCTGAGTTCCAAGTTCTCAGTTCCCAGTTTCTGCGTCAGTTCCTAACGCGTTCCCTTCATCATCTGCATCAGCCGCTGGCGCCCCTTGCGTCCCGTGCCGATGCTCGACATTGCCTTGAGCATCTTGCGCATTTCGACGAACTGCTTGAGCACCTGATTGACCTGCTCGACGCTCGTCCCGCTGCCCCGCGCGATTCGCTTGCGGCGCTGACCGTTGATCAGCTGATGGTTGCGTCGTTCGGCCGCCGTCATCGACGAGATGATGGCTTCCACGCGCCCCAGCTGACGGTCGTCAATCTTCTCCCGCTGCGCGTTGAGCTCCTTCATTCCGCCAAGGCCCGGAATCATGCCGAGCACCTGCTCGAGCGGCCCCATTTTCTTGATCGTCTTCAGCTGATCCCGGAAATCCTCCAGCGTGAAGTCGTCCAGCCGGGTCTTCTTTTCCAGCCGCTCGCGGCTCTCGTCGTCGATCGCTTCCTCGGCGCGCTCGATCAACGAGAGCACGTCGCCCATGCCCAGCATGCGCGACACCAGCCGGTCAGGCTGGAAGACTTCCAGATCGGCCATCCGCTCGCCCATGCCGGCAAAGGCGATGGGCACACCGACGACGCCGACCACCGAGAGCGCCGCGCCGCCGCGCGCGTCGCCGTCCATCTTGGTGAGCACGACACCGGTCGCGCCAACCCGATGATGGAATTCGCCCGCGCTCTTCACGGCGTCCTGCCCGGTCATCGCGTCGGCGACGTAGAGCAGGTCCGTCGGGTCGACCGCGGCCTTGATGGCTTCGAGCTCGCCCATCAACTCGTCGTCGATGTGCAGGCGCCCCGCCGTGTCCACGATGAGCGTGTCGAACCCGAGGTTGCGAAGCGACGCCAGCGCGCCGCTCGCGCGGGCCACGGGGTCCATCTCGCCTTCAGGCGCATGAACCCGCGCGCCAATTTCCCTGGCGAGGACCGACAGCTGCTCGATGGCCGCCGGCCGCCTGACGTCGGTCGACACCAGCATCGGGTGCCGTCCCTGCTTCATGAGCAGCCGCGCCAGCTTGGCTGACGACGTCGTCTTGCCGGATCCCTGAAGCCCGAGCATCAGCACGACGCGCGGCGTCCGATCGGTTGGGGCCAGCCCTCCCTGCGCATCGCCGAACAGCGCCAGCATCTCGTCACGGACGATCCGCACCACGTGCTGATCGGGCGTGAGGCTTTTCAGAACCTCGTCGCCGACCGCCTTCACCCGCACGCGCTCGATGAACGCCTTGACGACGCGGAAGTTGACGTCGGCTTCGAGCAGCGCAAGCCGGATTTCCCGGAGCGCGACGTCCACGGTGGCTTCCGTCAGCCGGGCCTCACCCCGGAGTGACTTGAAGACCTCCTGCAAACGGTTGCTGAACGACTCGAACATGCGCGAACCCGAACCGTGCCCGGAACAGACCGCCCTCTACCAGGGCTAATTCGTTCCAGCGCAAACAGTTATCTTAGAGGTTCACCGGGAAAGACGCAAGAACGGCTACAGGCGACGGCCCACAGGCTACAGGGGCGACTGGTCAGGGGCCAGGCTCCAGGCAATTTCAAATGCCCCAATTGACCAATTTCAAATGCGGCCGCCCCGTCACACGCCTTTGAGCGTATGCCCCAGCTTCTCCTTCTTCGTCTTGAGATACCGGCGGGAGAACTCGGTGGTGGGGGCCACTTCCAGGGGCAGCGTTTCAGACACTGCGAGGCCGTATCCCTCGAGCCCGACGAACTTCCGCGGGTTGTTGGTCAGCAGGCGCATCGTGCGCACGCCGAGGTCGCGGAGGATTTGGGCGCCGATGCCATAGTCGCGCTGGTCCGGCTTGAACCCCAGGCGCTCGTTCGCCTCGACCGTGTCGAGTCCCTGGTCCTGCAGTTCGTAGGCCTTGATCTTGTTGGCCAGGCCGATCCCGCGCCCCTCCTGATGCAGATACAGCAGCACGCCGCGGTTCTCGGCCGCAATCTGCTTCATCGCCGCGTCAAGCTGCGGTCCGCAGTCGCAGCGCAGCGAATGGAAGACGTCGCCGGTCAGGCACTTGGAGTGCACGCGCACCATGACGTCCCTGCCGTCGCCGAGATCGCCGCGGACGAGCGCGACATGCGATTCGCCGTTCACGACACTCTCATACACGTGAATCGTGAACAGCCCATCTTCAGTGGGCAGCGGCGCAGACGCCGACCGACGGACCAGGCTCTCGGTGCGCATCCGATAGCGGATGAGATCCGCGATCGTGATCATGAGGAGCTTGTGCTTGCGGGCGAACCTCGTCAGCTCCGGCACGCGCGCCATGCTGCCGTCCTCGTTCATGATTTCGCAGATGACGCCGGCCGGGTACAGACCCGCCATGCGCGCGAGATCGACCACCGCTTCGGTCTGGCCGGCCCGAACCATGACCCCGCCGTCGCGCGAGCGCAGCGGCGACACGTGTCCCGGCCTCGCCAGGTCGGACGGCCTGGTGGCCGGATCGACGGCCGCCAGCACCGTTGCCGCACGGTCCGCGGCGGAAATTCCCGTGCCGCCGCGCTTGAGGTCGATCGGGACACAGAAGGCCGTGCCGAAGGTCGTCGTGTTGGCGTTGACCGCCAGCGGAATCTCGAGCTCATCGAGCCTGGCCCCGGTCATAGACAGGCAGATCTGACCGCGGCCGTATTTCGCCATGAAATTGATGGCATCGGCCGTCACCTTGTCGGCGGCCATCGTCAGATCGCCCTCGTTCTCGCGATCCTCGTCGTCGACGACGATGATCATCTGCCCGGCGCGGATGGCGGCAACCGCCTCTTCGACCGGGGCAAACGGCACTCGTGATTTATTGGAAGACGTCCTGTTCATCGTTCAACTCCTGACAGCAAACGGTCCGGAGGCGCCCGCAAGCGTCCCGGTTTCCATCAGCCGTGCGACGTACTTACCGAGGACGTCGGCCTCCAGATTCACCCGATCGCCGGCGCGCGCTTCCTCGAGCGACGTGTGCGCGCGCGTGAAGGGAATAATCTGCAACCCCACGCGTTCCGGCGACAACATCGCGATGGTCAGGCTGATCCCGTCCACCGCAATCGATCCCTTCGCGATCACCAGCGGCTGCAGCGCCGATGGGATCTCGATTTCAAGCCAGAACGCGTCCCCATCGGGACGCCATTCACGAATCCGCCCGACGGTGTCCACGTGCCCGAGCACGAAGTGCCCCCCCATCCGTGCGTCGGCGCGGACGGGACGCTCGAGATTGACCAGGCGACCCGCATCGAGTCCGCCGAGGGACGTCGCGTTGAGCGTCGCGGGAGAGATGTCGGCGGAGAAACCCTGTCCCTCACAGTCGATCGCCGTCAGGCAGACGCCGTTGACGGCGATGCTCTCGCCAGGCGAAAGCTCGGCGCCAAGGGGCGTCCGCACGACGAGGCGGCGTCCCGAAGTCCCGCCCTCATTCGATTCGACCCGCCCCGTTGCTTCCACCAGCCCTGTGAACATCGAACTCCACCAGAAGATCGTCTCCGAGCCATCGCGTGAACTCTTCGCCCGACGGCATCGCAAACGCAGGGACGCCGTAACCCAGCGCGTGCGGCGCCCTGACCAGCTGCATGCGGTCGATCAGGCCCGCCTCCGCCAATGCGCGCTGCAACCGAGGCCCGCCTTCGACCAGCAATGACACGACCTCGCGCGAGGCGAGCCTCGCCAGGGCCGGCGCCAGACGGCGATCGGGAAGCGTCTCGACGATCACCCCCCGCCCGATCAACTCCGCAAAGTGACCGGACTTCCTGTCGTGGGCCTCGCCCGTCACCATCATTATGACGGGACCGGCGTGAAGGGTTCCAAAGACGCGGGCGGTCGGGGGTACCCGTCCCCGCCAGTCGAAAATCACCCGCGTGAGCGGCCGATAACGATACGCGCCGCGGGCCGTCAGAAGGGGATCGTCCACGAGCACGGTCTCCGAGCCGACGGCAATGGCGTCGATTTCCGCGCGCTGCCGGTGAAAAAACCGGTTCGCGACCTCCCCGGTAATGGCGATGCGCTCCGCGGGGCGCGCCACAAAACCGTCTGATGACGCCGCAATCTTGGCCGTCACGAAGGGACGCTGCTCCGTGATCCACGTGAAGAACGGAAGGTGGAGTCGCGCGGCCTCGGCCCCGCCGACGCCTTCCACCACATCGATCCCGTGCTCGCGCAGATACGTGAACCCGCGTCCGGCGACCTGCGGATTGGGATCGCGGATCGCGGCCACCACGCGGTGAACACCGGCAGCGGCAATGCGCTCGACGCAGGGTCCGGTTCGGCCCGTGTGGGAACACGGCTCCAGCGTGCAGTAGAGCGTCGCGCCCCGCGCGCGCACGCCGGCCGCCTCGAGGGCGATCGGTTCTGCGTGGGGTCCGCCGGCGATCAGGTGCGCGCCCTGCCCGACCACGACGTCATCGGCCGAGACGACGACCGCTCCGACATTCGGATTGGGCGAGGTCCGTCCCCGTCCCCGCTCGGCCACGAGCAGGGCCCGTTCCATGTACGCGTCATCGCACGGGCGCGTCACCACTTGTTCGTGAACAGCGCATCGACGTACGCAGCCGCGTCGAACGGCAGCAGGTCGTCGATGGCTTCACCGACGCCGATGAAGCGGATCGGCAGCTTCAGCTCGAAGGCAATGGCGATCGCCACGCCGCCCTTTGCCGTCCCATCCAGCTTCGTCAGCACGATGCCGTTCGCGCCCCCGGCTTTCATGAACTCGCGGGCCTGAACGAGCCCGTTCTGTCCCACCGTTGCGTCGAGCACGAGCAGGACTTCATGCGGCGCCCCGGGGACTTCGCGCCCGACCACCCGCCGGATCTTGTCGAGCTCGGCCATGAGGTTGCTTCGCGTGTGCAGCCGCCCCGCCGTATCGACAATCACGATGTCCGATCCGCGCGCCTTCGCGGCGGAGACCGCGTCGAACGTGACGGCCGCGGGATCGCTGCCCATCTGCGCCCGCACCAGGTCAACGCCCGCACGTCCGGTCCACACGGCGAGCTGTTCGACCGCGGCGGCGCGGAACGTATCCGCTGCGCATACCATCACGGACTTGCCGTCTGACCGGTAGAGATTGGCCAGCTTCCCCACCGTTGTGGTCTTGCCCGTGCCGTTGACCCCAACGACCAGCAGGACGCGAGGTTTCGCCGTGGGCAGGGACGGCGGCTGCACGTCAGACAGGATGCGCAGCATCACCCGTTCGACGCGTTCGCCGAGCGTGCCGTTTCGGTCCGCCTTGACCGACTCGATGATGCGTTCGGTTGCCTGGAGCCCGACGTCGGCGGTGAGGAGCGCGTCCTCGAGGGCCTCGAACGTGTCGACGGCGGGACGCGAGCTGCGGGGCGCCGCGTCGCCCTGATCCGCGACGGCAGGCTCCTCCGGCACGCCGAGACGCTCGCGAATCTGCTGAGCCGTCTTCGCCAGTCCGGCGCGAATCTTCGTCAGAAAAGAAGCCACGTCCTATCGTTCTCCATCCGCTTCGCCGCGCTGCCGCCGCAACATCAGCCGCCCGACCGCGTCGAGGGCGCTCTGCCGGCCCTCGAGCACCGCGCGCATTTCACGGGCGATCGGCAGTTCCACCCCGTGCCGATCGGCAAGCGCGAGCGCGGCCGTCGTCGTGTTGACCCCTTCGGCGACCATGCGCGTGCTGCTCAGGATCGCGTCCAGCGAACGCCCTTTGCCCAGTTCAATCCCGACGTGCCGGTTCCGGCTCAGCTGTCCGGTGCAGGTCAGGACGAGGTCGCCGAGGCCGCTGAGTCCGGCGAGCGTTTCCCGCTTGCCGCCCAGGGCGCACGACAGACGGGATATTTCCGCCAGGCCGCGCGTGATGAGGGCCGCCATCGCGTTGTGCCCAAGCTCCGCCGACTCGACGACGCCCGCGGCGATCGCAATGATGTTCTTCAGTGCCGCACCGATCTCGACGCCGATCACGTCGTCGGAACCATAGAGCCGGAAGTAGGCGCTTCTGAACTCGTGCTGAACGGCACGAACCGCCGCTGCATGGGAGGATGCCGCCACCAGCGCCGTCGGCAGCCCACGCGCGACTTCCGCGGCGAAACTTGGCCCCGACAGCACGACGACCGCATGTGTTCGTCCGGTCTCGTCGTCGATCACCTCGGACATCCGCTGCAGCGTGTCTGTCTCGATCCCCTTGACCGCACTGACGATGATGGCGCCGGCGGGCAGGTGCGGAGCCGTGGCGTGGAGAACTGCGCGGAGGCCGTGCGAGGGCACGGCCAGTACGACGTAGCGCGCGCCGCTCAGCGCCCATACGAGATCCTCCGTCGGCCGCAGGGACTCCGGAAAGGTGACGTCGGGCAGATAGGTTGGATTGGAACGCCGCGCATCCATGTCGGCGGCGAGCGACGCGTCACGCGCCCACAGCCGCGCTTCATGGCCGAGTCCGGCGAGATGAACGGCGAGCGAGGTTCCCCAGCTGCCGGCGCCGAGCACCGCAGCCTGATATGTCGGATCCGGCACGGACCAATTCTAGAGGTACAACGCCGCGCGATCAGAATCGCGGAGCAGAAGTCAGGGCGCCGTCGTCGCTACGCTGCGGCGAACGAGATCGAGCGCGGCGGAGGTAGCGTGGCGCCGCACCGCGTCGCGATCGCCGGGAAACGTGTGCGTCTGAACCAGCATTTCCCGATGTGCGACGGCAATCGCGACCGTGCCGACTGGCTTCTGCGGCGTGGCGCCACCGGGTCCGGCAATCCCGGTGATCCCGACGCCCACATCCGCGCGCAGGCGCGAACGCACGCCTTCGGCCATGGCCGCCGCCACCGCTTCACTGACGGCGCCGTGCGACTCGATCAGCTCGGGCGGGACGCCCAACTGCCCGATCTTGACCGTGTTGGCGTAGGCCACGACGCCACCGAGCACCCAACCCGAGCTCCCGGCAATGTCCGTGAGTCGCCCGAGCATCAGCCCGCCCGTACATGACTCCGCCACGGCGATGGTCAACTGCTGGTCGCGAAGCAGATCGCCGACTACCTGCTCGAGCACGCGGCCGTCAGTGCTGAACACCACGGCGCCGAGCGCGTCCTCGAGCTGCCGAACTCCGTCGTCCAGAATCCGCGCGAGCTTCGCGGGTTCGTCACCAGCCGCGGAGAGATGCAACTCGATTTGCCCTGGCGAGGCGAGGATGGTGGTATCGACCGGTATCTCCGGCGTGCCGAGCTTCGAGTACACCGGAAACGCCACTTCTTCGATCTGCGACTCCGAGCGTCCAGTGGTCTTGAGAACGCGCGTGACCAGGCGCCGCGCGCCTGTCCGCGCCGCGAGGCGCGGCATGACCTCGCTGTCGACCATCGGCTTCATTTCGCGAGGCGGACCGGGCAGAAGAATGATCGGGACGTCCTGCGCGTCGAGCCACAACCCCGGTGCCGTGCCGTGCTGATTCGGCAGGACCAGTGCGCCTGCCGGCACCATTGACTGGCGTCGATTGATTTCGGGCATCGGGACACCGCGGCGGTCGAAGCGCGCACGGATCCGCTGCAGGATCTCCGGATCCTCCGCGAGTTCGCGGCCGAGCACCTCGGCCACGACCTCGCGGGTGATGTCGTCAGCTGTCGGCCCGAGTCCTCCGGTGAGAATCACCAGGTCGGCGCTCGCGATCGCGTCGCGCAGCCACGCCGCCAGTTCGGCGCGGTTGTCGCCGGCGATCGCCTTGCCGCGGACGGCCACGCCGAGTTCGTTCAGTCGGCCGGTCAGAAACAGCGAGTTCGTGTCGATGCGGTGCGGGGTCAGCAGTTCGCTGCCTACCGCGATGATCCGGGCCGTCCGGAGCATTCCGGTCACCACAGAAGCGGAACGTAACGGACAAGCAGGGCCAGGCAGATCCAGGCATACACGCCGGCCATGAGGTCATCCGCCATCACACCGATGCCGTGCGGCAGCTCCTCGAACTGTCGCGCAGGCCACGGCTTGACGATGTCGAATGCACGGAAGAGGAGAAACCCGGCCGCCGCGCCCGCGACATGAACATCGAGGAGCAGCAGCGTCAGAAGCTGGCCGGCGACTTCGTCGATGACGACCTGTCCAGGATCCTCGCGACCGAAGTGCTCGCCGGCGACCTTCGACGCCCAGATCCCGACGGCCGACACGACAACGACGAGAGCGATTTGCCACGCCGCCGGCCAGTGACGAGTCAGCGCAAAGACCACGAGCCCGACAGCCGCACCGAACGTCCCGGGCGCGACCGGCGCGTACCCGGCGCCACCGGCGGTTGCGATGACGATGGCGACCCGTCTCATGCGCGCACGACGCGCGTATGAGCCAGCCGATCGTGAAGCGCGCGTTCGTCGCCGACGAGCGCGGGCAGAAATCCCGCGCCGAGCGCGAGCACCGACGGTACCGTCAGCACCGACCGGTACACCGCCTGTTTCATCGTCAGTGCCCCATCCGCGTCGTCGCCCACGACGCGAAGGCCGAAGGCCATCTTGCCGAGCGTCTGTCCTCCGGCCGCGGTGAACATGAGCAAGTACCCGGCGCCGACGAGAAGGAGAAACGCGGCGGTGGGCGCCATGGGGAGTACCGTGGCCCGTGAGAACGGGATGTCGCACCAGCGAAGGGTCACGGCGAGCACGGCCGTCGCCAGACCGCCCATCAACACGGCGTCGAGTGCCGCAGCCGCCGCGCGCTTGCCCGCACCGGGACGCCCCTCCGGCAACGCCTCGCGCGATGACGTACGGTCGATCACCACGTCCACCTGCTCCAGCTTCTCGATGCGCTGCAGGTCTTCGAGCAGATCACGGTCGAGCGGACCCAGCTTGCGCGAGTGTGAGCCGTGCGTGTGGCGCGCCGGACGAGGCGCGGCCCCGTCGCCGACCTTGCGGCGCACGCCGAGCGGCGCGCGCGGCTCCGCGGGCAGCTTGATCAGCGGTGTATCCGCGGCGACGTCCGCCATCTGCGGTGCATCGGCCACCGGGGCCGACTCGACTGGACTGACGGGCGTCCGCGACGCGGGGCTCTGTGTGCGGTCGTCGATATCCGATTCCAGGCCCTTGACGAACAACGGCAGCTCGGACGTCGCCGCGGCGGGAGCACGCCCGGCCGGCGCGTGAGAGGACAGCGGAGCGTCAGACACCCGCTCGGCGGCCGCCGATGCCACGGTGCGTACCGGAGACGCCGGCGGCACCTCCATGACCGCGCGGGCGGAGGCATGCGCACCGGCGGGCGCGGTCATCGGTCGAAGACTGAGCTCACCGAGCGCATCCGGGGCGTCGCCGCTCTCCTTTACGGGATCGATTTCATCGAGCGACAACCCGAATCCACAGTTTCGACAACGCGGCTCCGGCTCGAAACTCAGGTAGTGACACTTGGGACATCTCATGGTCGGCCTGCAGTGGATGTGACAGCCGGCGACGCGAGTCCGCGACGGCTGGCGAGCAAAATGCGCTGAATGTCGACGCGCAGCTGGTCCGCGTCCGCCCATCCGGGACTGCCGGCCTGGACGCGTTCAAGCGCCTGAAGCGCCTCGGCCAGACGGCCGCGCGCGTAGAGCGTGCGCGCCCGCACGAGCGCCACCTCCGAACTCGATAGCACGGTCTGGGCCACGGGCACGCCGGCGACCACCGCTCCGGACGAACTCACGCGCCCGGCGAACCAGCGCTCGACGACCGGGCTGACGGCCACGCCGGCGATGAGCGCCAACGCAAGGGCGCCGGCAGTGATGAGTACTCTGGTGGCGCCCGACGAAGCGCGCCGGGAGGGACCGAGCGGAATCGCATCGACGACGGCGGCTGGCGCCGTGCCGGCATAGCCACGCGCGCGATCGGCCCGATCGATCCGCGTGCGCATCTCCGCCACTCGCTCGTCGTCGCCGCCCGTTGCGGCGACCTGCGACAGCAGCAGCCGCGCCTGCTCGATCTGCCCGCCGGCCAGCAGATCTTCTGCGCGGTGAACCATTTCATCGAAACGGCGCTGGCGTTCGGCCATCGCCGATCTCGCGCGATCGATGTAGGCGCGGGCGCGCGCGTGCGACCGGTCGAAGAACAGCACGCGCGTCCAGAGATGGATCGCTTCGTCGTATTGCCCGCCGAAATAACGGTCGAGGCCCTCGACGAGCAGCGCCTCCGCGCGGCTGTCCCGTTCGACAGCGTCGGCGGTCACGGACGAATCGAGGCGCGTCGGTTCAGCCATCGTCCAGGTTCGGCGATTATAGCGACCCTGAACGATCAGTACAAGAGCGAAACGCGATCCTCCCGGCGTGCGTGTGCCGCTGTGGTAGAACTCGTTCGCGATGGCCTGGATCGAGTGCGTGCCGAACGTCAGCGAAGGACGACGCCGCGATGTCATCGAACGCGGCGCGCGCGCGATCGGCGATGCGGGTGCGGCGGTGCTCGACGTCAGCTCGGACCCGGCCCACAACCGCACGGTCTACACGTTCGCCCACACCGCCGAAACCGTTGCGCGCGCCGTGCAGGCGCTTTTCGACGCCGCACTGGCGTCCATCGATCTCCGCGATCACCACGGCGAACATCCCCGCCTCGGCGCGGTGGACGTCGTCCCGTTCGTTCCGTTGTCTGGCGTCCCGATGTCGACATGCGTCCGCGCCGCGCGTGAGGTCGCCGCGGCCGTGTCCGAACGGCATGGCCTTCCGGTCTACCTCTATGAAGAGGCGGCGCTGCGGCCCGAGCGGCGCCGGCTGGAGCAGATCAGGCGCGGCGGGTTCGAGGGGCTCGCCGCGCGAATGCAGCAGGACGAGTGGGCGCCCGACTTCGGGCCGAGACATCCTCACCCATCGGCGGGCGCATCGGTCATCGGTGCCCGGCGGTTTCTGATTGCCTACAACGTCACGCTGGCGACGACACGGCTCGATATCGCCAAACGCATTGCCGCCAGGATTCGCGAAAGCTCGGGCGGGCTGCCGGCGCTCAAGGCCATGGGGATCGCCCTCGAAGATCGGGGCATCGTCCAGGTGTCCATGAATCTGACGGACTTCACCAGGACGTCGATGCCAGCGGCCTTCGACGCCGTGGTCCGCGAGGCCGGCGCCTGCGGCGTCGCCGTCATCGACAGCGAACTGGTCGGCCTGGCGCCCGCCGACGCCCTGTCGAAGACGATCGCCGAACACATCCGCCTGACGGGTTTCACCGACGACCAGATCCTCGAACACCGCTTACGCAGGCTCTAGGCTCTGGGCTTTCGGCTTTAGCCAAGGCCATTCGGCTCTTGCCAAAGCCCAAAGCCCAGAGCCCA
>Ga0164241_10004919_pt1 | contig 12740 bp, 10 predicted proteins | sample OricomyardsoilBY_FD_108780 | JGI IMG/M metagenome (GOLD analysis project Ga0164241, IMG submission 108780) | Backyard soil microbial communities from Emeryville, California, USA - Original compost - Back yard soil (BY) | ecosystem: Environmental > Terrestrial > Soil > Unclassified | place: USA...
GCGTATCGCGAACGGGGCTTCCCTGCGACGATCGTACGCCCCTCGCACACCTACGACGCGCGCTCGCTGCCCGTCCACGGCGGGTACACGGTCATCGACCGCATGCGGCGCGGCAAGCCCGTCGTCGTGCACGGCGACGGCACCTCGCTCTGGGTGCTCACGCATCACGAGGACTTCGCGAAGGGCTTCAACGGCTTGCTCGGCAACCCGCACGTCCTCGGCGAAGCCTTCCACATCACGAGCGACGAGCTCCTCACCTGGAATCAGATCCACGAGCTGCTCGCCGCCGCGGCGGGCGTGGAAGCGAAGCTCGTGCACGTCGCCTCCGACACGATCGCGTCGTACGACCGCCACTGGGGCGACAGTCTCCTCGGCGACAAGACTTACAGCATGATTTTCGACAACTCGAAGCTCAAGCGCGTCGTGCCGACGTTCGCGGCGACCATTCCCTACGCCGCGGGCGCGCGTGAGCAGGTCGCTTGGTACGACGCCGAACCCGGCCGGCGCAGCGTGGACACGGCCACGGACGCGCTCATGGACCGCATCATCGAAAACCAGGCCCGCGCCGCCGGCTGAACGCCGCCGCTCGATGACCTCACGGAGTCCGAGGCTGCAGGCGCTCGCGCGCTGGGACGCGTGGCTGCTCGCGCGTCCGTGGAGCGTGCGGGGGCTCGTGCTCGGGCTCACGCTCGCGTTCGCCGTGATCGTGCGGCTGTCGTACGTGCCCGCGAGCTACCACGACTTCGGCCCGCTGAACCGTGGCGTGGACTACGGCTGCGACTACTACTCGGACGCGTACGGAGCGCGCGCCGTCTATAACCACCCGACGGACATGTACACGCGGCGGCTCACGGAGCAGACGCGCCCCGAGATGTACTGGCCGAAACGCAGCGTCGCCCCGTACCCGCCCGCCGAGCTCTTCTTGCTCGCGGGCGCGCACGCGCTCGGGGAGGCCTCCGGCGTCGGCCTCTACGGGGTGCTCATCGGCATGGACTTCCTGCTGATGGGCTTGATGCTCGCGTACGCCCTGAAGGTGCGCTGGTACCTCTTTCCTCTGCTCTACACGAACGTCTTTTTGGCCTACCGCTTCTGGGGCATCGGCAGTCTGAACGGGTTGCTCGTCGTGTTTTTCCTGATGCTCGGTGTGCTCCTCGCGCGGAGCCGTCCGAACGCCGCCATCCTCTCGGCGGTCTTCGCGGTGTGCCTGAAGCTCACGCCCGTCTTCTTCCTGACGAATTTCTTGCGCTTCCGGCGGGCGACGGCGCTGGCGGCGACGGCGCTGCTCCTCGCGGGCTTCGTCGTCCCGCTCTTCGTGTTCGAGAACTATCGTTACATCTACGGTTTCCATGCGACACGCGACATCGGTCCGATCGTGCGTGCGCTCGGCGTGCTCGGGGTGAGCGGCGGCCAAGCCGCGACGCTCGCGGCCGTGGCCGGCTGGGTGATGCCGCTCGTCGTGGGCGGCACGTTTTCGCTCGTGCTGCTCTATGCGCAATACAAGCTCGACTTCACCTGGGAAGACCGCATCGGCTGGGCAGCAGCGCCGTTTTCGCTCCTCTTCAGCATGCGCACGCTGTCCATGCGCACGCTCTTCGAAGCGATGACGCTCCCGGACCGGCGCCACGCTCGCTCACTCTGGATCTTCGCGATGGGCCTGATCGACATGGCGCTCCGGGCGTCGGGCGCGCGCACCATCGTGCGCGACGGCATCTGGGACGTCTGCGGCCTCTGCGGGTTGTTCCTGATTTGCCGGCACTGGCTCCGCACGATCGGCATGCAAGCCATCCGCGCCGATCTGGCGCGTGGCGTAGGGCTTTTGCCGGCGCTGTTACGGGCACCGGCTCCGGCTGGCTCCACGGACAGCTAGCCGGGCGGCGCGGCCGCTTTCGGCCCCGCGCATTTTGGAATACTGGAAAAGCCCTCATGAGCTACAGCGCGTCCTCCAACCGCTACGACGCCATGCACTACCGGCGTGCCGGCAAGAGCGGCCTCAAACTGCCGGCGATTTCGCTCGGCCTCTGGCACAACTTCGGTGGGGTCGACAGCTTCGAGAACGGACGCGCCATGCTGCTCCGCGCCTTCGACCTCGGCATCACGCACTTCGATCTCGCGAACAATTACGGTCCGCCTGCAGGCTCCGCGGAGGAGACGATGGGCCGCGTCCTCGCCCGCGACCTCCGCCCTCACCGCGACGAGCTCGTGGTCTCGAGCAAGGCCGGCTACTGGATGTGGAACGGTCCGTACGGCGAGTGGGGCTCGCGGAAATACCTCGTCGCAAGCCTCGAGCAGAGCCTGCGCCGGCTGGGGCTCGACTACGTGGACATCTTCTATCACCACCGGCCCGACCCGGAGACACCGCTCGAGGAGACGCTCGGCGCGCTCGACCACATCGTGCGGAGCGGGAAGGCGCTCTACGCCGGCCTCTCGAATTACCCGGCGCCGCTCATGCGCGAGGCGACGCGCATCTTGAAGGACCTCGGCACGCCGTGCCTGCTGCATCAGCCGAGCTACAGCCTGCTAAACCGCTGGATCGAGCCGGATCTTCTCGGCCTGCTCGCGCAGGAAGGGATCGGGTGCATCGCGTTCTCGCCCTTGTCGCAAGGTCTGCTCACCAACAAGTACCTCGTCGGCATCCCGGACGACTCGCGGGCTGCGAAGCCGCATGGCTTCTTGCGGCGCGATCAGGTGACCGAGGCGACGCTCGCCAAGGTGCGAAAGCTCGACGCGCTCGCCCGCCGGCGCGGACAGACGCTACCGCAGCTCGCGCTCGCCTGGGTGCTTCGGCACCCCGGCATGACCTCGGCGCTGATCGGCGCGAGCCGTGTCGGTCAGATCGAGGACGCCGTGGGCGCGCTCAAAACCCTGGATTTTTCGGCGGCGGAGCTGGCCGAGATCGACGGCGTCCTCGCGTCGTAGCACGGTAGGGCAAGCGAGACGGGAGGAGCGGCGCGCGTGCTCAGGGTCAAGAGGATCGACATTCGGGAGTTCGTCGAGCGGGTCGTGCCGTTCCTCGTCCCGCGCGAGGTCGAATACAACCTGCTCATCGGCCTGGCAGCGCGCTACGCCGCGCTCGACGAGGTGCCGAGCGACACCGTCTGGCTGGCGCTCGAGGACGACGGCGAGCTCGTCGCGGCCGCGCTGCGAACGCCGCCGCACTACGTCACCGTGAGCGAGCTGCCCCCAGGCGGCGCGCGCGCCGTGGCCGAATTTTTCTTGGAGCTCGGCGCGGTCCCGGACGGTGCGAGCGGCCCCGACCAGCACGGTCGCGACGTGCTCGTCGCGCTCCAGGAGCGGCTCGGCGGCAGCATCGAGCTTCGCTCGGGGGAGCTCATCTACTCGCTCGAAGCGGTGAACGACGTGCCCGTGCCGCAGGGGCACGCACGCATCGCCACGACGGACGATCTGGAGCTCCTCACCGGTCACGTCGACGCCTTCTTGCGCGAGGTGGCGCTGCCGTACCAGACCGACCCCGCCGCGCTCGCTGAACGTTACGTGACCACGCGTACCGCGTTGCTCTGGGACGACGGCGGCGTCCGGGCGCTCGCCTGCGAGGCGCGCAGAACGCAGACGGGCGCGGCCATCGCTCCGGTGTACACGGTGCCGAGCTCGCGCCGGCGGGGGTACGGCACGGCGGTGACCGCCGAGCTGTCACGCCGACTCCTGGCAGCGGGGAGCCGCTTCGTCTGTTTGCTCGCAGAGCAGAAAAATCCGACGTCGAACCACGTGTATCAGACGGTGGGCTTCCGCCGCGTGCGCGAGTTCAACGTCTGGTCGCTACGCTGAACGCCACTCCGGCGGCTGGAGTGCGAGCACCCCTGCCGCGCACTTACTGATGCGCGCCATGTAGGCAGCGCGAGATGCGCGCGAGCCGCAAGCAACGCTAGGGAGGCATGCTAGGGTTAGCGCCTCGATGCGGAGTCGCTCGTCCCTGCGCTTACCGGTTCGCGGCGTCCTTTTCGGTTCGGGGATTTGCCTTTGGGTCGCCTGTTCGAGCGAGCCCACTGATTTTTTCGGGACGCCGGCCGCGTCCGGCAAGAGCGCGCAGGCGGGCGCCGGCATGGCATCAGGCGGTAAGGGCGCGAGCGCCGGGGATTCCGGCGCAGGGCTCGCGGGGAAGGGCAGCGCGGCCCGCGGCGGCAGCGACGCGGGTGGCAGCACGGGCGGCACCGATCCGAGCGCGGGGTCCGGTAATCAGGTAGGCGGCGCCCCGGACGCCGGCGCTCCCAACAGCGGGGGCAAGGGTGGCGCGGGCGGCAAGGGTAGCGGCGGTCTCGGCGGCTCCGGGCTCTCGACCGGCAGCGGCGGAGAGGCAGGCGACCTCGGCGCCGCGGGCGTTCAAAGCGGTGACGGCGGCGCGCCCGGCGGTTCCGCAGGCGAGCCAGGCGTCGGCGGCACGAGCGGCGTCGGCGGCAGCAGTGGCACCGGCGGCGGTGCCGGCGTGAGCGGGAGCGCAGGCGGCGGCATGGGCGGCAGCGCGGGCGCGGGCATGGGCGGCGCCGGCGGCGGCACGGCAGGAACGGGCGGTCAGCCTCCCGTCACGTGCGGCGGCGACGGCGAATGCGCTGCCAACGAGTACTGCAAGAAGAGCTCCTGCGACGCGGCAACGGGGACGTGCAGCGTCCGCCCCGCGAGCTGTACGGGCGACGACGCCACCCTCGCGCCCGTCTGCGGTTGCGACAAGTTCACCTACTACACGGCATGTGTCGCCGCGCGCGAGGGCGTCAACGTCGCCACGAGCGGCGAGTGCGGCACCGGCTCACCGTGCACACGCGCGGGTGGCAGCGGCGATTCGTGCAGCCCGCACCGCAACCGCGCGGCCTGCTACCGCACGCGCCTGAGCTGCGCCGGGATGGCCCCGAACGAAGGCGTGTGTTGGGTGTTGCCGGACACCTGCCCGCAAGAGGACGCCGCGCACCTTTACTGCAACGCTGGTGGCACGCCGGAGTGTCACGGACTGTGTGAGGCGCTCGAGTCCAAGTTCCCGCTCGTGATGAACTCGAATCAATGTAAGTAGCCCGCGGCGCAGGTGCGGCCTCGCCGCCCCGCGCCGAGGGGGCCGCGAGCGGGCGAGCGCTCAGGCGCGCACGCGCTTCACGGCCTCGGCGACGTCCTTGCCGTTCACGCTGGCGCCCAGGGATTTGAGGTGCTTCATGGCGACGCCCGTCGCCTGCCCTTCGTTGCCGGCGGCACGCACCGCGTCCTTCACGGCCCCGAGCGCCGCGACGACGGCATCGACGTCGAGCGCCTGCGGCAAAAACGCCGAGAGGATCCGGTTCTCCTCCTCGAGCACGCTCTTGTTCGGCGCGTCCGGGTTCGCCGCGAGCGTCTCGTCGTTCGACTTGATGAGCTTTTTGACGAGGGCGCGTGCCTCGTCGTCGTCGCCCTTGCGCCCTTCGCGCGCAGCATCCGTCGTGATCTCGCCGACGGCGACGCGCAGGATCTCTTTTTCGACCGCGCGACCGGCCTTCATCGCGCGAAACATCTGAGCCTTGATTTCGTCGACCAACATAGCGCTTCCCTCGCGGGACCTTAGCATGCGGCTTCGCGCGCGGGCCGGCCTGGCACGCGTGGCGACGACGTCGTTCGCGAGTATGCTCCCCGCCCCCAAGGAGGAACCCCATGACCATCGAAGTCGGCTCGCGTCTTCCCGACGCCACGTTGCGTGAATCCATCGAGTTCGGCGCGGCATGCCACGTTGCCCCGACCCCTATCAGCACGACCGAAGCGGCCAAGGGCAAGCGGATCGTGATCTTCGGACTGCCGGGGGCGTTCACCTCGACGTGCTCGGCCCAGCACGTCCCGAGCTACCTGGCGAGCTACGACGCGCTCAAGCAGAAGGGCGTCGACGAGATCTGGTGTGTTTCCGTCAACGACGGACAGGTGATGGCCGCCTGGGGTCGCGAGCAGAAGGCGCTCGGTAAAATTCGCTTTCTCGGTGACGGCTCGGCCGAGTTCGCTCAGAAGCTCGGCCTCACGCGCGACCTCACGAGCGCGGGGATGGGCGTCCGCATGCAGCGCTGCTCGCTGCTCGTCGAGGACGGCGTCGTGAAGAGCCTTCACATCGAAGGTCCCGGTAAGTTCGAGGTGAGCGACGCCGCCACCATTTTGAAGGATCTGGCGTAGACGCGGGAACCTGCTACTACCCGCCCCCCATGGCAGCCATCGAGGTCGACGACGTCAGCAAGGCCTACGGCGGGAAGAAGCTGTTCCTCGAGGTCAAGACGACCTTCAGCGCGGGCCGGCGCTACGGCCTCACGGGCCCGAACGGCGCCGGCAAGTCCACCTTCTTGAAGATCATTTCGGGCGAGATCGAGCCCGACACGGGCACGGTGCGCCGTCCCCAGAAGACGAGCGTCCTCAAGCAGGATCAGTTCGGGTACGAGTCGTGGCGCGCGCTCGACGTCGTCATCATGGGAAATGCCCGCCTGTGGGCGGTCATGTCGGAAAAGCACGAGCTCCTCGGTAAGGCGAACCTCACCGACGACGAAGGCATCCGCCTCGGCGAGCTCGAGGGCGTCATCGCCGAGGAAGACGGCTACACCGCCGAGTCGGACGCCGGTGAGCTGCTCTCCGGTCTCGGCATCGGGGAGGCCGAGCAGGAAAAGGTGATGAGCGAGCTCCCCGGCGGGCAGAAGCTCCGCGTGCTGCTCGCGCAGGCCTTGTTCGGCCACCCCGACGCGCTCCTCCTCGACGAGCCGACGAACAACCTCGACATCGAGAGCATTCGCTGGCTCGAGCGTTTCCTCTCGAGCTACCGCGGCGTGCTCATCACGATCTCCCACGATCGGCGCTTTCTGAACCGCATCTGCACGCACATCGCCGACATCGACTACGAGAGCATCATCGTTTACACGGGCGGCTACGACGAAATGGTGCGGGCCAAGGGCCAGGTCCGCACGCGCATCGAGGCCGAGAACGCCGACCGCTCGAAGAAGATCGAGCAGCTCCAGGACTTCGTCGCGCGCTTCGGCGCCGGGACGCGCGCTTCCCAGGTGCAGAGCCGCAAGAAACAAATCGAGCGGCTGTCCCTCACCGATCTCAAGCGCTCGAACATCGATCGACCCTTCATCCAGTTTCTCGTGAAGAAACAGTCGAGCAAGCAGACGCTCACGATCGAGGGGCTCACGAAGGTCTGGCCGGACGTCGCGGTGTGCGAGGGCTTCCGCGCCGTCATCACCAAGGGCGAGCGCGTGGCCATCATCGGTCGCACGGGCGTCGGCAAGACGACGCTCTGCAAGCTGCTCATGGGCCAGATTCAGCCCGACGCGGGCAAGATCGAGTGGGGCACGGGCACCAGCATCGGCTACCTCGCGCAGGACCACCGCGCCGACATCCCGAACGGGCAGACCGTCACGCAATACCTGCATTCGTTCGACCAGAAGGCGAACATCCAGGAGATCCGCGGCCTGCTCGGCCGCATGCTCTTCAAGGGCGAGGAAGGCATGAAGCCGACCGACGCTCTCTCGGGCGGTGAAGCCGTGCGCCTCATTTTTTCGAAGCTCATGCTCACCAAGGACAACGTCCTCATCCTCGACGAGCCGACGAACCACCTGGACCTCGAGTCGATCATCGCCCTGGGCGACGCGCTCGAGAAGTACGAGGGCACGGCGTTCGTCGTCACGCACGACCGCGATCTCGTCGCCTCCTTCGCGACGCGGATCTTCTCGTTCACGGAGCACGGCCTCGACGACTGGCAAGGCACGTACGACGACTACGTCGAGCGCTTCGGCGGCGACGACGGCCCGGAAAAGGCCGCGGGCAGCGGGCGCGAGCAGGAATCCAGCGCGAGCGCCTAACGCTCGCGCGCTCGACCTCTCAGCGCCGCTCGTTCATCGGCGCACCGTGTTGGCGTTCTCGTGTCCGCCCCGTTCCGGCGCTGCGAGCCCCGTCACGGGCGCTACGAGCGGCAGCGCTTCCCGTCGCGACACGCTCGTGGCCCCCACGAACAAAACGTGCGCGACCGCCCAGCAACGCCGAAGCGCCACCGAGCGGTCATCGCCAGCTTGTATTGGCTAGGTGTCAGTAACGATCGCGACCGCGACCGCCACCACCGCCACCGCCGCCGCGGAAGCCGCCGCCACCGCCGCCACCACCACCGCCGCCACCGCGCTGCGGGCGCTCTTGCGCCTCGTCAACCTTGATCTGGCGGCCGTCGATGGTTTGCCCGTTGAGCTGCTGGATGGCCGCGGCCGCCGCCTGGGGCGTGCCCATGGTGACGAACGCGAAGCCGCGCGGCTGACCTGTCTCGCGATCGGTGGGCATCGTCACCTCGCGCACTTCACCGCAAGCGGAGAAAGTGGCCTCGATGGTGGCCTGAGACGTACCGAACGAAAGATTTCCTACGAAGAGACGATTACCCATGGTGACTTTCTACAAACGAATCGAACAGCGAATCGAACAGAGGGAGCGCGGGTTTAGGGCGGCGCGCGCGGCGTGTCAACTACCGCGATCCTCGAAAGGGCCGCGCTGGTTCTTGCGCTCCCACCAAGGAGCGCCGCCCTGGGGCGCCGGGTCGCCGTTTCGACCCGCGGAAGCGCCTTGAGATCCGCTCGGCGCGGACGAGCCGCCGCGCGGGTCGGCCGGGCGGGGCTGAGCGGGACGCGGCGCCGAGCGGTCCTGGAAACGTCCGGGCTGCCCGCGATCGTGGGACGGCCGATCCTGACCCGCGCGGGCAGGAGCAACGCCATCCTGGCGGGGCCGTCCGTGGCTGAAATGGCCCTGACCCGGGCGGTCCTGCGACCGGCCGTCCTGGCTGGAACGGCCCTGCGCCGGCCGCTCCTGCGACGCATAGCGCTGGTACGGCGCGCGCTCCTGACCGGAGCGGCCCTGCGGGGAGCGCCCGTGCTGAGGGCGGTCCTGTCCGGGGCGCGCCTGAGCGGGACGGTCGTAGCCGCGGCGCTCATCGCGGGCGACGCTCGACCCCTGCCCGTCCGCCGGCGCGGCCGCTTCGACGACGCGCGGTAGCGCCACGTCGAGCACCTGCAAGCGCTGGCGCAGGAGGCGCTCGATGTCGGCGAGGAACGGTCGCTCTTCCCGATCGCAGAACGAGATGGCGCGCCCCGTTGCCCCGGCGCGACCGGTGCGACCGATGCGGTGCACGTAGCTCTCCGGGACGTTCGGCAGATCGAAATTGAACACGTGCGAAACGCCGTCGATGTCGATGCCGCGGGCCGCGATGTCGGTCGCGATGAGCACCTGCGTCTTGCCGGAGCGGAAGCCGGCGAGCGCGCGCTCGCGAGCGTTCTGCGACTTGTTGCCGTGGATGGCGGGCGCCTGGATCCCGGCCTTTTCGAGCCGGCGCGCCAGCTTGTCGGCGCCGTGCTTGGTGCGCGTGAACACGATGGCGCGCTCGATGGCCTCGCTCCCGAGCAGCTGCTCGAGGAGCGGGCCCTTCTGCTCGCGCCCCACGAACACGACCGATTGATCGATGGTTTCGGCCGCCGTCACCTTGGGAGTGACGGAGACCCGAACCGGATCTTTCAGCATGCCTTGCGCGAGCGCTGCGATCGGCTGCGGCACGGTGGCCGAGAAGAACAACGTTTGGCGCACTTTCGGGAGCGCGGCGAGCACGCGCTTCACGTCGTGGATGAAGCCCATGTCGAGCATGCGATCCGCTTCGTCGAGCACGAAGTGCGCGACGCGGTCGAGCTTCACGAGGCCCTGCCCCATGAGGTCGAGCAAGCGGCCCGGAGTCGCCACCAGCAATTCGGGGCGCTGGCGGAGCGCGGTCTCCTGACGGAATTGGCTGACACCGCCGTAGATGACGGCGTGGCGCACGCGCACGTGGCGCCCGTAGGCCTGCACGCGTTCGGCGATTTGCGCCGCGAGCTCGCGCGTGGGGGTGAGGATCAGGACGCGCAGGCCTTCGTCGCGCGGCCCGGAGGCGAGCTGGTGGAGGATGGGAAGGACGAACGCGGCCGTCTTGCCGGTTCCGGTCTGAGCGCACGCGAGCACGTCACGCCCGGTCGCGGCCGCGGGAATGACCTCGCGCTGGACGGGAGTCGGCTCGGTGTAGTTCTCGTCGGCAGTGGCGCGCGCGATGGCGGGCATGAGGCCGAGCTCTTCGAATGGATTCTGGATTGGATTCACGATTGTCTCTTCGCGGCAGGCCTCGAGAGTTCGAGGCCGCTTTTCGGACATTGGACGTCGTCGGACCGCCGCTGGTCGACGCGCCTTGGCGGCACCCGAAAGGGGGCCGTACTCCCTCGAGACTTACCGAAGCCGCGCCAAAACGCTTTTCGGAATGCCCCTACGAGCGGGACGAACAGCGAGGGGACTCGCCGGTCAAGCTTCGAGGTGGCGGGGTTTTAGCCGAAGTGCGGTCGACGCGCCAGCGCTTCTGCGCCGAGCGCCCCGGCTCGCGACGCGGGCGGGGCCGCCAACGCCGCGGTGTTTCAGCGAAAATCAGCGCGGCGCCGCACTTCGAGCGCCTTGAGCACGGTCCCGAACACTTCCGCGATGACCTCGTAAAACGAACCCTCGCGCTCCCCCGCCGGCACGATCGCCACACCGAACGGCTGCCCCGCGTAGCGCAGCGGCAGCACGACGACGGAACGCGACCGCAGGTGCTCGAAGCCCTCGGGCACGAGCGCCTTCGCGGGGTAGCGCGTCATTTGCGGCTGAAGCGTCTTCGAGTCGAAGCCGAAGGCGAGCTTGAGCTCTCCGAAGTCCCCCGGCGTCGCGAGCTCGGACACGATGCACGTGTCGACGCCGAGGTTCGGCAAATGCTCGGCGAGCGCCGTCGAAAGCAGCGCTTGCGGCCCGAACATGCGCGCCTCGAGCGCCCGCGCCAGGCGGTGCGTCAGGTCGTGGATCAAGTCTTCGCGCGCGAGCCTGAGCCGCGTCGCGAGCTCGTCGGCGACGCGGCGGTTGCGCTCGAGCTCCCGCGCGCTGCCCGCGGCGAGCTTGCGCAACATGGGGTCGAGGGCACGCGCGAATTCGCCCTTGTTGCCGCGCATTTCTGCGGCGAGGGCCCGCACCATGTCGTCGCTCGGCGCGTCGGCGACGGTCGTGTTTTCGTCGTCGTCGGGCTCGAGCGGCGGCGGCAGATCCGTCGGGATGCAACCGCACGAGCGGCGCAGCACGAGCTCCGTCCCGAGCTCGGTCGTCTCCGGCGCCGGCTCGCCGTCGAGCATGCCGAGCAGCAGCCGAGCGGCATGCCCACCGAGACGCTCGAGCGGCTGGCGCACCGTCGTCAGCGTCGGCGAGTGAATCCGCGCGAGGGCCACGTCGTCGAAGCCCACGACGGCCACCTCCCCGGGCACCTCGATGCGGCGACGCGCGAGCTCGTCGATGACGCCGAAGGCCGTGTAGTCGTTCGCGGCGACGATGGCGTCGAGCTCTCCCACGGGCACCTGCCGCCTGTCGAAAAGCTCGACCATGGCGCGCGTGCCGCTCTCGCGCGTGAACTCCCCCGGCAAGACCAGCGCCGGCTCGTAGGGAATCTCGTGCTCCTCGAGCGCGTCCTTGTACGCCTGGTGGCGCTGGCGCGCCTCGAGGTTGCTCTCGGTGCCGCGAATGAACGCGATGCGCCGGTGGCCGTGGTGCTCGATGAGATGCCGCATGAGCTGCGTGATCCCATCGGAGTCGTTGATGCCGATGCTCGGCACGCCTTCGGCGACGCCGATGCTGCAGGTCGGGAGCGCTCGCTGCCGAAGCCACTCCCCCATCGCCTGCGTGCCGACGTACTGCCCGACGACGCTCGACACCGAAAGCAGCGCGTCGGCGTTCGAGGCTTCGGCGAGCTCGAGGACGAACGAGCGCCCGGCATTTTCCGGATGCGGATCGGCGAGCGCGCCGCCCACGAAAGTCACGACGCTGCCGCCCGCGGCCTCGATCACGGCGCGCGCTGCTTCGACGAGCGTCCACTCGTACTCGTCGCTCGCGAAGTACGAGAGCACGGCGACGCGCGGCCCGCTTCGCCTCGTCGTCTCCTGCGGGCCCACTTCGGTCAAGCGGGCGCGATTCTAACCTCGTTCGCGGCGCGAGGTCACGAGCAACGCCGAGCCTCGACTCAGGCTTCGGCGGCAGCCCCGGGCGCTTCGACCGTGAGGGCTCGCTCGACCGGCATGACGCGCGTCTTCAAGAGCTCGATCACCTGCTCGCGCGTGCGCGCCGGCGCCCCGTCGAAAGTCACCACGTGTGCGGCAAGGTACGACCAACGCCGCAGCATCAACGCCAGCCAAACCTCGAAGAAATCGAGGCCGTCGAAGACCAAGGCGTCATGACGCACGTAGTCATCCAGCGCACGCTCGAACTCTGCGGGGTGATCCGTCCAGTGGCACGCGGGCTTCACGTGGTGGAGCACGTGGTAACCGTCGTTGAAGCAACGGCGGTTATAGCGAGTGTTGATGCACGTGATGCTGGCGTGATAGGGATTTTCCGGCGTTTTTGCCACGATGAACGAGTGCTGGGCCCAATTGCCCATCATCATCATCGTCCGCAGCGCGAGCACGGGGCCGATGAACACGATGAGCGTCGGCACCGGCTTCCAGCTGAAGAGCAGCGCTACGACGACGATGAAGCCGAGCTCGCCCACGAGCACGCGTCGGAAGAGCTTCCAGTTTTGCCGCCGGTAGAAGTAAACCGCGAGCTCGACCAGCCCGATGCAGAGGAAGCGGAGGTAGTACCTGAGCCAGTGATCGAACCGATCACGCTTGAAGCGCATGGTCGAGCTCAGATCGGGCGTCAGGTTCTCCTCACGGTGGTGCATGCCAAGGTGGTGAGAAAAATACGTTCCC
>Ga0164241_10004920_pt1 | contig 12735 bp, 11 predicted proteins | sample OricomyardsoilBY_FD_108780 | JGI IMG/M metagenome (GOLD analysis project Ga0164241, IMG submission 108780) | Backyard soil microbial communities from Emeryville, California, USA - Original compost - Back yard soil (BY) | ecosystem: Environmental > Terrestrial > Soil > Unclassified | place: USA...
AAGGCCTGCAGCACGAGGACGGCCAGTCGCACATCCAGTCGAGCTTCATCCCCAACGTGCGCAGCTACGACCCGACCTTCGCGTACGAAGTCGTCACCATCGTCCAGCACGGCATGCAGCGCATGCTGGCCGAGCAGAACGACGAGTACTACTACCTGACCCTGATGAACGAGAACTACGCCCACCCCGAGATGCCGGAAGGCAGCGCGGACGGGATCATCAAGGGCATGTACCTGCTGAAGGACGCCGGCAAGGGCAAGAAGGGCGAACTGCGCGTGCAACTGCTCGGCAGCGGCACCATCCTGCGCGAGGTGATCGCCGCGGCCGATTTGCTCGATGCCGACTTCGGCATCAAGGCCGACATCTGGTCCTGCCCCAGCTTCACCGAACTGGCCCGCGACGGCGTCGACGCCGAACGCTGGAACAGGTTCCATCCGGAAGCGAAGACCCCGCGCAAGGCGTGGGTGACCCAGCAGCTGGAAGGCCGCCAGGGCCCGGCCATCGCCGCCACCGACTACGTCCGCACCTTCGCCAACCAGGTCCGCGAATACGTGCCGATGCGCTACAGCGTGCTCGGCACCGACGGCTACGGCCGCAGCGACACCCGCGCGAATTTGCGCCGCCACTTCGAGGTCGACCGCTTCCACGTTGCCCACGCCGCCGTGGCCGCGCTGGCCGCCGACGGCAAGCTCACCGCCAAGGACGTGGCGCGGGCGATCAAGCTGTACAAGCTGGATGCGGAGAAGCCGAATCCTTTGAGTGCTTAAGTGGGCTTATAAGCGCATAGACTGGGCTGAGCGATTGAGGGTCCGCGGATTTCACCCGCGTGACAATCGGAGTTGGCCTACCTCCTGGTTCGCCATTAAGCGATACGGCTGACACAGGTAGGCGTGTCGACTGTGGTTCACCAACTTTAGAAGAGGATGATCAAAGTGGCGGGCATCAAAATCTCTAAAGCGCTTAAGAGCAAACTTCCTGAGGAGCAGCGCGATAACCTCGAAGAGCTGCTGTGGGGTCAGTCGCATGGGCGATGCTTCCTCTGTGGAGAGGAGCTAAATCGAGCAAACGATGAGATACAAGCTGACCATGACGAGGCTGAGATTGAGGCTGGGGAAACCTCAATCGAGAATCTGAACTTGGTGCATAAGGCTTGTAATTCTGCGAAGAAGAATAGCCCAACTATTGATATTCGGCCCTACTTGAAGCTGCAGGCCTTCATAAAAAAGCATGACGGCGCGGTTAGGTACGGCGAGTGTTCGAAGCATTTCGGAATTTCTCCGAAAAGCTCGGTCATTAGCTATCCAAGTGCTAACGAGGTGAAGCTGGAACTCCCGAACGGCGACGTGACTAGCGTGCAGGTATACAGCTCTACGAATACTGAGGGCACTTTCAAATACTGCTACGTGCAGGTGCCCCGCAATGCATTGTTTAATGACGACGACTGCCAACCCAGAAACATTAAGCTTCCGCAGATCTGGGCAATCTATGTGGATTTGCAGAAGAACCCGCTCCACGAGCCGCCGGGTTGCCGTCTACTGCCGGTGGCGGGTGGGGTCAAGATCGCGATGTTTGATGGTCAACACAAGACGATCGCTTCTTGGATGGCGGGACAAGAGCGAATCGTCGTCAAGCTTTATTTAGATATATCGCTGCATCAGACGATTCGCTTAGTAAACTCGGTCCAGGCAAAAATCAAGAAATTGCCGCTGTCACCCTTTGAGATCGCTGCCAAACTGGCCGATGAGTGGCAAGGTCAACTAGGTGAGTACGAGAATGACGTGGGTGCTGAGCACATGTCTGAAAAGGGGTTCATCGACTGGCTGAAGCCAAATGATCGTCGACGCGGGAAGCAAGCCTTCGAGGAGGCGAGAATTCAGAATATCTTGGACGCTGAGAATTTTTCGCTGCTCCGTTTCGTGAAGCACGGCCCCGTTGCCGGGAGTGGCGATGAGCTAATTCCAGAAGCCACTTTCAAGTCGAAATTGGTTAAGGAGATGTTGCACACGAAGCCTTTGACAACAATTGGAGATGATGGCGAAGCAAGGCGCAACCGCGAAGCTGACAACATAGTCAAAGTTCTGAACTACTTTTCAGACAAGGTCTTTGAACCGAATGGCGAGTCGGTGGTCTTGAGCGATGAGCAGAAAGAGAAGCGGCGTCGTTTCGCATATCAGGCGTCGTTGAAATTTTTGGGTGAGATGTTGCCCAAGGTTGTCGCGACCATTTGCCTCAAGGAACCGGATACCGTTTTTCTGGACGCCAAGTTCAGTGATGAGCAGTGGGAGAGGGTGACAGCCGCCATCGACAGACTGATTGGTCATCCCATCTGGGCGAAAGAATTCAAGATAGGTCCAAGAGCAAAAGCGGTTGAAGAGGCCTTACTGAAGAACCAAGGGGCTAAAGAAGCCTTGGCGGCGGCGGGTCTGACATTTGGTTACATAGTCGGTGGCGAGACTTTGGCAGGTGACTGGTACAAGTAATGGCTCCCCAAGAATGAAGAATGAAGTAGAGAGGGCACGAGAGAGCTAGAGCCGCCGCGATCTATTCTCATGCGAGGAGCAATGACGAGCGATTGGTACGGATTTCATAGTCGAAGAATTGACGGAACGAGATCACGTCGGTGTTGTCCTTGTAGCAGGCCTCTTTCGAAGCTTTGAGTGTCTCCGGTACCACTAGAACAATGCCTTTGGCCGCCATGTCAGAAATGGCATCCATTGAAATGCGATCGTCAACAGTGGCCAGAAATACAGGGGCGTGGAGACGTTCGAGTCCCAGCTGCTTCCAACGCTCCCGTAAGGTGGTCTTGAGTGAAAGGATCAGCGCGTCGCGATCTTGCGAGCGATTCAGCGTCGCTAGGTCAGGGAGTATGAAATCCGGTCGCCTTCCGCCCAAGACAGCCTGCGCCTGATGGCGTACGCGCCCGTCGAGTAGCAGGCGCTGTACGTGTTGCTCAAACGAGCGACCTGCACGGCTCTTTCGGGTCTGGGATGCGCTCAAGAACAGACTGTCCAGTTGCCCGAAACTGCGCACCAGAACCGCCACCGGATCTTGGTTGCGAAGTAGTAGCCCAGCTACCTGCGAAGCCCTTTGGCGTAGTTCTGCGCGCTTATACAGTGCGTACTCAATATCGCGGCTAATGTGCATAACGGCATCGCCAGGAGCGTCGATGATGAAGGGGTCAAGATTGGCGTGGTCATTCTCCTGTAGCCAACGGCTTTGAGCTTGTGAGGCTAGATGCTCCGGACGCGGGAGGCGCTGCTGCTCAATGTAGGTGTCTAGGGTCCCGTTACGTAGAGCCGCCGACAATTCGGCGATGAATTGTTCTTCCTCGTCTAGGCCCCGACTAAGCAAGTCTGGCGAGAACAGGCCGAAATGGAAATCAGATGGAAGAGAGAATGCGCTCTCGATTATCTCTGCTTCGTCAGCTACAGAGTCTATGACGATGCACCAGTAGCCCGCTGGTTCTGTAGGAGGGCACAGCCGCCCCTTCTTACGGGTCTGGCGAAGAATCAACCCGCTTTCGTCAAGTGCAATCGGAGTACGTAGTCGACCGAAAATCAGTGTCGAGGCGGGTGAGAGACCTGAAAACTGATCGGATGGAACATTTGTGAGGTGGGACTCCGGACCTTTGTTCGCGTAATGAACATTTCGCACACGACAAACTTCCGCGGAAGATGGCCACAGCACGCTAAAGTAACTTTCGAATATGTGAGGCGCACTGGATTCCGAATTCGAGAGCGGTGGCATAAAGCCGGCTTCCCGGATCTCTCTAGGGATATAAAACCCGCCTTGATGCTTGTTCTCTGGATCGTCGGCCCAAGAGCAATCGTTCCTGGACAGCTTCTTGATGAATATAAGATCGCTGCGGCTTATCCATGAGACGATTTCCGGCCACTCCGGGTGAAGACCCATTCTTAATCCCCCCTAATCCTGCGTGTGAGCGCTTCCAATCGACTATTTCCTGTACGGCAGGACCACACCACGAAAACTCTCCATCCTTCTCTTCGAAGTTGCCGAACTGCACGCTTGTCGCGAGCGATGTTCGCATTAAATTTGGCTTGCCAGAATCCGACATTGGATGATGGAGTCGTTGAGTATCGACAGCCGGCATGGCGATGCCAGAAGCATCCATGCACGAACACTACTGTTCGGTACTTCCGGAAAACAAGATCAGGTTTCCCGGGTAGCTTTGCGTGAAGTCGGAATCGCAAGCCTGCACGATGCAGGAAGCTGCGCACGAGAAGCTCTGGTTTCGTGTCCTTTCCGCGAATGCCGGACATCATCCGGCTACGGGTCGCCTTGTCGACTATGTCAGCCATGCGCTGATCATAGGTGAGACAGCTGCCGCTACCTCAGGCTAGCGACAGCCCCCGTTGGTGGCTTTCAATTGATTCGCGCATCACCAATTCCATGACACGCGGCACCATGATACGGGCGACTTCCTCGATGACAGGAACAACGACGCTGTTGCCGAACTGTTTGTAGGCCTGCGTGTCGCTGACCGGAATCTGGAAGGTGTCGGGAAAGCCCATCAAGCGGGCGCACTCACGAGGCGTCAGGCGACGCGGACGCTTGCGCCCCTGCGAAACAAGAACCTCAGAGCCATCCTTGTAATACCGCGCGGACAAGGTTCTAGACACGCTGTCGCCGGTTACCAAACCGTAACCAAAACCGTTTCCTGCCGCTTTGTGTTTCGCTGCATAGTTCTTCAGGTACTGCCACAGTTTCGGTGTGAGCGTGTACTTCGGATCAACGATTGAGTCTGGTCCGCTGGTCCAGCGCAGTTCCGGTTCTTCCGAGCCATTCTGTGGATGCAGGATGTCCGACATGCGTGCGGTCTTTTCCGGCAGCCGCAGGTCATCCCAAGTGAATCCGGCCGATTCACGAAAACCGACGATGATGATGCGCTCGCGATGTTGTGGGACGAAATGCTTTCCATCGATGACGCGGTGGTGCACTTCGTACCCGAGTTCATCGCGCAGAACCTGGAGAATGGTCTGGAAAGTCTTGCCTTTGTCATGGGAGACGAGGTTTTTCACATTCTCCAGCAGGAAGGCCTTCGGTTTCTTCTCCGCAATGATGCGGGCGACGTCGTAGAACAGCGTGCCCTGCGTTGTGTCCTCGAACCCATGCGGTCGGCCAAGCGCGTTCTTCTTTGATACGCCCGCGATGCTGAAAGGCTGGCAGGGAAAACCAGCCAGCAACACGTCATGATCCGGTACGTCTGCTGCATCAACCTGGGTGATATCGCCCTCCAGGCGATGACCTTCCTCATGCGGGAAGTTCGCGAGGTAGGTCTTCTGTGCGTACTTGTTCCATTCGCTGGTGAACACGCAGCGTCCACCCATCTTCTCGAAGCCGTGGCGGATACCACCAATTCCGGCGAACAGGTCGATGAAAGTGAATTGCCGGTCGTCATTTGCCGGCGTCATCAGCAGTGGAAGCAACCGCTGCCGGATCGAATCGACCCGGTACTCGGGAATGTCCTCGCGAACCTTCCAGCGACGCAACGTGCTGACGTTTATCCCGAGCCTTTCGGCAATCTCGCTTTGTGTGTAGCGGCCTTTAGCCTGATGGAGGACTTCAAAAGGGCAAAGTTCGGCGTTCATTGCGTCTCCGCTGGGACGATTTGCGCGCACTATGCACGGAAATCGTCCCAGATGATACTGAATTAGTAGTAATACTACTAATCCTGATCTCAGGAGCCGAGATTAGTCCTGCCACCCCGCAGCGCTCTGCTCCTCCACCCGACTGAACGCCGAATGCTCCCCCGGAGCCGGCGCATCGTTCCCGGTCGAGAAATACACCACCCCCGTCCCCGCCTTCCGGTCCACCCACAACCCGGCCAGCAAGCCATACGCATTGCCGCTGTGGCCGACGCGCTGCACGCCGTCGCCGAACGGATCGTCGCCGCAGTCGGGCAGGCCGCTGGCCAGGGTGTGCACGGCCAGGCCATAGCGGCAGGTGAAGCCGCCCTTGGTGCGGATCGGGTCGTCTTCCTCCAGGGTCAGGCCGTTGCCGTCCTTCCAGCTCCATTGCGGGCCGATCATCGCCTTGACCGATTCCGGCTTGAGCAGGCGCACGCCGTCGACTTCGCCATCGCCCAGCAGCAGGCGGCCGATCGTCGACAGGTCCTTGGCGGAAATGCGCAGGCCGCCTTGCGGGCCGAACACGTTGGTCGCCGCGCCGGCGCGCCACTTCGACAGGTCGCAGCTGCCGTCGCTGGCCTTGGTGATGCCGCAAGCGGGCTTCTTGCCCTGGTTGTCGTCCACTTGCGGCTTGCCTTCGCCGTAGAGCAGCACCGCGCGCGCAGCGGTGGCCTCGTCGCAGGTCGGCCAGCCGTAGCAGGCGTGCAGGCCCAGCGGCTGCAGCACCAGCCGTTGCATCAACTGGTCCATGCGTTCGCCGGTGGCGCGCTCCATGACCGCGCCGACCAGCGGGAAGCCGACGTTGGCATATCGCCAGTACGTGCCGGGCGCGTGTTGCGGATCCCATGCCTTGGGGTCGTCGAGCAGCTTGCGGAATTCGCCGTCCAGCGGCACCTGCCAGTAGCCGGCGCCATCGGTCAGGCTGGCGGTGTGCGAGAGCAGCAGGCGCAGGGTGATTTTCTTTTCCGGGAAATTCGGGTTGCGCAATTTCCAGCCCAACGTGTCGGAGACGTCGGCATCGAGGTCGAGCTTGCCCGCCTCGACCAGCCGCATGACCCCGATCGACAGCACCAGCTTGCTGATCGAGGCGATCCGCACCGGGTCGTCGATGGTGATCGCGCGCTTGCTCGCGGGATCGGCATAGCCGGAGGTTTGGGTGGCGACGATGCCGTCGCGGTCGAAGGCGACGCGCACGCGTGCCATCTGGGTCATGGTGATCTCGTACCTAGGCAGGACGATGCCGGCGAAGGCGAGCAGGACGGGCAGGAGGGCGAAGCGGCGCATCGGCGGGACTCGTGGCGGCGGGTGGCGATGACGTTGTGCCATCGCCACGCACGCGACGCAATGTGCCCCGCACCAAACGGGCTGGATCAGCCCGGCGCGCGCGCGGGATTCGGCAGCAACCCGCCCGGATACTTGCGTCGCAGCAGCACGGTCTGCAGCGCCAGCACCACGGCGATCGCGATGGCCGCCCATGCGGCGGTTTGCGCGCCGGCCATGCCGCTGTCGGACTGTTGCACGTAGACGCCGACCAGCGCCCACAGCGCGGCGAAGACGTAGTCGATGTTGCCGCGCATGCGCAGGTTGGCCATCAGCAGCATCAGCGCGGCCAGTGCGAACAGCACCAGGCTCCACGGCAATTGCTGGGTGGTCGAAGCCAGCTTGTAGGCCACGATCACCTGCGCCAGGTTGAGGAACGCCGCCAGCGACAGCCAGCCGGCGTGCAGCGACAGCGGCGCCCATGCCCACAGCCACTGGCCTTCCTGCGGCGTGCGGTCGTGCGACAGGAGCATGGCGCAGCGGACCAGGCAGAAGGTCGCACCGAAGATCACCAGCAGGCACAGCCAGAACTGGCCCATCGAGAACAGCGGCATCCAGATCGTGGTGAGCAGGAAGCCGGCCGTGGCCCAGGGCGCGATGCGCGTCAGGGTGTCGTCGGCCTTGCGCGCGCCGGTGGCTTGCCAGATGGCGTAGACGAGGTCGAGCAGGAAGATCAGGCCCCAGATCGCGAAGGCGTACCCGGCGGCGACCAGCAGGGTGGGGTAGCGGTCCGACATGGTGCCGTTGTCGGGGCCGAAGGTACCGCTGTTCGAGAGCCACGCGACGACGGGCATGGCGATGGCGGCGAGCAGGACGAGCAGGCGCATGGCGTTGCCTCGGTGGCGGGGACCTGGCGAAGGCTCGCGCGCCGCGCGCGATGCCGCGGTGAAGATCAGGGGCGCCGCAGCGCCTTGCGTTGCGCCTCGGCCTGCGCGCGCACGTGGCAATCGTGCTGGTGGTCGTTGACCAGGCCCATCGCCTGCATGAAGGCGTACATCGTGGTCGGCCCGACGAACTTCCAGCCGCGCTTCTTCAGGTCCTTCGACAGCGCGATGGCTTCCGGCGCGGTGGTGAGCGCGCGCAGCAGCTCGGGCGTGAGCCGCGCCGGGCGCTTGCCCACGTCGTCTTCGTAGCGCCAGAAGTAGCGCGCCAGCGAGCCGGATTCGCGTTGCAGTTCGATCGCGCGACCGGCGTTATGGATGACGGCTTCGATCTTGCCGCGATGGCGGACGATGCCGGCATCGCCCAGCAGGCGCTGCACGTCGGCTTCCGTGTAGTTCGCCACAGCGTGCAAGTCGAAGCCGTTGAAGGCGGCGCGGAAGTTTTCGCGCTTCTTCAGGATGGTGATCCAGCTCAGGCCGGCCTGGAAACCTTCCAGCGAGATCTTCTCGAACAGGCGGGTGTCGTCGGTGACCGGACGGCCCCATTCGTCGTCGTGGTAGGCGTCGTAGAGCGCGGAGCCGTCGCTCCAGAAGCAACGTTGCAACCCCGCGGCGGCTTTCGGCATCTCTGTCTCCAGTGGATGGGAAGCAGGTTAGCTGAACGATTCCCATCGACTGCGACATGCATGACTTCCTGCCCATGCGGATCGCCATATAGTGTTTTACATTACCAACACACCAATACAGGAGACGTTCATGTTCCGCACCCAGTCCCCCAGCCCGACCGCCTACGTCGAGCGCCGCCTGACCCCGCGCCGCGGGGACGGCGGAGCAGCCGCACCGGCCCGTGTCCATCGCGAACGCGATTTCGGCGTCGGTTACGGCAGCAGCAGCGGTTACGGCAGCAACCGCCATTACGCCTCTTCCTCGGCAACGATCTTCCGCTGCCGCTGAGTCTCCAGGCCCATCGGCCGGGTCGCGACCTCCCCGCGCGCCCCGGCCGATGATGCCGACGTTCCTCGTCGAGCGGATGCGGGCCGGCCCCGTCTCCGGACCGCATTCGCCCGGCAACTCGCTTCCCCAGCCCGCCGAACGGCGGGTTCTTTTTTACTGCCATCCAGGGCAGGCGCCTTCGGCCAGCGCGACGCGTCGCCAGCCGGGTTGCGGACGCCCTCGGTGCCCTAGGCGGTCTCGAGTTCCGTCCGCATCCGTGCGGCGGCATCGACCAGGTCCGGGAAGAACGCCTCGAACGCGGCATCCACCGCAGCCTCGTTCGCGCGCAACACGGCCAGGCATTCGATCAGCCGCTCGCCGTTGCGCGACAGCCGGGTGGCGATGCCGCGCACCGCGCCATCGACGTTCGCGCGCTCGCGATACGAGCCCAGCCAGTCGTGCGCGGCCATGCGCGGGGCGATGGCGTGCAGGCGCGGCGGCAGTGCGTCGCGATGCTGCAACAACACCCGATAGACGCGCGACGTGAAGTCGCCGAGCGAGGCCGCGTTCCAGCGCGCCCAGCCGCGCGCCAGCCGATGGTCGAAATACACGTCGAGCACGATGCCGGCGTAGCGGCGCAGGCCGGCGGCATCGAACAGGGCGCGCGCGGCGACGACCGCGGGATGGTCGTCGGTGTAGCGGTCGATGCGGCGATGGCGGACGATCTCGATCCGGATCGCCGGCGGCCAGTCCTGCAGGGTCGATTGCCCGAACACGAAGTCGCCGAGGATGGCGCCGAGGATCGCCTCGTCGGAGTGCCGGGCCAGCCACGCATGGGCGAGGTAGTTCATCGCCGCGATGGTAAAGGGCGCTGCCGGGCGGCGCTTATTCCGGCGCGGCCAGCACCCGCTTGAAGAACGCGGTGGAACGGTCCTGCAAGGCCTTGCGGTCGTGGCCGACGCCGGGCACCAGTTCGAAGCGCGCGTTGGCGCCGGCCTGCGCATACAGCGCTTCGGCATGCTTCCAGCGGGCGAGCGGGGTATCGCCGAACAGGCGATCCACTTCCGCCGCCATCGGCTTGTCCCAGCCGTCGTTGAAGTCCAGCGAATCGTTGTCGTCGTCGGCGCCCATGTACAGGTATTGCGGCACGCGGGCGAAGGCGGCGGCATCGAAGGGTTTGCCGGTCAACGCTTCGAGGTCGGCGATGCCCGCCGGATAGGGCAGGACGTCGATGCCCTGTTTCGCCACCGGCGCGATCGGCCAGCCGCCGGGCGAACCGACGGTCGCCGCGCGCACGCGCTGCGGATGCAGCGCGGTGAAGCGGTTGGCGAACATCGCGCTGGCGGAGAAGCCCTGCAGCAGCACGCGCGGATCGACCCGGCTGCCGTCGCCGCGCAGGCGCGCGCGGGCATCGTCGATCATCGCGAGCAGTTGCAGGTCGAGCCGCGCCAGCGCCGGGTCGCGGGTGGTGAGCACGTCGCGGTCCAGCGCATGCGTGTACACCTGCCAGTCGCGCGCGGTGCGCGGGAACGCCGGCACCAGCAGGGCCACGCCGAGCTCGTCGGCGATGCGCTTGCGTTCGAAGCCGGTCAGCCATGCATCGCGTGCGTGCGCGGCGATGTCGTCGGAGGTGCGGCCGGAATTGTTCGGCTGCACCAGCAGGGTGGCCATGCCGCGGGCATCGCGGCGCAGCGACGCCGGCACGTACAGGTAGTAATCGGAATGGAAGCCCTTGCCGGCGTCTGCATCGATGTGGCGCACGCGCAGCGCATACGGCCCGAGCAGCACCGCAATGCCGGTGGCGGCCACCAGCAACAGGCCCAGCAGCAGCTTCGGCGCCAGGCGCAGGAAGCGGCGCAGCGACATCAGCGCGTCTTGCCGGCGACGGGTTCGCAATCCGCGCGCACGGCGGCGTCGCTGGTGGCGACGCAGACCCGGAAGTCGCGCAGGCCGGCGACCTGGCGGGCCTGGCCGCGCGCCACGCTGAAGCGTTGCAGCGGGGCGAGTTTGCAATCGGCCTTGCCCGCGCAGGCATCGGGATACAGCGTGTAGTGGCAGACGCCGCTGTCGCTGGCCTTGCATTCGAAGCGGGCGACGCCGTCCTTCGCCCGTGCCTTGCTGTACAGCACGTCGTGGCCGTTGTCGGCGATGCGGTTGCTGTAGCTGGTGCCGTCCATGCCGCAGGCGGACAGGATCATCAGCAGCGGCGAAAGCAGGAGTCGGGCAAGCGCGATGAGCTTGGGCATGTGGGCACCTCGTGGTTGGCGGCGCGTGGGGGAGGGCGCGGCGGGCGTTACATGTTCTTGAACAGGGCCATGAACGGCTGGCTGACGGTGAGCGTTTCCGGGCGCTGCTTCAGCCGCACGGTGCCGCGGCCGCTGTCGTCGCGGAGGATGCCGGCGATGGCCTTCAGGTTGACGATGGTGGAGCGGTGGATCTGCTTGAAATGGGCGTCGAGGCGCGGCAGCAGTTCGCGCAGCGGCGTGCGCAGCAGGGCCTCGCCTTCGGCGGTCACCACCGTGGTGTACTTGTGGTCGGCGCGGAAATAGGCGACGTCGTCGACCAGGATCAGGCGCGTCTCGCGGCCGGCGCTGGCGGTGAGCCAGGTCAGCGGTTCCGCCGCGCCGGCCGCGTTCGGCAGCGCGCCGAGCTTGTCCAGCAGCACCGCCAGCGTGGCGGCGTCCGGCAACGTGTCCTGCGCCTGCAGGCGTGCGATGGTCGCATCCAATCGTTCCGGCTTGACCGGCTTCAGCAGGTAATCGATCGCACCGCGTTCGAAGGCGTCGATCGCGTACTGGTCGTAGGCAGTGACGAACACGATGCGCGTGCGCGGGCTCGCTTCCGCGGCGAGCGCGGCGACCTCAAGGCCGGTCAGGCCGGGCATGCGGATGTCGAGGAAGGCGACATCGGGCGTGTGTTCGGCCAGGGCTTCCACCGCGCTGGCGCCGTCCTCGCATTCGGCGACGACCTGCAGGGCCGGCCACGCGCGCTTGAGATCGGCTACCAGCGAATGGCGCAGGATCGACTCGTCTTCGGCGACGATGCAGGTACGCACGTCAGACATGGCCGTTGCTCCGCTGTGGTGCGGTCGCCGGCACGGTGATCGTCGCCGCCACGCCGGCCGGGAAGTTGGCGATCACGCTCAGGTTGGCGTCGCCGTTGTAGCGCAGGCGCAGGCGTTCGCGCACGTTCTTCAGGCCGATGCCGGTGCCGCTGGTCTTCACGTTGAAGCCTTCGCCGTCGTCGGCCACCGTCACCGCGACGCTGTCGCCGTCGCGACGCGCGCGGATCCACACCGTGCCGCCGCCGGTGCGCGGTTCCAGGCCGTGCTTGATCGCGTTCTCGACCAGGGTCTGCAGCATCATCGCCGGCAGCGGGGTGGCGCGCAGCGATTCGGGGATGTCGACCTGCATGTCGAGGCGCTCGCCCATGCGGATCTTGAGGATCTCGAGGTAGGCCAGCGCGCGCTCCAGTTCCGCGCCCAGGGTGGACATCTCGTCTTCCGCATTCGGCAGCGAGCGGCGCAGGTACTGGATCAGGTGCCCGAGCATCGCCTCCGCGCGGGCCGGGTCGCTGCGGGTCAGCAGTTGCGCGCTGGCCAGCGTGTTGTAGAGGAAGTGCGGCTCGACCTGCGCATGCAGCAGGTGCAGCTTGGCCTCGGTCAGTTCCTTCTGGGTCGCGGTGTGCGCGGCGCTCACCCGCTCGCCGCGGCGCAGTTCGCCGATGCGGCGGGTGATCGCGCGCACGATCGCCTCGGCGTTCTCGTAGTTGGTGCCGTCGTCGACCAGGAACCAGTCGCTCCATGCGGGGTTTTCCGGTTCGCAGATCAGGGTCACGCGGCCGCTGTCCTCGCCCGGCGTGACCGTGGCCTGCAACTGGTTGCGCGGCAGGCCGAACCACAGCAGCGGGTTCCAGCGCCGCAGCGGGTGTTCGCCGTAGGTGCGCGGGCGCGC
>Ga0164241_10004921_pt1 | contig 12734 bp, 13 predicted proteins | sample OricomyardsoilBY_FD_108780 | JGI IMG/M metagenome (GOLD analysis project Ga0164241, IMG submission 108780) | Backyard soil microbial communities from Emeryville, California, USA - Original compost - Back yard soil (BY) | ecosystem: Environmental > Terrestrial > Soil > Unclassified | place: USA...
CTCCCATCCCCTAGAGGGAGTAAGTCCCCTGGTAGACCACCAGGTTGATAGGCCGGATCTGGAAGCATGGTGACATGTGTAGGAGACCGGTACTAATGGGACGAGGGCTTGACGGATTTTTTTGATTCTTTCCGTGCAAGGAAAGAAGTGATACCCAACTTCGCGCCTGCAGTTTTCAAGGTCCGCCGGTCGGCGAGGTTTCTCGCGTTTTTCCGGTGGCTATTGCGAGAGGGAAACACCTCTTCCCATTCCGAACAGAGCAGTTAAGCCTCTCAGCGCCGATGGTACTTGGCTCGCAAGGGCCCGGGAGAGTAGGTCGCCGCCGGTTTATCTTCAGAAGGGCCGCCCCCAGGGCGGCCCTTCGTCGTTAAGCGCCCGCTGGACGCGCGCGGGAGCACTTCAGGACGGTGAGATCGACGCTGACGCCGTGTGCGGAGGCGCGCACGTACCGCGACCTCCGGGTCGAAGGACCCGCTCGCGGGGCCGCAGAGTCGCTCCTGTGAGGCCGTTTCTGCGCGCGCCGATGCGCGTTTTCCGGAGGCGGTGCCGGCGGACGGTGGCGCTGCGGCGCCGCCGACCGTGGCGCGCGAGCCGTCCGCCGCCCGGCTGGGCGGCCGGCGGAACCGGTTCGGCCTCGAGCGCGGCTGCCGCGAGGGTCCCCGGCATGGGGGTACCCACGATCGAGGGCCGCGGACTAGGCGACGTGGCGAGCGCCGACCGCGCGACGCCGGCGCAAGGCTCGGCGGGTCGGCCCGGCGGCGGCTGGAGTGCGGGGGTGCCACCGGGGGGCGTGGTGCGATCGGGCGGGGGCCGGAGTGCGGCGGTGCCACCGGGGCCGCGGTGCGACCGGCGGTGGTGCCGATCGGGCGGGGGCCGGAGTGCGGCGGTGCCACCGGGGCCGCGGTGCGACCGGGCGGCAGCTGGAACGCGGGGGTGCGACCCGGGGCCGGCTGGAGGGCGGCGGTGGGGCCGATCGGGCGGGGTGTGGCCGGTGGCCGCGCGCTACGAGACGGTGTGCGGGGTCCGACGGCGCGAGGGGCGGGCCGGGACCGGGGAGAGGCAGCGCTGCTCCCGCGGCGCGCCTGCACCGGGCCGGCGCGGTCCCGACTGGGACCGCAGCGGCTCACGATGCGGGTGCGCAGCGACGCGGACAGATCCGTGCGCTCCGGAGGGCTGAGACTCGGCGAGCTCAGGGTCCTCCAAGAGGATGAAGGCGCGGACGAGCGCGGCGGCACGCCGGAGGGCGGGGTGAACGGTGATGGCGCCCGTCCGGTGTGGTGTCGCGGGGGAGAACATGTGTTCGTGAATCTAAGCGTGTGATCGGACGGAACGCATGTTCGTGCATGAGAACTTGCACGACGGGGCATTTGGGGCTGTGCAAGGAGGCGCGTGACGCACCCCGGAGGCCCCGGACGTGGATCCGGTGCCTCCGCCCAGGAGCCAGCGGGGGCTTGGGATGGGGGCTCAGGGGCCCCGGAACTCGGAAAGATTGGGACGGCGTTGCGTTCAACAAGCTGGTCTACTCGTTTCTCGGTGGCAGGGGTCATGACCGCCGCGATCGCTCTCCTGGCTCCGGTCTCGGCCGGCGCGGCGGGCTCCTACGACTGCGACGCGAGCGCGGTCCGGCTGACGGTCCTGGGCAAGTCGCTCGAGCCGATCACCGCCGGGCGCGGCTCGACCACCTGCCAGAACGACGGCAGGACGCTCAACGACCAGGTCCTCGGCTCGCTCGCGGCGCCGCTCGGCCTGTCCGTGCTCCCGGTGAACGCGTCGGTGCTCGGCGCGGAGACGAAGGTCGACGGCTCCGGCACGACCCAGTCCGCGCTCGCGACGGGCGGCGTCACCGGCCTGCGGATCCCGCTGGCGACGCTGCCGAGCGTGCTCAAGCTGCCGACGGCGTCGATCCCCGACAGCATCAAGAGCATCTCGGTCCCGCTCGCGCCCGTGAAGACGGCGCTGCAGTCGGCGGTGAACCCGCTGAACCTGCTGCCGCTCACCAGCGCGATCAACGGGCTGCCCGACAACGTCGACATCAACCTCGAGTCGGCGTTGAACCAGCTGCTGCCCAACGGCCAGCTCCCGACGGGCGACCTGATCAACATCGGCGGGGCCGTCGCCTACGCGACCGGCACCTGCAGCAACGGCGCGCCGGTGCTCAACGGGACGTCGAACGTCGCGAGCATCAAGGTGCTCGGCCAGGAGATCGCGGGCCAGACGGTCGACCAGGTCGTGAACCTGATCGGCTCGGGCAGCATCGACCCCTCGAGCCTGAGCCCGTCGAGCCTCCTCAACGGCGTCTCGGCCGTGCAGGGGCCGCTCGGCACGCTGCTGGCCCTGGTCCCGGGCTCGGAGGCGCTGGTCAACAACGCCCTGACCGCCGCGGTGCAGAGCGCGCTCGACGCGCTCCCGACCGTCGAGGTGCTGCCGCCGACCGTCGCCCAGGTGAAGATCGGCGCCGGCGTCAAGACCGTGGTCGGCGACAAGCTGACCCAGCAGGCGCTGAACGTGAGCGTCACGGTGCTCGGCCAGAAGCTCGTCGAGGGCGTCCTCGGCGAGGCGACGATGAGCAAGGGCAGCGTCACGTGCGACGCCGCGGTCAGCGGCCAGGGCACGGTCGCCGCCGCGCTGCAGTGCACGAAGCGGCGCCTCGTGCTCACCGACGTGGTCCAGAGCGGCAACCGCGTGAAGCTCACCGGCGTCGCCGACCCGGCCCTCGCCGGCAAGAGCGTCTCGCTCGTGTTCGAGGACACCGGCAAGACCGTCGCGCACGCGACGGTCAGCAAGGCCGGGAACTTCAACGCGACCGCGGCGCTGCCGCCGGCGAAGGTCCGCGGGACCAACCGCGCCCGTTACCAGGCGGTCGTGGGCAAGGAGAAGTCGCTCGACCTCAAGCTCCAGCGGCGCATGCTGCTGAGCTCGATCGCCTCGAAGTCCGGCAAGGTGACGATCTCCGGTCGCGTCGTGCGCCCGCTCGGCACGCCGGTCAAGACGATCACCCTGACCCGCCGGATCTCGTGCAAGCACAGCGAGGTCGTCAAGCGGTTCAAGCCGAGCAAGGACGGGACGTTCAAGGTCACGGTCGACGCGCCCAAGGACAAGACGGGCGCCGTGGTCTACCGCCTCGCGACGCAGGTGCGCAAGACCACCCGCAACCCGAAGCTGTTCCCGACGTTCACCCTGCCCCGCGCGGTCGAGCTGGCCTAGCGGGGACGGCCGTCGCTCAGCGTGCGCCGAGGCTCGACCACACGTCGAGCTTCGTGCGCACGCGGGTGACGACCTCGTCGGTGAACTCGGTCGTGCCGTGGTGGCCGCCGAGGTCGGGCGTGCGGATCCCGGCGGCGGTCGCCTCGAGGACCGACTCGTAGATCGCGCGCGAGGCGCGTTCGGCGGCGGCGCCCGCGCGCTCGGCCGCGTAGTGCAGGACCGCGCCGCACGCGAGCAGCATCGCCATCGGGTTCGCGATGTCCTTGCCCTCGAGCGCCGGTGCGGTCCCGTGCGGGGCCTCGGCCATCGCGACCTCGGTGCGGAAGTCGGCGTCGAAGGCGAGCAGGACCGACTCGGCGCCGGCGATCGAGCCGAACAGCGGCATCACGAGGTCCGAGAGGCAGTCGCCGTCGCGGTTCAGCGCGGGGATCACGAGCGGCGCGTCGGGCGTGCCGCTGATCAGGCCGGCGTAGGTCGCGTCGATCAGGACCGGGCGGTACTCGATCTCCGGGTGGCGCTCGGCGGCGAGGTCGAGCTCCTCCTTGAGCATCCCCTCGTAGACGGGGGAGACCGTCCACTTCGGGCCGCCGTAGACGGTGCCGCCGACCGCGGTCGCGGTGCGGAACGCGTACTCGGCGACCGCGCTGCAGGTGCCGCGGGTGATGCGCTCGGTCCGGAACGCGACCTCGTCGGCCGCGCCGGCGGCGCCCTCGCGGTGCTCGGCGGCGCCGTAGGCGTCCTCGACGGCCATCCGCACGATCGAGATCGGGTGGACCGTGCCGGCGACCGGCGCGACGCCGGGTATCCGGCGGCCGGTGCGGATGATGACCTTGCCGTCGACGTCCTCGCGAAGGATCCGGTTCGGCGAGCCGACGTCGTCCTTGCCCTCGGGGGTGACCGTGGCCGCCTTGATGCCGAGGCCGGAGGCGCGCATCGCCGTCGCGGCCTCGTGGACGACCGCGTTGGCGGTCGCGCGGCGATGCTCCAGCGAGAGGTCGAAGCGCTCGAGGCGCAGGTCGAGGCCGATGACCTCGGGATCGAGGACCCGGAGCGACTGCTCCAGGAGCTCCTGACCGGTCTGATCGCCTTCGAGGACGGTGATCGTCAGCGGATCGGTCATGGGACCTCACGATAGCCAAGGGCCCTGGGGCTACGCTCCGTCCGCGATGCGCTCCGAGCCCTGCACATGGTGCGGCGTCATGGTGGCGCCTGACGACGGCTTCCGCGCCGCGCAGCCCGCGGAGATGCGGCACGCCGTGTTCTGCCGGCTCGAGCACGTGGTGCCGTGGACGATCCAGGGCGCGGAGTGGCAGGATGGCCCGGGCCTCGAGCCCGGCGACGACGCCGACGGCCTCGGGCGCTGCGTGCGCTGCGGCGGCCAGCTGGGCGACGAGCGCGTGATCCTCGTCCGCCATCGCGGCGAGCACCGGATCGGCGACGCGTTCTGCGGGACCGAGCACCTGCTGGAGTGGGCCAAGGCCGGAGGGCGCTGGGCGGGCTGAGGTCGGCCGTCGCCGCGTAGGCGCCGACCGCCGCGCCCGCGGCCGTAGCGGGCGAGGCCGCTCAAGCGGCGGCGGCGGAGCCGGTGACTCCGAGCTGCGTCGCGCGCTCGTCCAGAGCGGCGATGACGAACGCGATGTGCTCGTCGAGATCCACGCCGAGTCCCTCGGCGCCGTCGCGCACGTCGTCGCGGCTCACGGCCGCCGCGAACGCGGGCGTCTTCAGCTTCTTCTTGACCGACTTCGGCGTCATCCCGGCGAGACCCTCGGGGCGCACGTAGGCGACCGCGAGCACGAAGCCGGAGAGCTCGTCGACCGCGAACAGGGTCTTCTCGAGGTCGCTGTCGCGCGAGACGCCGAGGAAGTCGGCGTGCGAGGCGATCGCGCGCACCATCTCGGGCGGCGCGTCGAGCGACTCCAGGCGCGCCACGATCGTCCGCGGGTGCCCGTGGACCTCGTCGTCGAGGTCCGGGAAGCGCTCGTAGTCGGCGTCGTGGAGCAGGCCCGTGACGGCCCACAGCTCCTCGTCGGCGCCGAGCTTGCGGGCGTAGGCGGCCATCGACGCCTCGACGGCGAGGCAGTGGCGACGCAGCGGCTTCGACTGCACCCACTCCGTGAGGAGGTCCCAGGCCTCTTCGCGCGAAATCCTGCGAGGCATGGTTGTTACCCTAGCCCAGCGTCCACGGCACGTCTCGAGGACGCCCGCCCCTATGGAGAAGTTCGTCATCGAAGGCGGCGTCCCGCTGTCCGGCACGGTCACCCCGGCCGGCAACAAGAACGCCGCCCTGCCCATCCTGGCCGCCTGCCTCCTCACCGAGGAGGAGGTCGTCGTGCGCAACGTCCCGCGCATCGACGACGTCACGGCGATGGTCGAGCTGCTCGAGCTGCTCGGCGTGCGCGTGGAGTGGCGCTCGACGCACGCCGTCGCGCTGTGCGCGAAGGACGTCGACGGCGGCGCGGAGATCGACCGCGAGCTCAGCGAGCGCATCCGCGCGTCGTTCCTGCTCGCCGGCCCGCTGCTCGCGCGCTTCGGCCGCGCCGTGATGCCGCCCCCGGGTGGCGACGTGATCGGCCGCCGCCGGCTCGACCCGCACCTCGACGGCTTCACCGCGCTCGGCGCGACCTACGACCTCGAGCGCGACATCGTCATCGAGGCGCCCGCCGGCCTGCGCGCCGCCGAGGTCTTCATGGACGAGCCGTCGGTGATGGCCACGGAGAACGTCCTGATGGCCGCGGCGCTGACGCCCGGCGAGACCGTGCTCGGCAACGCCGCGTGCGAGCCGCACGTCCAGGACCTCGCGCGGATGCTCCAGTGCATGGGCGCGCGAGTCGAGGGCATCGGCTCCAACGTCCTGCGCGTGACCGGCGCCGAGACGCTGCACGGCTGCGACCACACGGTCGGGCCCGACCACATCGAGGTCGGCTCGTTCATGGCGCTCGCCGGCGTCACCGGCGGCGAGGTCCGGATCAAGGACACGATGCCGGCCGACCTGGCGATGATCCGCCTCGTCTTCGAGCGGCTCGGCCTGCGCTCCGAGCGCGACGGCGACGACATCGTCGTCCCCGGCGAGCAGCAGCTGATCGTCCAGCGCGACCTCGGCGAGTACAAGAGCAAGGTCCAGGACGGCCCGTGGCCCGCGTTCCCGGCCGACCTCACGTCGATCGCGGTCGCGCTCGCGACGCAGTGCGCCGGCTCGGTCCTCATCCACGAGTGGATGTTCGAGAACCGCCTGATCTTCACCGACAAGCTCGTCCAGATGGGCGCCGACATCGTGCTCTGCGACCCGCACCGCGCGATCGTCACCGGCCCGTCGCGCCTCCGCGGCGCGCGCGTGGAATCGCCCGACATCCGGGCCGGGATGGCGATGCTGATCGCCGCGCTCGGGGCCGAGGGGCAGAGCGAGATCGGCAACATCCGCCAGATCGACCGCGGCTACGAGAACATCGATCAGCGGCTCCGCGACCTCGGCGCGCACATCGAGCGCGTCGACGTGGACCACCACTCCTAGCCCGGCACGACAGAATCAGTGCCGTGATCCATCCGATCCCCTCCGGGACCCGAGACGTCCTGCCCGACGAGATGCGGGAGCTGCGCGCCATCACCGGCGCGCTGCGCGCCGTGTTCGAAGACGAGGGCTACGGCGAGGTGTGGACGCCGACGCTCGAGTACGAGGAGGTCCTGCGCCGCGCCGAGAGCGGCACCGACCCCGCGTACCGCGTGTTCGACGACCACGGCAACGTGCTCGCGCTGCGCTCGGACATGACCGTGCCGATCGCGCGTGTGGTCGCGTCGCGCTACGCGGCGGCCGAGCCGCCGCTGCGCTTCCACTACACCGCGCACGCCTACCGCGCCGTCCGCCCGCACCGCGGCCAGATGCGCGAGTTCCTGCAGTCGGGCGTCGAGCTCGTCGGCGCCGCGGCGCCCGAGGGCACCGCCGAGGTGCTGCGCGTGATGTGCCGCGCGCTGGACGCCAGCGGCCTGCAGGACTACCGGATCGCCCTCGGCGACGCCTCGCTGTACCCGGCGCTGCTGCGCAGCCACGACCTCGCGCCGGAGACCGCGTCGCGGGTCCTGCACGAGCTGGTCACCCGCGACTTCGTCGGACTCGAGCGCGAGGTGCTCGCGCTCGGCCTGTCCGACGCCGACGCCGAGCTGCTGATCTCCGTGCCGCAGCTGCGCGGCGGCGGCGACGTGCTCGACGCCGCGCCCGGCCCGGTGGCCGACGCGGTCGCCGGCCTGCGCCAGATCCTCGAGCGACTCGACGACACGGTCACCGAGCGCGTGATCTTCGACCTCGGCCTCTCGCGCGGCCTCGGCTACTACACCGGCGCGGTGTTCGACGTGCTCGACCCCGCGTTCGGCGCGCCGGTCGGCGGCGGCGGGCGCTACGACGACCTGATCGGCAAGTTCGGCCGGCCGCTGCCCGCGGTCGGCTTCGCGCTCAACATCGACGCGCTGCACCAGGCGCTCGCGGGGGAGGCGCCGGCATGAGCGGCATCGACGGCCTGACGATCGCGGTTCCCCGGGGCGCGCTGTTCAAGGAGACGCTCGACGTCCTCGACGGGATCGGGATCGACACCCAGCCCGTGCGCGACAACGACCGCCGGCTGCTGTTCGAGGAGTGCGGCATCGTCACGATGCGCCCCTCCGACGTGCCGACCTACGTCGAGGCCGGCGCGGCCGACGTCGGGATCACCGGCAAGGACGTGCTGCGCGAGCAGTCCGAGCGCGAGGTCTACGAGCTGCTCGACCTCGGCTTCGGCCGCTGCACGATGGTCCTCGCGACCGTCGACGGCCCCGATCCCGGGGCCGAGGCGCTGCGGCGCCTGGGCGTCATGCGGGTCGCGACCAAGTACTACAAGATCGCCGCGAAGTACTTCGAGGAGACCGGCCGCCAGGCGGAGATCGTCGAGGTCAAGGGCTCGGTCGAGCTCGCGCCGCTCACCGGGCTCGTCGAGGCGATCGTCGACCTCACCGCCACCGGCACGACGCTGCGCGAGAACGGGCTGATCGTGCGCGAGGAGCTGTTCGTCGCCACGGCGCGGCTGATCGCCAACCCGGTCGCCCACAAGCTCAAGGCCGAGGCGATCGACGAGATGCTGAGGCGTCTGCGTGAACGTCAGCCGGCTTGACGGCGCCGACGCGGCCGCCGCGCTGCGGGCGCTGGCGCCCGGCGGCGCCTCGGTCCGCCGTGACGTCGAGGCGATCGTCGAGGGCGTGCGCTCCGGCGGGGACGCCGCGCTGCGCGACTACGTCGCGCGCTTCGACGGCTACGAGGGCGAGCTGCGCGTCGCCGCGCACGAGCTCGACGTCGCGGTTGCGTCGCTGCGCTCCGACGTCCGCGACGGCCTCGAGATCGCGATGGCCAACGTCGCCGCGGTCGCGGGCGCGAGCCTCGGCGACGACGCCGAGATCGAGCTGCCCCAGGGCCAGCGGGTCCACGTCCGCGAGCTGCCGGTGCGCCGCGCCGCGATCTACGTCCCGGGCGGCCGCGCGCCGTACCCGTCGACCGTCGTGATGGGCGTCGTCACCGCGCGCGTCGCGGGGGTCGAGGAGATCGCCGTCTGCGCGCCCGGATCCCACGACGCGATCCTCGCCGCGTGCGCGCTGTGCGGCGTCGACGAGGTCTGGCGGATGGGCGGTGCGCACGGCATCGCCGCGTTCGCCTACGGGACCGAGAGCGTGGGGCGCGCCGACGTGATCGCCGGCCCGGGCGGGCTGCACGTCCAGGAGGCCAAGCGGCTCGTCTCCGGCGACGTCGGCATCGACGGCTTCCTCGGGCCCAGCGACGTGCTCGTCCTCGCGGCGGGCGACGCCGACCCCGAGCTGATCGCGCTCGACCTCCTCGCGCAGGCCGAGCACGGCGAGGGGACGATCGCCGCCGCGATCTCCGACGACGCCGCGCTGCTCGACGCCGTCGCCGAGCGTGTCGCCGGGGGCGCCGAGACCGGCGCCGCCGTGGCGACCGTGCTCGTCGCGACGCTGGAGGAGGGCCTGGAGGTCAGCGAGGCGTTCGCGCCCGAGCACCTCGAGCTCGTGGGCGCCGCCGCCGAGGCGCTCGCGCCGCGGGTGCGCGCCGCGGGCTGCGTGTTCGTCGGCGTCGCGGGCGCGACCGCGTTCGGCGACTACGTCGCGGGCTCGAACCACTCGCTGCCGACCGGGGGCGCCGCGCGCTTCGCGTCGGCGCTCTCGCCGCGCGCGTTCCGGCGCCGGATGGCCGAGGTCCACATCGGCGCCGAGGCCGCCGCCGCGCTGGCCAAGCCGGGGGCCGCGATCGCCCGCGCGGAGGGATTCCGCGTGCACGCAGAGTCGATGGAGGCCAGGGTTTGGAAGGATGGGTCGCGATGAGCCGCAGCGCGGAGATCAGCCGCACCACCAAGGAGACCGACATCGCGTTGAGCGTCACGCTCGACGGGACCGGCGCGGGCACCCGCACCACGGGCGTCGGGTTCTTCGACCACATGCTCGACCTGCTCGCCAAGCACGGCCGGCTCGACCTCGACGTGAAGGTCGCCGGCGACCTCGAGACGGGGTCGCACCACACGGTCGAGGACACCGGCCTCGCGCTCGGCGCCGCGCTGCACGAGGCGCTCGGCGACCGCTCCGGCATCTACCGCTACGGCCACGCCGTCGTGCCGATGGACGAGGCCCGCGCGACCTGCGCGATCGACCTCTCGGGGCGGCCGTTCACCGCGTTCGAGGCGGCGATCCCGCCCGGCGTGACCGGCGGCTTCGAGCACGAGCTCGCCGAGGAGTTCTTCCGCGCCGTGGCCAACAGCGCGCGCCTCACCCTGCACCTGACGCTGGAGGCGGGGACCAACGCCCACCACATGATCGAGGCGCTGTTCAAGGCCTTCGCCCGCGCCCTGCGCGCGGCCACCTCGATCGACCCAACGGAGACCGGCGTACCCTCGACCAAGGGGACGCTCACAGAATGACCAAGCCAATCATCGGAATCGTCGACTACGGGATGGGCAACCGCCGTTCCGTGGAGAAGGCGTTCGAGCGCGTCGGCGCCGACGTCCGCCTCACCGACGACCACACGATCCTGCGCTCCGCCGACGGGATCGTCGTCCCCGGCGTGGGCGCGTTCCCCGAGGCCATGCGCCGGCTGCAGGCCGCCGGCCTCGACGACCTGATCCGCGAGGGCGCCGAGGAGGTGCCGGTCATCGGCCTCTGCCTCGGCATGCAGCTGCTCTACGAGGGCTCGGACGAGTTCGAGGGCGCCGAGGGGCTCGGCCTGCTGTCCGGCCGCGTCCGCACGCTCGCCGCCGACGGCCTGAAGCTGCCGCACATCGGCTGGCATCGCGTCCGCTTCGAGCGCGAGTCGCCGATCACGCCGCCCGAGGGCGAGGCCGACTACTACCACGTGCACTCGCTCGCGGCGTCGCGCAGCGAGGACGCGATCGGCTTCGGCCACTACGGCGAGGAGTTCGTCTCCGTCGCCGCGCGCGGCCACGTCTTCGGCTGTCAGTTCCACCCCGAGAAGTCGTCGCACGCCGGGCTGGCGCTGCTGCGGGCGTTCACGCAGCTCTGCGCGAGGGTCCCCGCGTGATCCTCTACCCGGCGATCGACATCTACGAGGGCCAGGCCGTCCGCCTCGTGAAGGGCGAGTTCGACGCGAAGACGGTCTACGACGACGACCCGCTCGAGGCCGCGAAGTCGTGGGTCGAGAAGGGCGCGCGGTTCCTGCACGTCGTCGACCTCGACGGCGCGAAGTCCGGCAGCCCGAAGAACATCGAGCACCTGGAGCGGATCGCCCACGGCGTCCACGTCCCGGTGCAGTACGGCGGCGGACTGCGCTCGCTCCCGGCCGTCCGCGACGCGCTGCGGGCCGGCGCCGAGCGCGTGATCCTCGGCACCGCGGCGTACAACGACATCGACTTCCTCGACGACGTCCTCGGCGCGTACCGCGATCGGATGATCGTCTCCGTCGACACCCGCGGCGGGAACGTCTCGACGTCGGGCTGGCAGGAGACGACGAAGATGCCGGCCGAGGCGGTCATCGAGCGCCTGCAGCACCGCGGCGTGCGGTCGTTCATCTACACGAACGTCGACAAGGACGGGATGCTCGAGGGGCCGGACTTCGACGAGGTCGCGCGGATCGCGGCGGTCGTCCGCGGGCGGTTCCTGTACTCGGGCGGCATCGGCAAGCTCGAGGACCTCAGCGGCCTCGCGGCGCTGCGCCAGGTGAACCTCGGCGGCGTGATCGTCGGCAAGGCGCTCTACGAGAACCGGTTCACGATCGACGAAGCGCACGACGCGCTCGGCGGCTAGCGGGCCGAGCGCCCGCGCCGGGCTAGCCTGCTCCGCGTGCACCTGAAGCGCGTCATACCGTGCCTGGACGTCGCCGACGGGCGCGTGGTGAAGGGGACGAACTTCCTCGACCTGCGCGACGCCGGCGACCCGGTCGAGCTCGCCGAGCGCTACGACGCCGAGGGCGCCGACGAGGTGATCTTCCTCGACATCACGGCGACGCACGAGAAGCGGGACACGATCGTCGACCTCGCGCGGCGGACGGCCGACAACGTCTTCATCCCGTTCACGATCGGCGGCGGGATCCGCAGCGTCGCGGACGCGCAGGCGGTGCTCGACGCCGGCGCCGACAAGGTGTCGGTGAACTCGGCGGCGGTCGCGCGGCCGGAGCTGATCGACGAGCTCGCCGAGGTCTTCGGGGCGCAGTGCGTGGTGCTGGCGATCGACGCGCGGGCGGTGCCGGACGCCTCCGGCTCCTGGGAGGTCTACGTCGCCGGCGGGCGCACGCCGACCGGCCGCGACGTGGTCGCGTGGGCGCGCGAGGGCGTGGCCCGCGGCGCGGGGGAGATCCTGCTCACGAGCATGGACCGCGATGGCACCAACGACGGCTACGACCTCCCGCTGACGAGCGCGGTCGCCGAGGCGGTCGGCGTCCCCGTGATCGCCTCGGGCGGCGCGGGCACGCTCGAGCACCTGGTCGAGGCGCTGCGCGCCGGGGCCGACGCGGCGCTCGCGGCCTCGATCTTCCACTACGGGCAGTTCACGATCGCCGAGGCGCACGCGCACCTCGCGGCCGCCGGGATCCCGGTCCGCCGCGCGGTCTCCGGCTAGCTAGCGCTGCTTGGCGAGCCGCGCTCGCTCGCGCTTGACCCAGTCGTAGTAGCCGTAGCAGTGGTGCGCCTTGAGGCGGATCCTCTGGCGCTTGGGGTTGCGCAGGATCCGCGGGCACAGCCGCTCGAGGTATCGGTGATGGCGCTGGGCCTTGCGCCGCAGGTAGCGGACGTGGCGGGCACGGGCGCGGTCGGCGATCTTCTTCTCGAGCGCGGCCTGGGCGCCCTTGGGCTTGCGCGAGGCGAAGCTGACGCCCGCGGGGTCGAGCCCGAAGAGCGACGAGTAGCCGTTGAAGTAGATCCGGCGGCCGTCGCTGATCGCCGGGTGGAACGCGCCGCGGCGGGTCTTCCAGACCGTCGCGCCGGTGCCGGCGCCGAGCGCCCAGGTCGACTTCGAGCCGATCGCCGAGACGAACACGAGATCGCCGATCACGGTCGCCGAGC
>Ga0164241_10004922_pt1 | contig 12733 bp, 17 predicted proteins | sample OricomyardsoilBY_FD_108780 | JGI IMG/M metagenome (GOLD analysis project Ga0164241, IMG submission 108780) | Backyard soil microbial communities from Emeryville, California, USA - Original compost - Back yard soil (BY) | ecosystem: Environmental > Terrestrial > Soil > Unclassified | place: USA...
CGCTCTAAACTAGGATTCGCATCAATCAGTTCCCAGTCAAGTTTTTTAGCTAATGCTTCGGTCAACAAAAACTTACCTGCGCCCATGTGTCCAACAATGAAGATACGCTTAGGTTTATTCATTTTAAGCTCTCTCATTTAGTAAATACTAAATTATTTTTTCGCCTATTCTTTTCCATCTAACAGGATGTTTCGGTGTATCAACACTCATCCATACTCTCGTTGCTTTTCCAATAATATTTTTTTCGGGTAAAAACCCCCACGAGCGACTATCTGCGCTGTCATCTCTATTATCACCCATCATAAAATATTTTCCTGCAGGCACAATAACATCAAAATCATCATTCTCTCTCGCAGGAATTTGATAAATATGGTGCGTCACTCCTAACAAATTTTCCTGTTTTTCTACTACTCTCCAAGAAGCTGAATCCTCATCTTGATCAATGCCATATTGTTTAAATTGTTGAGATATTTCTTTTCCATTAATATAAAGCATCTTATCTTTATAACTCACTCTATCACCAGGAAGTCCTATTACACGTTTTATAAGATTTCGTGACTCGGTGGGTGGTTCACGGAAAACAACAATATCACCACGCTTAGGTTCACCTATTGAAAGTATTTTTGTATGAACAACCGGTAAGCGAATTCCATAGTCAAATTTATTAACTAAAATAAAATCGCCAATCAATAAAGTTGGTTTCAGTGAGCCTGACGGAATACGATAAGGTTCATATGCAAATGAACGTACTGAAAAAACAAGAAGTAATATTGGAAAAAATGAACGGGCATAATCTATTATCAGAGGTAATTTTTTAGACTGTTTTTTTCGTTTTGGTGCGAAACATACAACATCTAATAAAGCTATAATGCCACTTAAAATAAGCGCATAGAAAAGTATAAGCTCGAAATTTAAATTCATTGTTGATATCCGCTTAGTAAAATTGTGTGAAAAGTATAGCTAACTAATTAGAAAAAGACTAAGCAAATTAAAGTGGGATAAGCACTAATAAACTTTTTTTATTGCGTTTAGTCATACGTTTGCCCTTTATCTGCAAATTTTTGCAGAGCATCACATAAAAAATTATATATAAATCAATGTGTTATTCATGGTTTCTCAGCATTGGTAACTGTTCGCATGAGATGAAAAAATATACTCAGAAAAAGCAATCAAAAAAGAAAAAAATCAAAACTATTACTTGTTCCGTAGAAAAAACTTATCATTCATTTTTTTGGTTATTATCTTTTCCTATTCCTACCTAGGATATTCTTTACTGCTTATAATCAAATCTAAAAAAACCGGACAAAACAATGGTTTTTTTGTTACGGATTTGCGATAGTAATTATTAAACCAGCGCCATTTTTCGAGTATTTTTGATGAATGAACATCTTTCTCTGGAGTGTTTGCTAAGAGTAAAATTGTCTTTTTAATGATTCTTTGATAAATGCCGTTTTGGCAACAATGAGCAAGAGCAGAAGGAAGATAATCCAAATAATATAGGCCATCCTCATCATCTTTCAAAAAATAATTTTCCATTTCGTTGTGCTGGCTACAGCTCAAAAATTCTATAAGTTTTTTTGAGGCTAAAATTCTTGGATATTTTGCCACCCTTGATTCAAGAATATGAGCATCAATAAGCGCTGATCCAAATAAAACGTTATCTTTATGATAGAAATTTTCGAATGTAATTGCACCACGAAGCAGAAGTCCTTTGTTGATAATAAGATTTGCCATTTTTTGTATAAGATATGATATTTCGAATATAGCATCTTTTGGAAAAAAATTATTATTAAGTAATTTTTCATGGATGGATATTATAATGGTATCAGAGAAAATGCTGATGGTTGACTTGGTTTCTGTGTAATTTTTATTGGAAAAATAATTTTTTATTTGCTGGAAATTTTCCAGTATTTTTTCAGAAAATGTCTCATCTGCCATAGCTTGTTTAAATCCAAGGATGTCTATAAGCGCCACAATATGCTTTTGGCCACTTTCAATCATAATATATTTTTCTTATGTTTATATTTAAGGCAATAATTTTTTATTTTCTCAATGATGCAAACTGTTATTGGATGGCAATTTTAAATGGATTGAAGTTTGTGTTGTAGTCATAGATATCAACACCTTCCAATTTTTTTAATATTATAATTATTAAAGTAGCTGGGATAGATAAAATGCCAGCTGATAGTAATCTTAAAGCATAAATAGAAATAAAAATATTTAGCCATTCATTAAATGGCCACAATTGCAAATAAAGAGCCCCCAGCATTCCAACAGTTAGTTGAATTAACTCACCGATGCTCGAGGCTCCTATACTGCGAAGCCAGAAATATTTTCCTCTCACAAGTATCTTCCACTTTGAAATAGCAAAAATATTTACCATAAATCCGATGATAACACCTAAATTTCCTAAAAGACCTATTAAAGTAGTTCCGTGAAAAATATAACTATAATCTGACTGATGCAGCCAGTTTTGTGGAGGTTGAATATGTAATTCAACGTAAAGCAGAGACAGATAAAATAATGTCGCGGGGAGATGTACCCAGATTATTTGCCTTGCTACCTGATATCCATATACTTCTGCGGCAATATCGGTAAGAATGAAAGTAAGAGGAAATATTATTGCGCCAGAGGTCAAATGAAAAAAACCTATTACGATAGGCCGATGCAAACCAATTTGTATGAGCGGGAAACAAGATATGTATATTGCGACAAGAAATAAGAGATATTTGTAATTATATCTGCTAGACATGTGGTTATTTCCTCGAATTGTTCAGGATGTTATTTATATGTTGCGCTAGGGAATGCGGGTTTTCTATTGGAATCATGTGCGCGGCATTATCTATGACAATAAATTGAGAATTTTTTATGGAAGATGAAAGCGCCATCGCTTCCTGTTTTTTACATAAAATATCTTCATCACCCTGAAAAATAACGGTAGGTGATTTGATTTTTTTTAAAATAGTTTCTGCGTTATGGCGTGTGGCTGCTTTTACCTGTTTATAGTAATTTTTTAATGGAACGGCAGGCGTTTTTGTTAAAATTGTTTTTATGATTTCCTCTATGGTTTTATTATTATTTAAAAAATGACTGCTATACAACCATGACAAGGAATCTTTTATCAGCGTTTTTCGGCTGACTCCTGCAGCAATTAATTCTGCAATAACCTGATAGTGCAGCATGGTATTAATAGAGGTTTTTTTTCGACTTGAAATTAACATAAGCGCTCCAATTTGATCTGGGATGACGCTGGCTGTATGTTGAGCGACATAAGATCCTAAAGAGTGACCGATGAGACAAACGTCATTTAACTCCAATTGTTTTATAATTTTTATGACATCGAGCGCCATTTTTTCGATTGTATCCGGAGCTGCATAGTTTTTGTTATCTCCCGCACCTCTGTTATCAAAAAAAATAAGCTGGAAATTTTTTATCAAAGGAAAGATTTTGTCCCATATGGAGTAATCAGCGCCAAGGCCTGCAATAAAGATAATGGGATAACCTTCTCCTATTGTATGGAAGATGAACTTAGAATTTTTTAAAACGTAAGATTTCATTTTTACATCCTGTCATTAAGATAAATGCCTGGTTTGAGGTTATCAACAGCATGATTTGGGTATTCCTTGTTTCTGCTTACTCCTATGGTGATAGCAGGCTTCTATTGCATTTCAAGACTTGTTTCGAATTAAAAATGCACAACTGGCAAGCAATGGGGTGATAGTAGCGCGTTTTCGAAGTGCAGGGGACAAAACTTACTCTGCCGAGTAAGAATAATCAAGAGGAGTTTTTACTTTTCTTGTATTTATAAACTTATATAGAAAATTTTTTTATCTCTTGTCAGAGTTAAGTCTGCTTCATCGACTGATAACCTCCATCGTGTTGGGTTTCGCAAAAAACGCTTAACCCAACCTACCAACTGACGATGATACCTTCGTCACGCAAGCGTTTTACTCGTCTAAAACAGGGAGGTGCTGAAATGCCGATTTTATCTGCAAGTGCCAGATTGGTAATTTGATTGTCATTTTGAAGAATATTTAGAATTTTTCTATCCATTTTATCTAATAATTCATGGGTATTAACTTGCTCATCTTGCTTTGAATATATTGAGTGATATTTTTTCATATATTACCTTTTTTATAAGAAAAGCATTATAAAAAGTTATTTTTATAAAATAAATAAGAAATTTATTTGTTTAAATTTTATGTTAACTTCTTCTCGTTAAATAACTAACGATGGAGAAAAGAATGATTAAAATAAGATTAGCTAATATTAGTGATCTCAAAGAATTAAATGAGCTGATTACTTTGTCAGCACGAGAGTTGAGTCGTGATATTTATACAGAGCAAGAAACTGAAGGAGCAATTAAGTATGTATTGGGTGTAGATACAGAGTTAGTAGAGGATAAGACTTATTTCGTTATTGAAAAAGATGGCGAAATAGCTGGCTGTGGTGGCTGGAGTAAACGTAAAACGCTATTTGGTGGTAATCAATTTTCAGGAAAAAAAGAATCCACCTATCTTGATCCATCCAAAGATGCTGCAAAAATAAGGGCTTTTTTTATTCACCCCAAATTTGCAAGACAAGGTCTAGGAAGTATGCTTTTAAAATATTGCGAGCAACAAGCCAACTTAAATGGCTTTACTCAGCTTGAAATGATGGCAACCCTACCTGGTGTTAAACTTTATAGAACACTGGCTTATAAGGCAGTTTCTGACGAAATTGTCATGTTGCCTAATAAGGCTCTTTTGAGATTTGTTCGTATGACGAAAAATTTAAAAGAGTTCAATTCTTGGGGATGAAATCTCCGATAAGTTATCATCGAGTGCGCTTATAGGTTTTTTTCGTAAGCAGCGAGTTGTCAGTAGAGCAAGCTTAGGCTTGGAATTAAGAGCTAAGCTTTAATTTAGACATTTTCTCACTCTGGCTTGTCATGTTAAACATGCTTAGAGTCAGAGTGTTTTTATATGCATTCTGAGTTGTTAGTACCAATCAATTTGGCCATACCTGTAGCTATACCAAATTTATAAAATCCTACAAAAAATCTCGATTTAAAACTATAACCCATTCATTTCATGGCGTCCCGGAGAGGATTCGAACCTCCGACCTGCCCCTTAAAAGGCGCGCAATATTGAGACCGAATGCATCCAGCCTCGGACATAAAATCTTTTAAAATAAGCAAGTTATCTCATTGTGACGTCCGTTTTCATCCGATAGAATATGCCTCAATCCAATTATTTTTAGGTACCCAGATAGGTACCTATATGGCTCAGCTTAAGGAGAACATACCATGGATAAAAAGCATCCTGAACACAAGATCAATATTCGCAATAGCACATCTGAATTTCTAATTTTTACTCAGCAGGAAGGAGAGAAAGGCATAGAGGCACGTTATGAGGAAGGTACTATTTGGTTGACTCAAAAGCTGATGGCTGACTTGTTCGCCGTAGATACTAACACGGTAGGCGAACATCTTCAAAATATTTTCAAGTCACAGGAACTTGATCAAAATTCAGTTACCCGGAAATTCCGGGTAACTGCAAGTGACGGAAAAAATTATAATACTCAATTTTATAATCTCGACGCCATCATCTCTGTGGGTTATCGAGTGAACTCGAAACGCGCAACTCAGTTCCGCCAGTGGGCAACACAAGTCCTGCATCAGTTTGCAATCAAAGGCTATGTATTAGATAGAAAACGACTAGAAAATGGCATATTTTTGGGCGAAAACTATTTTGAACAATTGTTAGCTGAAATTCGAGAAATTCGTCTTAGCGAACGTCACTTTTATCAAAAGATCACCGATATATATGCAACCAGCGTCGACTATAACAAAGACGCACCTACTACACGCGAATTTTTCGCCAAAGTACAAAACAAGCTGCACTTCGCCATTCATGGGCATACTGCATCTGAGCTTATTCATAAATGCGCTGATAGTAATAAACAACATATGGGTCTTACCACTTGGGAAAATAGCCCAAATGGCAAAATTCTTAAGACGGACGTATCCATTGCGAAAAACTATCTATCAGTAGATGAATTAGATTCACTTGGTCGCATTGTCAACGCCTACCTAGAATTAGCTGAAGGACGCGCTAAACGCAAAATGCCAATGACGATGGAAGACTGGGCTATACAGCTAGACAAGCTTCTGGAGCTAGATGCGCGCGACATATTAAAAAACGCAGGAAAAATACGCGCAAAGATCGCTAAAGATCATGCAGAAAGCGAATTTGAAAAATATCGCATTGTTCAGGATCGTCTTTTTGAGTCTGATTTTGATAGAGAAGTTAAATTAATTATAGAAAAAAAGATTGCTCAAGATAAAGATGATATCAAATAAAATGAATATGATTAACAATTGACAAGGAGTTACGATGAGCTATCAAAATGACTTTATTTATCTTCATGAAGATACACCAAAATTAAATAATGATGACAAAAGTCATCCATGGAGGCGCTGCACAAGAGGAAAACATTTTGTTAAAGAGCACATGCTACATGGCACTAGAAAAGTACGCGAACATTGTGCATTTAATCCTTCTCACAAAGAAGAACTTTCATACGATGAAATTCAATATATTACTCAAAAATATTTTAATGACTTGTCCGGACCACCTACTGCAGGTATCTTAAAATTTGCTGATGCAGACACCTATGACCGTTTTATTCGAGGATGGACTTATTTTTGGAATGATATATTTAAGCCTTCCGATTTATTAAATGCTAATTACATAAAGGCACTTATAGCTACCGAATCTGGTTTCAGAAAAAATCCTCCCGAAAATCCTCATGCACACGGATTAATGCAATTACTACATCAGTCTTTTGCAGATCTTCAAGATACGAAAGGCGAATTACATGATTATCTTATACGCGCATCTTGGGAAAAAATATTAGACCCAAGCACAAATATTTGCATGGGTATCCGCTGGTTATTTCAAAAGCGATACTTGCTCGCTGTTAGATTAAAACGAGAAGTAACCTGGGAAGAAGCTGTTATTGAGTATAAATCTTATTGGGACTATATAAAAAAACATGACGGAAAAATGCCAAATGGGATAATAAAATTACGTGAATACTATCAACTTTTAAATGGATCATAGCATGAAATATATCATTATTTTTTTCATTTCGTGCTTTATCGTTTCTATCAATGCTCACGCAGTTTCTGCTGGTGCCAAAGAAAAATATCCTTACACGCTACTTACAAACGATTATAGCATTTTAAACGATAATGATCTGGCTGCATTTACTTGGGAAGGAACAGCTAAACCTTTTTCAGCTGAAGCAGCGCGAGGGGAATACAATATCTGGCAATGCTTTTCGCGTAAAAATGTAATGGTAACTCTTTCTGATACCGGACGATCTTCAGATGAAATGGGGTGGAAAAATAATGTTGCCTATTTGGAAATTCATGTGTTTACAGACAAATATATGGAAAGTAAAGCTGATATAAAGCATGTTTACGAAATGCGAACTAATTTATCAATTGTCGATTATCAAAAGCGATTTAATAAATGGCTCAAGTTGATGAAAGGCGAGAAATATGTTTGCTTGGCTGGACATTTTGTTGATGGAGAAAAAGAATTACGCAATGGAAAGACATGGATAACCTATGGCTGGATATTTGAAAAACTGAAAACTAAAAAAGGTTGTGATTCTTATTTTGATAGTTGTACGCCAACTTACGAAAATTATCTTCGTGAAAAAGGAAAATCAAAACAGCTTTTATCAAGCGAAAATTGATGGGTAAATTAACAGCAAAAAAAGTTGAGAATGCCTTACCACGAAAGAAAGAATACAAACTTCATGATGGTGAAGGACTTTTTCTTCGAGTAAGACCCAGCGGCGCCAAAAGCTGGCTTTTCTCATTTAGCTTGCCAAATAACAGCACGCTCATTCGAATGACATTAGGTTCAGTCAAAAATATTTCACTCAAAGAAGCTCGAGCTAAATTACCTGAGTTACATGGACAAGTTTCTCAAGGTATTGACCCTAGACATGCTAGAGCAGCAAAGCAAGCCGAAAATACTTCTGCTATTACAATGCAAAAACTTTTTAATGATTGGATTAAATTCGTAAAATTAGCAGATGAAATCACCCCTACTTGGATTAAACGTCATGAAGACCGTTGGCGATTACACCTCAAAAAAACATTAGGCAACTTGTTCGCTAAAGACGTAACCCACGCGCATTTAGCCGCCGCACTTGACTCCATGTCACGCAAAGGAATTAAAGAAGAAACACGCAAAGCTCTTACAACACTAAACCTGATGTTCGATTATGGCCTTACACGGCATGCTATTGAGCATAATCCCGCGCGCATGCTGAGACCCAAAGATTTTGCAGCAACAGCCGCGCGCTCACGTGACCGCGCATTATCACTTTCAGAATTGCGCACGCTATGGGGCGCATTAGATCAAGCCACAGAACCACGTAAAGGCATTGCTAAAACATCAGCGTTATCAATTATTACAGCAACGGCTATTAAGCTTTTAATTCTGACTGGCGCTCGCCGAGGTGAAGTTGCTGGCATGCACTGGGATGAATTGAACCTTGAAACAGGTACATGGACACTGCTCTTTCATCGCACCAAAAATCGCAAACAACATGTCATCTACTTGGGCGAACTTGCGCTAACCTTCATTCAAGCATTAAAACCATTAACAGCCAGCACTTCCTTTGTATTCGACACGGGGCGCAATACCGGTCACATTCACACAGACTCTCTGACCACCGCAATCAATCGATTGAGAAAATCGGCGCCATTAAATGAACTCAAATCTTTTACCACTCATGACTTACGCCGATCTGCTGCAACTGCATGGGGAGAGCATTTAAAAGTGAAGCCACATGTGATCGAACAAATGCTAAATCACCAACCTCTCAACAAATTAGTTGCCATTTATCAGCGCGCAACTTATGCGGAAGAACAAAAAGCAGCATGGTTAGCATGGAATGAAATGATAGAGAATCAGATTGCTAAAGAGCCAAATAACGTAATACCAATTAATTGGGTAGCAAATGACAAATAAATTTAAGGATAATTAAAAATGAAAAACACTGGCATTCTTAACGTAATCAAGATACCGGACGAACCAACAATTAAATACCCAAAATGGCTGCATAAAGAAATTTGCAGCTATATACAGAAGCAAATTGAGAATGCCATTTATTACAAGACTGCTCCCCTTAGGAATAGAACTAGGTATTTATAGCTTACTTACAGAACAAATCAACAGAATCAAATCCGCTTTAACTGATATATCCATGAAAGAAATCTGGGATTCCTTGTGTAAAGAAGACATCAAAAAAGCTACAAGGTTAGTTTTGTGCTTGTTTCAGTTTCAAAATGATTTTCATCATGGTTTACACTTACGCCATAAACACGTCAGCGAATTAAAAAGTGCAGAAAAAATAACTTATCGAATCATCATTATTTCTTTTATCCAATTCTGGCCAAATTCGTTTTTTAAGGACTAATTTGGAGAAACCAAAATAGATAAATTATCTGAAATTGGCTATCTACGCCTGAAGCAGATTCTTGGCAATAAACATGCACAACCATCCCTTCCCCCTAATCCCCATTGGAAAATCCTCTTGGTGGAAAGGGGTTAAAACTGGACGCTTTCCAAAACCGGTGAAGCTTGGCCCTAAAACTACCGTATGGCGCGTAGAAGACATTCGCCAATTGATAAATACGGTAAAGAGGAGCTAAACATGGACGCTAAAAACAAAAGCCCCGAAGTCGCGCCAACGACCGAAGGGCTTATTGATAATTTCAATCAAAACAATCCTACTTATGATCGACGAACGAATCAAAAGCCTAGGCATGTTTCATTCTTTTTTGCTCGAGTTATGAGCGTAATAATCAGCAAGCAGCTAGAGGAGAATGGGCATGAATAAATTAGAACGTGCACGATCTGCACTTAATTTTCTTAATGCTGATTGCCCGCGAAATGAATGGGTACAAATTGGAATGGCAGCCAAAGCTGCTGGATTAGATTTTGAAGATTTTCATAATTGGAGTAAAAACGCGATAAATTATACGGGAGGAAAGGACTGTTTCACTGCTTGGCAATCTTTCGATAACTCAGGCAGGATAACAGCAGCGACGCTTTTTCATAAAGCCATTGAGAAAGAATGGAGATACTCCGGCATTCAATATCTAGGAAAAATGCTTACGAGCAGAAGCATCTCATCCATATATTTTACAAAAACAAGGTGAATGCGAAGGCTTGCGATACTATCCTCCAACTGAACCTCCATTAACAGTGAATGGAATAGATGTTACAGGTTTCTTGGTTGTTCCATGCTGGAGTGATAATGAGTTGCAAACACTTCAATTTATTCCACCACACGGTGGCAAGAAATTAAATCTAGGAGGAGCAAAATTTAATCGCGGATATTTTGTTGTTGGCCAGATAACTGTATCTATCTTTGTGAGGGGATCAGTGCAGCATGGGCAGTAAACAAGGCTTCTGGTGCTACTTCCATTGTTTGTTTTGGTTCTGGCCGCATGAGCAGTGTAGCAAAAACACTATGTGTGAAATATCCATCAGCAACTTTAATCATAGTGCCAGATAAAGACAAAGAAGATCTTGCAGCAAAAATTGCTAAAGAAGTTGATGGAATTTCGATTGAAATGCCACATGGCAAACCTACAAATTATGACCCCGGTGACTTTGCTCAAGAATATGGATACGAAAAATTAAAGTTTTTGCTAACGCCAGCAATGCCTCTCAATACCATCTTTGCAACTGAATTATCAAAAAATTTCGAGCCAATTGATGAGTTAGTTGAAGGTGTGCTTGTTGCTGATGATGCCAGTATTGTTTACGGAAACTCAAACAATGGAAAAACATTTTTCGTAATTGATATGGCGTGTGCTATTGCTCGAGGGGCTGAATGGATGGGACGAAAAACAGAACCTGGCTTAGTAATTTATCTTGCAGCAGAGTCTCCTACCTCGGTGAAAAGACGATTGCAAGCATATCAAAAACATCACCGTATACTTGTTAAAAACTTTGCTATCGTGCAAAGCCCTATTGATTTGTTCAGCAGCGAACATGATACCGAGCAAGTAATTAATTTGATTCGCATGGTTGAAAGACAATTCAAACAAAAAGCACGGCTTGTAGTTGGCGATACATTGGCTCGATTAATCGCTGGCGCCAATGAAAACGCTGCTCAAGATATGGGATTAATTGTGAGATGTGGAGATCGCATTCGCCGAGAATGCAAAGTTCATTTTATGCTGATTCACCACAATGGAAAAATGGTAGGTGTAAATTGCATGGTGGGCTTTCTACTGGCCCAAGAACAGAGATTGGAAAAAATGTGATAAGAAGAAGCAATCAGAGGCGAAAAAAATAAATTAAAAAATACCAGGCTCACAATCTACATGAGTATTGCTGCTCAGTGGGAAGCATTCTCTAAAAGGATTTTTTCCATTTTTAAGAAACGCATTAAAAAAATACACTGCATAGAGATTAATTGCCTTAGCTATTTGCAATCCATTTCCTTGGCCAAGATTATTACCAAAGCCTTGATGATAAGCATGAATAATCTTTTTGATTGGAATAATCTCAAATTCTTTTAATTGCTTGGATGACAATTTATTAAGAGCAGCTTGAAGGCCAGGGATCATCTCAAGATTAATTTTATCTGCCTTCTTTCCTGGTTCATAATAGAAAATGTCCCAAGAGTTTTTGTTTCTTACAATTAAATAACATGGTCGCTTAATACGGTTTTGGTTATCAATTACTTTACCATGAATTTTTACTATTACATCTTCTCCTATTATTAATCTGGAATGATTATAAGCCATAAAAGCTTGATAGGCTGGCAGGTATTGCAATGTTGAAAAATCAGTAAAATTCATATGATAGCTATAATGTTTATTTTTTTCTGTCGGTGATAGGGTGACTAGATATCCGTTTTTATTTAACTGGTAAACAAGTGGCAACCAATTAAAAGCTGATCTCCAGTAAGATGAAATAATATGCATGGTAGGTAATGTAGTATATTTAGGTTTATATGAACCCATATGCACTTCCACTAACAAATACTGCGTTGATCCCGACGACAATATAACCATTACTAACAAGTTGAGTAATGACGTTTTCATATAATTGAGCTTGACCACCGAGACCTGAAATAACAAATATAACAGGAAATTGAATATTTTTGACAACAGGTGAATCTTCCCTAATATTACCTCTCAAGTGTGCAAGTTGTTTAATATCTTATAACTTAATCGCAGATATTTTTTTTAAAGTATTTTGTTCTGCATCGACAATAGGTTGATAATATGGTGTCTTAGCATAAGTTTTAGATGTAGTCGGATAATAAATTCTGACCATTAATTCATGGCAATACTTTTTATTATTAGAGCCGAAATACTGCTTATTCTCTATAGAAAAACTCGGATCGAGGCAAATATTTTTATTCATCCAATGAAAATCTTTAAAGCCAATTCCATATTGGCCAGTGGGTCTAAGTAAATAATGGGTCGTAAGTTGGCTAGCCATATTTGTATGGCTAAATAAAATGGCAGATAAAAACACGATATATGATATTAATCTAATCATTATAATTTTTCATTTCGTTTGGGAAACGCTGCTTGCAAAGCTCGATCATTTTCTTACTGCCATCGACACCTGTCACTTTAAAACCTTTATCAATGAAAAATTGCGCGATGGGTTCCCCAGCTCCACAACCTAAGTCC
>Ga0164241_10004923_pt1 | contig 12732 bp, 9 predicted proteins | sample OricomyardsoilBY_FD_108780 | JGI IMG/M metagenome (GOLD analysis project Ga0164241, IMG submission 108780) | Backyard soil microbial communities from Emeryville, California, USA - Original compost - Back yard soil (BY) | ecosystem: Environmental > Terrestrial > Soil > Unclassified | place: USA...
GTTCTTGTCCCGAAATCGGCCGGTGCAACGAATCCCCGAGGATCGCGGCCGCAACGTCGTGAACCTCGATCCACATCACGGTCAGCAAGGGACCGTCACGCTGCCAAGCCAGGCAGTGAGCGGTGTCCGCGGGGCAACGTTCGCTCACCAGCCCCGGGTTGGTGCGGCCCAATGACGACGCCAACCAGCTCGTCTCGACCTCCCGTGTCTTCGTCAGGGCGATCAGCCGGTAGCTGCGGGAGCGGCGCGATGACCGGCGTTGGGTCAACGTGCCGCGCCACGGCGTCCGCCTCCTGAACAGGATGGCGCCGGTCGACCGCCTTCTGGCGCTACAAAATTGGATGGTGCAGCCATCGGGCGCCGGCAACTTGCCAGCGTCGTGTACGATGCACGGGTGTTCCGCATCGGTGAGCCAGCGCTAGCGGCTGCCATTGTCGCTCAGGTGGCGCTGGCGTCAGGCTGCCGCATACGAAGCACCGAGCCGCCTCCTCCTGAGCCGGCGGCTTCAGCGCAGTCTTCTTCTGCAAGTGGCGGCGTCGCAACTGCCAACGCGGCTACGGCTGAAGCGGACGGGGGAGCTGGTGGCCGCGCTGCAAGCTCCCCCATTGCCGGTGTCGCGATCACGGGGATCGGAACGAACGCGGACGCGGTTCCCGCCGCGGTGTCGGCGGTGACCTCGAGTCGACTAGCGCTCGACGCGGGGGGCTCGTGCTTGGACGCGGTGATGGCCGGCGTACGCGTGCTCGAAGACGAGCCGAACCTGAACGCTGGCTCGGGTGCCGCATTGCGCCTCGACGGCAGCGCGGAGCTGGACGCCGCCGTCATGACCTCACGAGGGTCATTCGGGGCCGTTGCGAGCATCTCTGACTTCAAGAATCCCTCGCTGCTGGCTCGAGCCGTCATGGACACTCCTCATCGCCTGCTGACGGGCCCCGGGGCGAGCCGCTTTGCCCGTAGCGTCGGTATCGAGCCTGGCGAGCCACGCACCGAAGCCGCGCTGGCTCGGCACAAGGCCTTGATCACCCGGCTGCGAGCCAACGAGGAGCTAGAGTCGGTCCCTGAGCTCGTGCCCTGGTCTGTCTCTACTCGCGCCGGCAGCGAGGGAGGCGCGCCATTCTGGCAATCCTACCTGCCGCCTGCCCCGCGGCAGGCTCCTCCGCCGAGCGCGGCGCCGGCTGCTCCGGTCTCCAGCTCTGCGCCCGCGGATGCGGCGGCGCCCCCGAAAGCAGCGCCGGGCGGTGACACCGTCGGCGTCATCTTTCGCTGCGGTCCGGGCGACTACGCCGGCGCAGCCAGCAGCGGCGGCCCCTGGCTTGCACTGCCGGGCCGAATCGGCGATGTGCCGGTGCCCGGCGCCGCGCTGTACGTGGGAGACGCGGCGGCGGTCCTGGTAACTGGCCCGGGAGAGGCGATCCTCACCCGCATGCTGGCCCGCGCCGTGTACGAAAGACTGGCCGCTGGCGCGTCTGCCGACGCGACCTTGAGCTGGGCAGGGGCGGACTTCAAAGCAGGCGAGCTCGTCGTCGCCATCCTGGATGAAACTGGCGCACACGTTGGTCCGGGCATTGGCAGCGCGTGGGCCGCGCTGGATCCGACTCTGCGCACCAGCGCGAAGGCCGACCGACCTTGAGCGTCACGCTGCTACTGGTCGTAGTGGTAATCACGAGCTTCGTGATCGGGCGCCTGATCGCGCGCTTTGCCTCGCGCTACGTCGTGCTGTCCGGCGCAGAGTACATGGTGGTTGGCGTGCTGCTCGGGCCGCACCTCGGCCTGGGGCTCATCGCCCAGCCGACGCTGGAGTTTCTGCGTCCGTTCGTGTCGCTGCTACTGGGCCTGGTCGGCTTTCTGATCGGGCTACGTGGTCACGAGGCCGTGCGTAGCGTCCGCGGCACGCTGGTGGGCTTCGGCTCGGCGTTGGGTGTCGTAGGTGCCTGCAGTCTTTGCCTCTTGCCGATATTGGTCAGCTGGGTGCCACTCGAGCCGGAGCAGACGGGCTTCGTCCTACAGCGAGACGTGTGGCGCGGTCCTGGGCTGGTGCTCGAGATCTATTTGACTAGTGGGCACCTTTGGCTGGCGCTTTGCCTGGGTGCCGCGGCGGCGGTGGCGTCGAGCGCAGTGGTCGAGGGCTTTAGGCGGGTGCACGGCGCAGAGGGCGCGGTCACTGACTTTCTCCACGCGGCTACTCGCGCCAGCCAGCTTACGGCCATCATCATCGTCGGGCTCGTGCTCGCGACCACGCGGGCGGCCGAGTCGGGCGGCGTCGTATCGCTCAACATCGTACAGTGGGAGCTGGCCGCAATCTTGGGCAGTGTGGTGTGCGGGCTGCTGTTTGGTTGGTTCCTGGGCAAAGACGAGGACCCCAGCCGCATCTTCTTGGCTAGCGTTGGCCTGGTCACCTTCGCCGCAGGAGCGGGTGCGGTGCTTGCGGTATCGCCTGTGTTCGTCAACCTCGTCGCCGGGCTCACTGTTACCATGACCTCGAAACACGCGAGCCGGTTGCTGCGAGAGCTCGAGCGGCTGCAGCACGTGCTGTTCGTGCTGGTGATGATCTTCGCCGGCACCATGTGGCGACCGGTCTCGGGTTGGCTTTGGTTGTTGCCCTTGTCCTACGTTGCCGCGCGTCTCGTCGCCCGGCATCTGATCACCGGCGCGCTTTCTCGGTTGCTGCTGAGCGAGCGCATCCCGCGCGTGGGCAACGGCTTCATGGGCCAGGGCACCTTGGCCGTGGCGCTCGCGGTGGACGTCTCGCTGCGCTTTCCGGAATGGGCGTCGATCGTGCTGACCACGGTACTGCTAGGCACGCTCCTTTCAGAGCTGCTGAGCCAGCGCGCGATGCGCCGTCTGTTGGCCGATGCTGGCGAGCTGGGTAGCAACGTCAATTTGGCACCTGCGCCGGTCGAGCAGCTCGCGGCCGCGCCGAACGACCGAGCTGAGGGAGCGACATGAGGCGCGTCAGCGTCCTTTTGGTGCTGTTCGGCGTGATGTTCGCGCTGCAGCTGCTGCGCGTCGACGCTCCGAGCAGCGGCCGAGACCCGATGACGCTAGCCGCCATCGGCTTCGTGCTACTCGCGTCGTTTACGCTGGCAGAGCTCGGCAGCGCTCTGTCACTGCCGCGCGTCACTGGCTACATCTTGGCGGGTGTGGCGCTCGGTCCGTCGGCGCTCAACATCCTCTCGACCGGGGTCGTCGGCGAAATGCGGATGTTCAACGCGCTGGCGCTGGGGCTGATCGCCACCGGAGCGGGGCTGGAGCTCGACGTTCGCGAAATCGCCAAGGTCCTGCGCACGCTGCTGGGCACCATCGTCGTCAAGGTGCTCCTGGGCGTGCCCTTGATGCTGGGCGTGTTCGTCGGCATTGGCGTCGCTTTCCCAGGGCTCGGCTTGGGCACGCGCAACGAGATCTATGCCATCGGCCTGGTGCTGGCGGTGTTGTCAATCGGCACCTCCCCGTCTATCTCCATCGCGGTAAAAACGGAGACGCGCGCCAAGGGCCGGCTGATGGACTTGGTGCTTGGCGCGGCGGTGCTCAAAGATCTCGTCGTCGTGATCGCGCTGGCTGTGGCGGTCGCAATCGCCAATCGCTTGGTCAGCGCGGACGCGGGTCAGCAAGGCTCGGTGCTGCTGCTCGTCGGCAAAGAGCTGGGAGGCTCGCTGCTGGCAGGGGCCGTCTTGGGCACGCTGCTCATTCTGTACATACGCTTCGTCAAGGCCGAGATGCTGTTGTTCGTGGCGGCCATGATCTTGGTCGTCTCGGAGCTCGGCCGTAGCCTGCACCTCGAGCTACTGCTCGTGTTCATTACCGCAGGCTTCGTGGTGCGCAATTTCAGCGATCGCGAGCACGAGCTCATGCCAGCCGTGCAAATGGTGGCGCTGCCGGTGTTCATCGTCTTTTTCACGATCGCTGGCGCTAGCGTCAACCTCTCGTCGACGGTGGGCATCCTGCCGGTCGCGGTGGCGCTGGCGGTCGCCAGAACGCTCACCTACTACGTCGCGTCACGCGTGGGCGGCCGCTTCGGTGCGGAGCGTCGCTTCATCCGACGTGGTGCCTGGCTCGCCTACCTGCCACAGGCCGGCGTGTCCCTGGGTCTGCTGGGCCTGGCCGCGCAACAGCTGCCACAACTGGCCGAGCGGCTGCGCACGGTCGGCACTGCTGTCGTCGCTATCTTTCTGCTGGTGGGCCCGGTGACGCTGAAGCGCGCGTTGAGGCGAGCCGGCGAGATTGGCGATACGGTGGTCCCCGACGCGAGCGTCGCCGTCGACAGGCCGTCGCTCGAGCTGGACACGGAGGCGCCGCCGCTCGTCTCCAAGCAGACGCGCGAGCTTCCCGAGATCGCAGACGAGCTCGAGAGCGAGGAGCTCAGGCAGCTGGTGCTAGCGCTGCACGCTGGCCTGTCGCAACGAATCGCCACCTTCAGAGAGCAGGAGCTCGAGCGTTGGGTCGAAGGCTTCGGCGCTCCGCTCGAAGCCGCGCTCTCCGTGCCGGGTGACGACGCCGCATTGGCCGAGTCGCTGCACGAGTGGACGGCGACTCCCCATGCCGACGATCTTCCGCGACGGGCGGCGGCCTGCCACCGCCTGTTCGCCGACCTGCAGCTGCAGCTGCGCGCCGTTGCGCCGCGCGTCGTCGTTCCACTGGAAGCCGCCAACCGCCGAACGCACGCCAGCGACTCCTTCCGCGTCCGTTTGCGCAAGTGGCGCGGCGCCGCCCGGCGCCTGCTGTCGCTCGGCTCCCTGCCTCGTCGTCGCGTGCCGACCCGGTTGGTCGCGAGGTTGACGCTGGAGACGCGGCTGGCAAACTTCGCGCTGTCCACTTTGTCCGCCTGGAGCGAGGCGCAAGCCTTGATCTTGAGCGAGCTGGAGAGCGCGCGCCACGCGGGGCTCAACGCAGAGGAGACGCGGCTGACGCTCCGCGCGAGCTTGCAGCGTTTCTTGGACAATTTCGAGCGCTACGCCAGGCTGTACCTGCTCACGGGCGTCGAAGAGCTGGCGCGCGTGCTGAGCGTCGCTGGTGGACCGAGTCAACCAACCTCCGCCATTCGCCTTTCCAAGCAAGAGCCCGGCATCAATCGTGCGCTGACGCGCCTGCGCGCGGATCCTGCGGCTTGGAAGCCAGTTCTCGAGGGCAAGCAGGCCGAGTTGCGCGCCAAGCTCGACATCCAGCGGCTCGTGGCGCGTATTCGGCGCACGCTCGATGAGACGCTGCGCAGGCCGGCCACCACCTCGCTGGACGTGGCGCGCGGTGTGTTGTCGTCGGCACACCGTCTCCTGGGGCAGGTTGGGGCGCGGGTTTTGCGCGTAGAGGTCTTGGATGACGCCCTACGCGCGGAGCTAAGCGAGGGCGTGCGAGCGAGCTTTCCTACGGAAGCTCAGCGCCGCCTTGCCTTTGCCGCGAGTCGGTTCCGCTCCGCAGCGACGGTGGGCAGCGTGGCGCGCGATATTCGCGAAAGCATCGAGAATTTGCCAGAGACGGTGCGCGTGCCCACCACCAGCCACGTGCAGATCGACCCGAGCCCTTTGACCTACGCGGTTCAGCCCGTCGCGCTGCGCGCTCGCGTCGAGCAGATCTTGATTGCGACGCTGTTCCCCAAGCTCGACCAGCAGCTGACCGAAGTGTTCGCGGAGATGGCCGCCCCCAATGCGCGCATTCGCGAGGCGGTCGAAATCTGCCTCCACGCGCTGGCTGCTCCGAGCGCCACGCCCAAGAGCGTAGAACGCGCGTTCGACCGAGCCCTGGCGCGGCTGCAGGAGCAGCTAAAGACACTCGAGAGTGGTCAGGAGAACATAACGAGCGGCATTCGTGAGCATGCGGCCAAGGCGTTTCGCGAGATCGACGACGTGTTCCACGTGTCACGCGGACCGGATGACGTTGGCGCGTCCCTCAGCTCCAGCCTGGGCCGGCATTTCCGCAGGCCGTTGGAGCAGCTTGCTCGAGCCTCGCGGGGCTGGCGCAGTACCTGGGCTGGCGCGGTCGGCGGTCAGGCTGCGCCCGAACCAGCTCCGGGCTACGCACGCGACGGAGTCGACGCGGTGTTGCTCGACACTAAGCTGTCCCGCATTACGAACACCGAGCATGTGCCGCCTGCCTACGCGCAGCTGTGGAGCGCCGCGCCCGTGCGCGAGCACCGGCTGTTTACCGCTAACCAGGGCGCGTTGAAGGCTGTGCTCGCCACGGAGCGGAGCTGTTTGGCGGGCGGTCGCGGTTCGGCGCTTTTGGTCGGGCGCTCCGGTTCCGGTCGCACGTCTCTCCTCAACCTGTGTGAGGTCGAGCTGAGCGCCCCGCGCGTGCTTCGTCCCGAACCAATCGAGTCGCGCCGCCAAGTCGGCGTTCAGCGCGCCTTGGCCGCAGATTTGGGAGTGGCAGACGAGCTGTCCGCGGTCGCCGCGGCGCTGTGCAGCGTTCGAACCACCGTAATCATCGACGACGTCGAGCACTGGTTCAGCCCGGACGCGACGGGGATAGTCGAGCTGGGGCGCTTTTTGGAGCTGGTGGTGGCCACGGACCACATGGTGTTTTGGCTCGTGGCGATCGATAAGCTCAACCTGAGCTTACTCGAAGAAGCGTCGCCCTTTCGACCCGCGTTCACCCACGTCATCGACCTGCCAGCGCTTTCGACGGAAGAGCTGACGCGCGCCTTGGAGGCACGGCATGCGCTGAGCAGCGCTCCCGTGATCTACCCGAAGAACATCGTCAGTAGCCTATTAGGCCGATTCGGGCCAGGAGATCGTCGCGTCTTCTTTCGTTTGCTCGCCCGGAGTAGCGAAGGCAACCTGAGCGCGGCGGTGCTTGAATGGATCTATGCCGCTCGCTTCGACGTCGCAGGCAGTCTCACACCACAGGCGCATACGCATGTGCTTGCGGGGGCAGCGCTGCTGTCCCAGTTGCCGCCACGCCAATTGGCCATGTTGGGTTTGCTCACGCGCTTTGGCCCGCTAGACGAGGTCGAGCTGTCGCGCTTCGTTGGCCTGTCGGCAGGCGAGACCGCCCGTCACGTTCACTTCTTTCTGTCGGCAGGCGTGCTCGAGCGAGACACGACGCGAGAATCTCTGCTGCTCGTCGCTCGGCGTCTCAAGCCCCTTGTGAGAGGAGCGCTGCGTGAAGCGGGCGTCCTTCGCTGAGCATGGGCTGGCGCTGCTGGGCGCCGCTGTCGCCTGGGGCTGCGCCCAGCAGCGCCCTGCGCCTGGCGAGGCCGACCACGCGGGCACGTTCGACTCTTTGGTCCGAGAGAGCCGGGCGCTCGAGGGGCTGTTTAGCCCACTGCACCTGCTGCTATTCGCCGGGGTGGTGGTCGGCGCCCTGGCCAGCAATGCGCTGCTGCCCTCGCTGCTCCGACTGGGCTGGCGCCTCGGCTTCGATCGCGGAAAGAAGTGGCTGCCCGCCCTCGGAGCGTTGCGTGTGCTCGTCGCCTTCATCGCGGCGTTGGTCGTGTTACGTAGCGCCTTTCGTATCGCGCCAGGTGCCACCGGCGCGCTCGCGCTGACCTGCGCGCTGGCCGTCGTAGTGCTGTCTGGGCTCGTCCCCAATTGGGTCACCGGGGTCGGCATGCTGCTGCGGCGTCGCATCCGCGTGGGCGACCGCGTTCGAGTCGGCGCTCACGAAGGAGTCGTAAGAGCCCTCGGCTTGGGGCATCTGTGGCTGGAGAACGCCGAAGGTGCCACACTTGCAGTCCCCAACCGCGTATTCAGCGAGCTACCCGTAGCCATCGAGCGCGCGAGGAACAGCGTGCCGGTACGGGTGCGCTTGACCCTGGAGCAAGCGCCCGAGCTTCGCTTGCTCGAAGCGTTTCGGCACGTCGCGACGCTTTCTCCGTACCGAGCGCCGCGGAGCCCGCTGGATGTTTCACGCGCAGCGGACGACGAGCGCCAAGTGAACGTCGAGATTCAAACCTGGTCCGCACACGCTCAACGCGATGCCCGCGTCCAGCTCGAACTGGCGCTACGGCAGGCCATGGCGCAGCGGAGCGCGCCAGAGCGCCCGCCAGCGAACGTCGACGCCGCTGCTCGAGGTCTGGAGCAGGCCATCGTTGAAACCATCATACCGCCACCTCTCGATGGTACAGGTGACGGTTAGATTGGCGCTGGTGAGGCTACGGCTCAGATGACGCCTCGTCTTCATCCGCCGTGCGAGCGGCCTCGCTGCATGTAGTTTGTGACCCGTTTGTGATCCGCTTCGGAGCCCCCGATTGGAGATTCAGCTTGAACCTAAATCTGGTGCGCTGGCCCTCAGTGGCGCCGAACCAGCGAGAATCATGGCACTTGTTTCCGGGGATGCTGCCGTTCGGGTTCGTTCAGCGCGATCCGGCCTCGGGCCCGCGTTCGTTGGTTTCGCCGCTGCCTCTTCGAGCACGGGCACCAAGAATGACGCGACGACGCGCGATTTGACCCGATATTTCCGGCTAGCGGAACGTCTCTGTCAAGCCACGTGTACCATCACTCCTCTTTGTCTGCCCCGTCGATGGTCCTTGGCCGCGTTCCTGAGGTGGGGAGGCTCGCTGATGGAGCGCGGCAGTACCCAAGTCAGCGGGGTGTGATATTAAAACCAGGCGACCTTCGCCTAGTGAAGCCAGTAAGCTGGAGCGAGAATCGCCCGCACGTGGCCATTCAAAGTCAACAGATACCTCTCCGACTGGCCGCGCCAAGTGAGGAGGCCGTGCGTTCTGACGCGGAGCTCGTGGCCGGGTTGAAAGCCAACCTGCCCTGGGCGCGGCGCGAAATCTGGGAACGCTACTCGGGAAATGTCCGCCGCTATCTCGCTGGTGCGCTGGGGCGGCCATCAGAGGACGTCGAGGACCTGACGCAGGAGGTCTTTCTGCGGTTGTTCGTGCGGCGCTCCGCCATCCGTCAACCCGAAGCACTGCGTCAGTTCACCATGGCGGTCGCCGTCCACGTCCTCCAGTGGAACCTCCGTTCCCGTTGGGTGCGCAGGAAGATCCTGCTGTCCGATGATGGCGAATTGCCGGAAGTGGCCGTCGATCGTCTTCCGGAGGAGGAAACGCGGGACGCGCTTCGGCGGTGCCGCCGGATTCTGGACGGGCTCAGCGCACGTGAGCGGATCGCCTTTACGTTACGCTTCGTCGAGGAGATGACGTTGGAAGAGGTGGCAGCTACGATGGACGTCTCGCTGAGCACCGCGAAACGCCTTTGCAGTCGCGCGACGGCCATCGTCGCGGAGCAGGTCGGTAGAGACGATGACCTGAGGCGTCACTTTTCTGAAAGCCGGGGACACCGGCGATGAAGCTCGAGGGCGTGGAGAACGAGATCGAGACCCGCGTAGCACGGAGCGTGGGACGCCTTGTCTCGGCAAGCGTGGACCGATCGCGTTCCGCCATGACCGAGGACCGCTCGTTCGCGGTCGTCGAAGAGCGGCTCGCTCGCCGTGGCCGACGGCTCCGCCGGTTGCGCGGGGCCATCGTGATCACCGTCGCGGCGGTGGGCGGGGGGGCGCTCTGGCAACATGCGCACGTCCCTCATCGCGTCGACCAGCAGATTACGTACCAAATGGGGCGTGGGCTGGCCATCCGCAACGGTGATCTGGTTGCATCGCCTGCCGAGCGCGGCCCATCGGACGTTCGGTTCTCGGATGGAACGCTTTTAGAGATGGAGCCTCAAACGCGGGGTCGCGTCGTTCGCCTCGATCAAGACGGCGCCACCGTGGCCGTGTATGAGGGCAGGGTACACGTCAATGTTCGGCATCGAGCGAACGCCCGTTGGTTGTTCGAAGCCGGCCCCTTCGAGGTGCGCGTGCGCGGGACCGCTTTTTCGCTCGCTTGGAACGCTGCGACCGCGCAATTCGATCTGCAGATGGAGAGCGGCGTCGTATCTGTCGCGGGCCCGCTCTCAGGCGGGGAGCTCACTCTGCGCTCTGGGCAGAGGCTATCTGTAACCCTCGGTGACCAGGAAAAGGGAGCCGGCTCGAAGCCTGCGCTGGTGACCACGTCTCCAGAGCCGGCCGACGCGGCAGCGGCGCCAACGGCCGCAGCCGTCCCGGATCCGCAGGACAATCCGCGTCCTGACGCGCCAGCCTCCGCGGGCGACCGGTCGCCTGTGCTCAACGGGTGGCGAGCCAAGCTCGCCGAAGGTCACGCGGCGTCGATTGTCGCAGAAGCCCAGCGTCAGGGGCTTGGCCGCGTCCTCGATACGGCCGATAGCGAGGACCTGGCCGCGCTCGCCGATGCAGCTCGGTATGTCGGCAATGGAGAGGTCGCCCGCCGGGCGCTTCACGCCCAGCGCCAAAGGTTCCCGAGGTCTAAACGAGCCGCCGAGGCCGCGTTCCTGCTCGGCCGCCTCGAGGGCGAATCGCCCGGCGGCGCCGCTCGTGCACTCGTTTGGTACGATCGCTGCCTCGCGGAAGCGCCATCGGGGGCTTATGCATCGGAGGCGCTCGGTCGGAAGATGATGGTGCTCGAGCGCTCGGGTAAACGTGAAGACGCGGTCAAGATCGCGCGAACCTACCTGAACCGTTTCGCGACCGGCAGCTACGCTCACGCGGCCAGAGAGCTCGTCGACTCATCGGGACGGGCGCTCGGCTCCTCGCGCATCCCATGATCGGGAGAGGACGCCAACATTTTCGTTTGGGCGCTGGCGTCGCGGCGGGCTGGCTCGTCGCGCTCGTCCCTGCCGCTGCTTGGTCGGCGCCGCCGTCTGGACGAGTAGCTTTGCTCGATTCGCCCAATTCGTCGCCTTTGGCGCGCAATTGCCTGACACGTATTCGCGAAGAGCTGGCCTCCGGCGGGTTCGAGGTGTCGGTCGTCGATCCAGGGCTGAAGACGGATCCGGTATCGATCGTTGCCGTCATGCAGGCGCAAGAGGGGACTGTGGCCACGATTGCGCTCTTGGGAGATCCAGAGCGACCTGGCGCAGAGTTGTGGATCCTCGATCGAGTTGGCGCTGTGGCCGAGGTCCGCCGCCTCCCGGTGCCCGCGGAAGAAGCCGACCAATTGCCAGAGGTGCTAGCCATACGGGCGATGGAACTTCTCAACGCGAGCGCCTTGAAGGCACTCGTGGAGGGGACACGCGTCCGGCGAGAGATGCCGCCGCGCGTGGCAGACCGCCCGCAGGCGCGGTCCGAGCCCCGGGAGCCGAGGCACCCGGTCGGCCTCGAGGCGGGGCTCTCGATGTTGGCGAGCGTCGGCGGTCCCGGACCAGCGGCGTTGCCGCTCGGTCGCGTCCGCGGCCGGCTCAGCGACAGGGTGTTCGTTCGCCTGACCCTAGCCGGCCTCGGCACCCGCCCACGAATTGAAACTCCGATTGGGTCGGCGTCGGTTGTTCAGAGCCTTGGGTTGGGCGAGCTTGGGCTCGTGCTGCGCCCCGGCGCTTCCTGGCGCCCCACGTTCAGCTTGGGAGCAGGAGCGTTTTACGCTCAGAGCGACGGTGAGGGCGTCTGGCCCTATGCTGGCCAGCGGCAGACCCGCTGGGTGGCTGCGTTGGACGCCGGGATCGGACTTCTGGCCAGCATCGATGCCCGCCTCTCTCTCGCCTTCGAGGTTCACGCCCTCGTCGCCCTCCCACACCCGAAAGTGCGCTTATACGACGTGGAGAGCGCGACACTCGCGTTCCCCGCCGTCCTGGCGTCGTTTACGATGGTCGCGTGGCTGTAACGACGTGGGCGGCCGCCAGGCTCACCGTGAGCACGGTACTTACGGGCCTCGCGCTGGCGGGCTGCGGGAGTACCCCGCTCGACGCCTTGACGATCGATCCTCAAAGCCTGTCACGCGATCTCGTCGCGCACTGGGCGTTCGACGCCACCGGCGAAAGCGATGTCGCGGACAGCTCGGGGAACGGCTACCATGGCGTGCTGACTGGGGGGACATGGATTTCCTCCGGGCGTTTCAGTGGCGCGCTTTCGCTCGCGCCTGGCGACTCGGTTGCTGTCGATGGATTCCCCCACGCGACGGCGAGCTGGACAGTGTCGGTATGGATCCGGTTCTCTGAAGCGGAGCTCGCCGCGAGCACGACGGATTTTTCCACGATCATCAGCACCGAGATCCAGTACGCGGGCGGGTGGGAAATTGTCCTCGACAACCGTCCGACCTACCAACGGTTCGACGCGGCGCACTGGGCTGGAGCGACCTACGATCGGTACGTGCGGGTGGTCTGCAACTGCATCGAAGCCGATCGTTGGATTCATCTCACGAACGTCTGGGACGGCGCGACTGAGAAGATGACTCTCTATCGCGACGACGAGGTCGTCGATGAGGCACCCATACCCTCCCCGATTCAGACCGGCAACACGACGCTCTACATGGGAAAGTGGACTCAGGCGGGCCGTTACCTGGCCGGCGACATCGACGATTTTGCGATCTGGCGCCGAGCGCTACAACATCCTGAAATAGCAGAGCTTTCTCGCCGGACGCCGACTCGATGATGACGTTGGGGCGGCGAGAGGCGTCGCGTTCGTGAACCGTTACTGCGGGTAGGCGGAACACCAATAAGCGACGTGCTCACGGCAACGCTTTGGTCGAGCCCCACTTCGAGGGCCCGGCAAATGTGGATACAGCAAATATGGAAGATTTTCGTGGAGAGCTACAGCGTCCCGGGCGAGGTAGTTTCGCGCGACGGCCAGGTGCCAAGGCCCTCCTCTTGCTCGGCGCGGGCGCGCTGGTGGGCTGTTCCTCGCCTGCTGCGAACGGTCCTGGAGGCGCAGTTGGTGGGGGTGCGTCGATGGCCGGGACGGGTTCGGTGACGGGAGGCGGGTCGTCAACGAGCGGGGGCGCCGCCCCCGGGCAGCCCGAGATCA
>Ga0164241_10004924_pt1 | contig 12728 bp, 15 predicted proteins | sample OricomyardsoilBY_FD_108780 | JGI IMG/M metagenome (GOLD analysis project Ga0164241, IMG submission 108780) | Backyard soil microbial communities from Emeryville, California, USA - Original compost - Back yard soil (BY) | ecosystem: Environmental > Terrestrial > Soil > Unclassified | place: USA...
AAATCTGGCTACTTCAATCCAGACACCTGTATTGCAGACGGCATAACAGCGCCAGACGCCGACCCGTACTCAATCGTACTCCCTCCTCCAAACGTGACAGGACGTCTCCATATGGGTCATGCACTCATGCTCGCTATTGAGGATGCGTTTGTGCGCTTTGCACGTATGCGTGGCAAGAGAACCCTCTGGCTCCCAGGGACTGACCATGCTGCCATTGCCACCCAGTCAGTAGTGGAGAAACAGATAAAGAAGGACGAAGGGAAAAGTCGCCATGACCTCGGTCGTGAAGAATTCCTGAAGCGTGTAGAGATGTTTGCAGCAGAGAGTCATGACACCATCATCAAACAGGTAAAGACCATGGGCGCGTCCCTTGATTGGTCACGCGAAACTTTTACGCTTGATGAAAAGCGCACCGCAGCCGTGCGGACAGTATTTAAGCGCATGTACGACGCCGGCCTCATTTATCGCGGTAACCGTATTGTGAACTGGGATCCAAAAGGACAGACCACCATTTCTGATGATGAAATTGTGTATGAGGAGCGTCCTGCAAAGCTCTACACCTTCCGCTACAGCAAAGACTTCCCTATCCCTGTTGCCACCACGCGTCCTGAGACCAAGGTGGGTGATGTTGCGGTTGCAGTGCATCCTGATGATGCTCGGTACAAGGAATTTGTGGGCAAAGAATATGATGCGATATTTTGTGACGTGCCAATTCACATCACGGTGGTCGCTGACACTGAAGTTGATCCAGCATTTGGCACTGGTGCCGTTGGCGTAACACCTGCTCACAGTCAGGCCGACTGGGATATTGCCGACCGTCACCAACTTTCACACGAAGTGATTGTAATTAACGAGTACGCAAAGATGACGGTCGAAGGTCGTCTTGCGGGTATGAAAACCACAGACGCACGTGAGGCGGTAGTCGCATGGCTTTCTGAAGAAGGACTACTCGAAAAAGAAGAAGATATCAAACAGAACGTTTCAACAGCAGAACGTACTGGTGCAGTGATTGAACCACTCCCAAAGCTCCAGTGGTGGGTTGATGTGACTAAAGAGATTCCGGGTCGCAACAAGAGTCTCAAACAGCTCATGCTTGATGCGGTAGACTCTGGGGCTGTGAAGATTGTCCCTGATCATTTTGAAAAGGTGTACCGCAACTGGATCACCAACCTACGCGACTGGTGCATTAGTCGTCAGATTTGGTACGGACACCGCATTCCTGTGTGGTATCGCGGTGAAGAAGTGCAAATCGGGTTCCCGCCTGTTGGAGACGGCTGGACACAGGACGAAGATACGCTCGATACCTGGTTCTCGTCAGGACTCTGGAGTTTCTCAACCCTTGGATGGCCAGAACAGACAGACGACTTCATGACGTATCATCCAACCACGCTTCTTGAGACGGGATACGACATTCTTCCGTTTTGGGTGGCGCGTATGATTTTGATGACGGAGTTTACGCTCGGGGTCGTACCGTTCAAGAATGTGTATTTCCACGGACTGGTACGTGATGCACAGGGGCGCAAGATGAGTAAGTCACTCGGAAATAATATGGATCCGCTTGATATTGCTGCGAAGTACGGTGCAGACGCTGCACGCATGGCGCTCATTGTTGGAAACACACCGGGCACCGATATGCGTATCAGTGAAGACAAGATCAAGGGCTACAAGCACTTTGGTAACAAACTCTGGAATATTGCTCGCTTCATTTTTGAGAACACCAAGGATGCTGATGCCAAAGCTCCTCTTACTGAACAAGATGTTGCGCACCTCTCTGCCCTTACCCTGCTTGCATCAGACGTCACTAAAGACATTGAAGAGTATCGTGTCTACATGGCGGCAGAAAAGCTCTATCACTATGCATGGCACGAACTTGCCGACAAGGTTCTTGAGGAATCAAAGCCAATTCTTACTGGTACTGATGCAGAAGCAATTGCATCACGTAAAGCACTGCTGTTGGCGCTCTTTGATACCACGCTTCGTCTTCTCCATCCATTCATGCCGTTTGTAACAGAGGAGATATGGCAGTCGCACCCAGCAAAGGACGCACCAACGCTTATGGTTGCGAAGTGGCCTGCCTAGCAGTGCTACAATAGCGGAGTGATTACTCCTACTATTATTGGATACGCACTTATTGGTGGCCTCCTCCCGCCACTTCTTTGGTTGTATTTTCTTCTCAAGGAAGACTCGCGTTGCCCCGAGCCACGCTCAATGATTCTTGGAACATTTGTTATCGGTATGCTCGTGGTACCAGCAGTTATTCCTTTCCAGCGCTATTTCTGTACCGTACTTGGTTCGTGTAACCCACTACCAGATGCAAGCACACTCATACTCTGGGCAGCGGTTGAAGAGCTCTTTAAATACGCTGCAGTAGCAGCGTTCGTCTTGTGGCGTAAATCAGTTGATGAGTCAGTCGATTATGTCATCTACATGATTACCGCCGCACTTGGATTTGCAGCGCTTGAAAACACCCTTTTCCTTCTCGGTCCTCTTATGCAGGGACAGGTGTTTGAGTCAGTAGTAACCAGCAACATACGCTTTGTTGGCGCATCACTTCTTCACGTCGTTTCCTCAGCACTCATCGGTTTTGCACTTGGCTTTTCTTTCATGCACCGTCGCTTGATGCGCATCGTGCTTGTTGTGATTGGTGTTATCCTCGCAATCGCATTGCACGCAGGGTTTAACATACTTATACTTTCAGGAGAAGCGTCTGGCATGTTTCAAGCGCTCTTCACTGTGTGGTCCGCTGCAATCGTTTTCTTTGCTTTGTTTGAGATACTGAAATACATTCGTTATCGCCGATTACCAAAAAATACCTGCTAACTTTTAATTATCCATGAGTAAAAAACGATCTTTCCTTGAACGCCTCACTGGCTCTGTCGCACACGACGATTTTGACTCATTTGATGATGATATGCCTCGTGCAGAAGAGACCACGAGCACCATGGGTGCCGATCTTCCTGATGAGCCAATGGAAGGACAGCTCCCTGTTGATGTATATCAGACAGCGAGCGATATCGTGATTCGTGCCTTTGTTGCAGGGGTGCGTCCTGATGAACTCTCCGTTTCTATCAGTCGCGATATGGTGGTCATTGGTGGCTCTCGCGAAGAGCGTGAAGAGGCACACACTGCAGACTATTTCACCCGTGAACTGTTCTGGGGCTCTTTTTCACGTACGATTCTCCTTCCAAATGAAGTTGATGTTGAAAGTTCTTCTGCGCATGCAAAAGACGGTCTTCTCACCCTCATCCTTCCAAAATACGACAAGGGTCGTCAGACCAAGATTAAGGTGCGCGCAAACTAACGCACTTCAGTGAGGACCTCCTCAGGGAGTCCTGGTTCGATCGTAAACGGTATATACCCAATCACCTGCCCTTCAGGGGTAGTTACGGCAACGCGCCACCGTCCTTCTCGTGCGGTGGTCGAGGTCGAATAGGTGCGGTACCCACCATCACGACCTCCGGTAACAGGAAGCTCGACTTCACTTTTGGTAACCCACGAACCAGATGCTTCGTCAAAACGTTGCCATTTGTGAAGAATGTGTGTTGAGAATCGGGCTGGAGCAAAGACTGCAGAGAATGCATAGAGTGGCGTACTGGCGCTGTAGTGAATGGTTGGGGTGAGAAATGGCACAAGAGGTCGTGGTTCACCAGTGAGTGCATACTCTGTTCCCCGTCGCTCAATGGCGTGATAGATACCTTTGTCACTAAGAGAAAGTGGCAGTGGCGGGATAATGCCAAAGAAGTATCCAAGTTGAAGTACGACAACAATACCGAATGACCACAGCATGATTGCTCGTGGTCGTCCTTGTACACGCTCTTTGCCAACGAGGCGTATGAGCGCCAGGAATCCGAAGAGCAGAAGAACAGAGAGAACACTGCTCAGGATAAACACGAGACGGTTGATGGCGCCAAGGAGTATTGGAAGCGTGAAGATGATGTATGCATATGTGGTAAAGAACAAGAGGACAGACTGAAACACGAGCCGGCTACGGTATTTTGAGAATGCTTCGGTGCTAATAAACACGCCAATAAGAAGAATGATAAATGGCCATGATGCAACAAAGGATGCGCTTGAAGAGTACATGATAACGAGACCAGACAGCGCACCACCAATAAAGAACTGGGCGATAAGCGGAAAGAGTGTTGCACCGAAGGACACTATCTTCCCCGCTTCAGGGCGCTCACCAATAAGTGCATGCCCTATCAGTATGGCAGCAGCCGTTGCGCCAATGTAGGAACCAAGAAGAGTTGCAATTTGTGAGAGTGTTAAAAAGTGGAGTGTGAGAACATCGAGAATAAAACCACCGAGGAATACAGTGGCGCCAACATAGCGTTCATATCGGTATACAAAGGCGCGAATGGCTTGAAACATGTGCCCATTGTATCAGCTTGAAAACAAGAATTTATCGTACGGTGGTGCCTGGACCCAGGCTCGAACTGGGGACCTATTCCTCTTCAGGGAAGCGCTCTACCAACTGAGCTATCCAGGCGTTTCGCCATGATACCACAAGACGTTTCTCTCTTCATCTAGGGAGTCGGAAGGTTTTCGTAGGTACGTAACAGGTCCTGGAACTGCTCCATGCTCTGCGACATATCGCTTGGGGTTGCCATAGTTACGTTTGGAAAGTAGAGGCGCCAGATAAAGACAGGAACACCGAGGATGATTGCCCATACCAGTATTTTAAAAATGATACCTATGCGCGCATTGCGTCGCATCGTGTGGAGTATCTTGTTGTTGTCAGCAAGAAGTCGGTGGTTCTCCTCAAGGAGCGCTCGTATCTCTGGATCCATATGTTTTACAGTGTACCAGAGGCACCAAACGACACCTAGGCAGTAGCTAGGCACAGGGGTGGTGTAGAGTCTCTGTAGACAGGTATACAATAAAGGAGCAGGTAATCCCTGCCCCTTTATATGTCTAGCGTCGAGCAAACATTTAGAGAGGTGTTCGAGCAGTACGCCGACGACTTGTTTAGGCACTGTGCCTTACGCCTCTCTGATCGAGAACGAGCACTGGATCTCACACAGGAATCTTTCTTGCGTGCATGGGAATACGTCCGTAAAGGAAAAAAGATAGAGCAGTTCCGTCCATTCTTGTACCGCATACTGCACAATCTCATTGTTGATGAGTATCGGAAGCACAAAACGTATTCCCTTGATGCAATGCTTGAGAACGAGGAGACTGCAAATGCCGTGGAGTCGAAATTGTTGCGTTCTGGTACCGATATCGAGGAAGAGGCGTCAATTCGGTTTGATCATGACTTAGTGCTTCAGGCAGCGGGCCGTCTTCCAGAGATATATCGAACGGTTGTGCTCATGCGGTTTGTGGATAATCTCTCTCCTCGAGAAATTGCCCGCTGTATCCAGGAGAACGAAGATACTGTTTCGGTGCGTATCCATCGAGGTATCGGAAAGTTACGGGCTCTTCTTTCGTCACAGTAAATGAGGTAGAAATTTTGAGTAAATCATGGAATATCGTCAAACAGAGTCACCCGTAGAACTGCCAAAGTCATTTCAACTCTCTGAACAGGAGAAAGCAGGTATGCGTTTCGCCATTGAGGCACACATGGCTGCCCTTCCTCCAGGTCTTATACGGAGTAACTGGATGCGGTTTGTATGCATGCCAGCAGCAATGGCCCTTGTGGTCGTGTTTTTATGTGCGGGGACCTCGTATGCTGCATATGGCGCAGTACCGGGTGATTTTCTATACCCCGTCAAGATTCACGTGAATGAGCCAGTTAGGTTGGCGCTTGCTTTTACTCAGGAGCGTCGTGCACGGACGGAAGAGCGCTTTGCCACTCAGCGTGTTGCAGAGGCAAAAGAGCTAAAGGAGCAGGGTACGCTTGATGAGGAAACCGCGCACGTGTTGCAGAAAAGTTTTGAGACCCATACGGCCGCTGCTCGCGCCTATCGTGGTGCCGTCGTGGCTATCGACGAAAAGCCGCTTACGCCCCTAGAGATATACAACGCAGGGACTGAGGTGTCAGTAGACGTTGAGAAATCAACCGTTGTTCCAGCAGGAAAGAAAACATTGGCTCCCAAGGTGCCGTCCGTGTCTGCGCCTGCGCAGAAAGTAACGGCCTCGACTACTCTCGAGCTGGTTCCTGCTCTTGTTGCGTCTACCACCACTGAAGTCTCAAAGCAGGTGGAGAACACTCTCCAGGCGGTGATGGGCGATACTGTGTCGAACACAAAGACCGATACGGCTAGTGAGACGAATGAAGCTGAAGTACGTCATGACGATGCGACTGCCTCCACAAACCATCCAGAGAAGGAAGATCATCACGAAGAAAACGTGTCTTCTCTTGAGACGGTTACGAATGTCGTAGAAGAAGTACAAAAGAAAGTCCCCTCCCTTCTCCCGTGAGGCATATCTAGAGTTTGGTAAGTGTGTTGAGCATCTACTGTGAAAACTAAAATCATGTTGTTGATGTGATTGGTCTGTAAGATTTGCGCAGAGTCACTCGTCTTCATTTCACGTGAGCTTTAGTAGTAGATATAAGAAGACAGATGCTATGAACAAATACCCATACTTTCTTGCAGCCACAGTTGTATTCTCTGGATCAATTGCATTTCCAGCATACGCCGAGGTCGGTGTCGGGCTTGATACTACTGGCTCGGGAGTTCTGCGCGCCAACTCAGTGGTGCAGACAGGTACAGACGTCGACGTCTCTGTAGGTATTGGCAATCATGCTACTACCAGCGCGACAACCACCGTACAAGCGAAGACACAGGCAGACATTGTTGCATCGCTTCGTGCCAAGGATGATCGTGTCGAAGAGGTGATGGTGGCGAATGACGCCGTAGCGCTTACCTATCGCGTCGATGGGCGATTCCTTGGCTTGGTACACAGCAGTGTGCCAGTGCGCGTAGAAGTGGAGAACGATGGATCGGTTGATCTTGCGTACCCGTGGTACGCGTTTCTTTATTTTGGTCGTCCTAACGATCTTGAACAGAAAGTGGAGGCTGCCGTACAGGTAAACGGAGCCTGGAACGAAAACTCTTTTACAGTAGCGAAACGTGCTGAGATTATCGCTGATATCCACGCAGCCTTGAAAGCTAATGCAACTGCTGCCACCTCAGTGTCTGTCAATGTCGAGTAACTCACCGTGTTGGTTTCTCCACTGTTTAAAGTGATTGCCCCCAACTCGGCACGAGACACGTGCTGAGTTGGGGGCGTTACGATATGTACATAGCTTATATGGCTATACGTTGCGGAGGCGATGACTTCCCCTCTAGTTAAAAAGACCGCCACCAAAAGCCAAAGCGATACCGTCCTATGATGGTGCGGTGTATAGAAAGCGCGAGACCCTTTGAGCCAAGTGCCTCCCCTATTCTTCCCGCAAGGGAGCGCATGTAGGCACCTGATCCACAGGTGACAGAAAGAGTAAGTACTACAAATTTCCTATCTCCCGTCTGTACAAAGAAGTTCTCCCAACACGTACGTACTTGTTCGATGCGAAAGTCAGCGCCAAGTTCTTTTGATGGTTCGGTACTCGTAGGAACCTTTGCGAGAAATGCTTCTATGCGCGCACGAAGTTCTCCGGTGCTGATAGAACGCACGTTGCGTTTGCGTATGGTGTAAATTGTTTCTGCATGCGTTGGTATCTCGATATCCTGAAGGGTGCCACGAAGTGTGTGTAAAAAGAGCGGTGTGCCCTTGACGGTTTTTGAGGAGAATATCGGGTAGGCTCGCTCATGGGTACCGCGCTCCTTGCTAAGGATGGCTGACAGTACGCGTGTGTCTACGTGTGTTTCCTGCCCGCTATAGGTAATAAGTCCGAGGGCATCTCCCGTGTCACTCCCTGCGTCAAGGAGTATCTCGATCTCATATGCCTTATCCAGTCCGGTGTATGCCTTTTGCTTTTTACACTCATCTCCAAGAAGCACAAGCAATTTTCCCGAGGCCATGGGATCAAGCCTTCCCGCATATGAGGCAGGAATATTGGCATAGGTAGGATTCGCTCCTTTCCATGCCTGAACAGCCTCAAGCGGTGTCTGCCCTACGGGTTTTTCAAGTACGACGTACTTTTTCATGACGGTGTTGAAATAGAAAACTTTTTAGTATGGCTTGTAAGCCCAGAAAGAAGGGTGACGGAAGAGATAGGAACGTCGTAGTGTTGCGCAAGAAGTTCCGTCACTCGTTTTGTGGCCTTTCCTTTCTCTGGTGCAATCTGCACACGCACCTTAAAAGTATGCGGTGCAATTTCCTCAAGGTGTTCAGTTCGTGCGCCTGCTCGTACATTTACCGTTATCGTTTGCATAGGTAATTACGTATCCAAATTGTCTAGGAGAGACATGGCGTTAGTGTAGCACTCAGTTTTGAGAGTGGTGGTAGGATGCGGGTATGCAAAAGACCGTCGCAAAAGATACCAGTGTTGCGGGGCGGTTTGGTAACGGTCTTGCTTCTCTTCTCGCACAAAAGATACAAAAGACGTACCCATCATTTCCTGTCACGAAGTATAAAAAGTATATTGCCGCACACATAGCCGATGCCACCTACTCGAAACGGCTTCAAATACATGCCGAAGCGCTTCATGCATACTTGCCGAAAAACTACTCTATCGCAGTATCCATCTTGGTACGTACACTCGGTGAAGAAAATCCATACGAGACAGGCATGTTCAAGAACTATTACTGGACACTTCCTATTAGCAAGTTTATTGAGCTGTATGGGCTTGAAGATGTTAACGCTTCCCTATCTGCAATTGCCGAGCTTACCAAGCGTAGTACGGGTGAATACGCTATTCGCCCATTTCTAAAAATGTATCCCAAAAAAACTATGCAGATGATGAGTACCTGGTCTCGTTCAAAGAATTTTCACTTACGACGACTCGCATCTGAGGGGTGTCGTCCAAAACTTCCCTGGGCAACAAAACTCGATACGTTTATTGAACACCCCAAGCCCGTTTTCTCTATGCTTGCCCGCCTTATGAAAGACGACAGCGCATTCGTTCGTCGCTCGGTCGCAAACAATATTGCCGATTATCTGAAGGTCAATACACCAGTGGCAATTGCGTTCATGAGACCATATCAGTCTTCAATCCACCCGCATACTAAATGGATATTGAAGCACGCGACGAGACGGGTGAAAGTGTAGCGGAGGCGGAGAGATTCGAACTCTCGATACCTTGCGGTATGCCGCCTTTCCAAGGCGGTGCACTAGACCACTATGCGACGCCTCCAAGCGTGCTTGTACGTTATAGCAAAAAAACAACTATTCAGCACCTTGTGTTACGCAACAGAACGTAGACGCTGTATGCGTTCCTCCACCGGTGGATGGGTCGCAAACAAATTATGTAACTTTCCTTTCGCACTCTCACCAAACGGGTTGCCGATAAAGAGGTGGGCGGTTGCGTGAGAGGTGTAGCGCATAGGCTCTGTGTACCCACCTATCTTTTCAAGTGCCGAGGCAAGTCCTTCTGGATAGCGTGTGAGAAGTGCACCTGACGAGTCGGCAAGAAACTCACGACGGCGAGAGATGGCCATCTGGATAAGTTTTGCAGCAAAGGGCGCAAGCACGATACCGACAATAGCAAGCACCATGACTGCCGGGTGGACGTTCCGGTCTCTGTCTCCCCCAAACATACTTACCCGCAAAAAGAGATCAGCAAGAATCGCAAGGAATCCTGCAAGCACCACGGCAACCGTCATGATGAGCATGTCGCGGTTTTGAATGTGAGAAAGTTCATGCGCAATCACTCCCTCAAGCTCAGAACGGTTCATCATAGAAAGGAGTCCCGTGGTGACACACACGACCGCGTGCTTCTCACTGCGACCTGTGGCAAATGCGTTTGGTGCGGGGTCGGTAATGACATAGAGCTTTGGGAGCGGCAATCCTGCAGCAATACAGAGGTTTTCAGTAACCGTGTAGAAATCAAAGTACTCAGTACGTGTTGCGGGCTTTGCATGTGTCATTGAAAGCACAAGCTTGTCCGAGAACCAGTAACTTCCAACATTCATGAGGAGTGAGAACGCAACCGCAACATACAAAATCGTGCTATCGCCAAAATACTGCGCGAGTGCAAACCCAACCGCAATGACCATGACGAAGAAACCGCTCATAAGGAGCCATGTTTTATAGAGGTTTGCAGAGCGTTGATTGTAGAGAGTCATATACAGACAGTATAGCAAAACGGGCGGATTCCAGAGGAATCCGCCCGTGGGTGGCAGAGCACAGTGTGGGGTTAGGAAGTAGTCTTCCTAACCTTTTTCCGTGCAGTATCATTGCGAATGAGTTCTGCATCCATGTCTTGTATTGCTGAGACAATCCACGGACCAAGCGTTGTGCTTTCAATCGCTTCAATACACGTCACCCATTTGTAGTTTTCAAGGCCAACTATTTTCTCAGGCTCTTCTTTCCATTTTAGAAACTGCGCTGCGAAGGTGTAAAAATGGGATCGCACATCCCGTTCCTCATCATACGTCACTTGGTCATCTTTGAGTGTTAGTTCTCCAACACTCAAAAAAATATCACGCGAGAGAAACGTACGAAGTTTTGAACGGAGTACATTTACACCACCCGACAGCTTCCTATACGGTTTTGGTCGAAGCGGGATACAAACGTGTACGTCGGGGAAAAGGTACTCAGTGTCCCAGCGCAGAAGCAGGTATTCATAATATTCCACATCTTTTTCTTCATGTTTTCTGTACACGATACAGCCACAGAATAATTCAAGGGATCCTTTTGGGTTCAGGCTCGAGATTAACTTTTCAATTAATTCGTCTGTTACCACAAGATTACCCGAGGTGTTCATCTTCCACCTGCCTTTCCGGATGGGGGTTTGATTAGTCCGTCGGCAATCCTACTCTTATTCTGTGTGATAATCAAACAAAAATTCGCCGAGGGTGTCGGCGAATTTAGGCGACAGCGAGATATTCAATACCCTGAAACCCTTTTGCGCGTTCTTCGTAATACACGTTGGCATGTACGGTCTTGCCATGCGCAACCGCAGAGAACCACTCCCTGTCCGATTCAAGCATTTGCTCCGTTGGAAGCGCACTGATGTCGTACCAGCCAAACGTCATGTCATCCGTCTCTGGAATTGCCTCAGGAAGCATCCGTGTCTCTGCATAGAAGAGATGTACGGCAAAGTCCGGCATTCCCCCAGCGTAAAACGTGATAAGGCCGATGCGTTTCAGGTCTTCAGAACGAAGACTGACAACACCACCTGTTTCCTCATGTGTTTCGCGAATCACGCAACGAACGGGATCCTCAAGGTCTTCTGGCTCCATCTTCCCGCCAGGTCCGTTTAACGTGCCGATACCGATTTCTCCCCGTTTCTTGTGGCCGAGGAGAACCTTTCCATTTTGGACAATGATAGCAAGTGTTGCGGTTTTCATGGTGTCCTCCTTTCCATACTAATGCTACCCCTGGTTGTCATAAACACAAACGCCCCGTGGTGTACGGGGCGTTTGGTGACTAGAACGAAACGGTTACAGGGTCTTTGGCTGCCTGTTCGCTCTCCGCAAGTTCAAACAGCTCCATACCAGAGAATTTGAATACCTTTGCAATGATATTTCCTGGGAATGACTCAACTGAAATATTGAGGTCACGCACGTTGCTGTTATAGAAACGACGAGAGGCCTGTATCTTGTTCTCAGTATCAGCAAGTTCGCGCTGGAGTTCAAGGAAGTTTTGGTTTGCCTTAAGATCTGGATATGCCTCAGCAACAGCGAAGATTGATTTAAGAGCACCCGTGAGCATGTTTTCACTCTCAGCATGTTCAGCAACGGAGGATGCGCCCATAGCAGCTGCACGTGCCTTGGTCACATTCTCAAACGCAGTTGACTCATGTGCGGCATATCCCTTTACGGTATTCACAAGGTTTGGGATGAGGTCGTAGCGACGCTTCATCTGCACCTCAATGTCAGACCATGCCTCTTTGGCACGCATGAGACGCGCAACAAAACCGTTATATGCAAACACAACCCAGAGCACGAGCACGGCAACAATGCCAAGAATGATATACGTAGTCATATATTCTTAGTATACAACAATCCGCACCTGAAGTGCGGATTGTGTGATATCCCCATTGTGTAGGATTTCTTTAATATCCCATTCCCTCTTCAGGAGACGACTCTTTCTTTGGCTCAGGAATATCAGTAACGGCAGCTTCGGTAGTGAGAAGGATTGCAGCGGCTGAGACAGCGTTTTCAAGCGCGGTGCGGGTAACCTTCACTGGATCAATCACACCCTCTTTCACAATGTCATCGATGACTACATCATTTTGTACGTCATAGCCAGCAGACGCTTTTCCGCTCTGTACGTTCTTAACAATATCAGCAGCATTATCTTTTCCAGCGTTCTGGGCAATCTGGATGAGTGGTACTTCAAGAGACTCAACAACAATGTCGTAGCCAGTCTTTTCATCACCGCTCATGTTGGTTGCCATATCACGAAGTTTCTTGGCCACCTTTGCAAGTGCGGTACCTGCGCCAGGCACGATGCCTTCTTCAATAGACGCTTTGGTTGCTTTCACGGCATCATCAATCTTGTCCTTGAGATATTTCATCTCAGTTTCCGTTGCGGCACCGACACGAATGACCGCAACACCACCTGAGAGTTTTGCGATACGCTCCTCAAGTTTTTCCTTGTCGAACTTTGAGTCAGTGTTTTCAGCCTGTGCCTTGAGTTGCTTGATACGTGCTTCAATATCCGCTTTCTTTCCCTTGCCACCCACGATGGTGGTGGAATCTTTGGTTGCGGTAACACGAGATGCCTTGCCGAGC
>Ga0164241_10004925_pt1 | contig 12727 bp, 6 predicted proteins | sample OricomyardsoilBY_FD_108780 | JGI IMG/M metagenome (GOLD analysis project Ga0164241, IMG submission 108780) | Backyard soil microbial communities from Emeryville, California, USA - Original compost - Back yard soil (BY) | ecosystem: Environmental > Terrestrial > Soil > Unclassified | place: USA...
GTGATCCGGTCGCGCCAGGATCAGGCGCGCGCGCAATTGCGCTACGATTCGGGCGATTTCCACGCGGAGGCGCTGTTCACCTATTGGTGGAACCGCGAGAAGACGCTCGATCCCGCCACCTATCTGCGCGATGCGGCGGGCAAGCCCTTTTACGGCGACGCCGCCGGCAAGGTGAGCTTCGACGGCCACAGCTACACGCTCGACCCCAACGCGGTGTTCAAGCTCGGCATCGCCGACAAGGACGAGTGGCTGGGCGGGCTCAAGCTCGAAGGGCTGGTGGCGGGGTTCGCCGTGCGCGCCAACCTCTCCACCCTGCGCTTCGCCAGGCAGGAGAGCCGCAGCTCGAGCGGCTATCTGAACGGCATCGATGACGGCCCGGGCCAGGTGACACGCCAAGGCCCGACCGGATGGTATACCGGCGATCTGCTCGTCACGCGCATGCTGGGCGCACACGCCATCGCGTTCGGGCTCGACTCCAGTCTCTACGAAACCGACCAGTCGGTCCTGAACACCAGTGACTGGCGCACGGCGGCGGGCGCGACTCTGTCCACGCGCGCCTTCGGGCGGACACGCACGATCGGGCTGTTCGGCGAGGATGCGATCAGCCTTGGCGGCGATACGCTGCTCACGCTCGGGTTGCGCGCCGACTGGTGGCGCGCGTTCGACGGCGGATTGAGCGTACGCGCATCGAGCGGGCCGCGGGCGGGGCAAGTGGTGACGCAGCGCTACGCGGCAAGCACCGATGCGTCGCTCAGTCCCAAACTCGCGCTGCGCCACAGCTTCGCGGGCGGCTGGACCGCCGAGCTGAGCCTGGCGACGGCGACCCGCTTTCCCACGGTCGGCGAATTGTTCCAGGGCTCGCTCGACAGCGACGGCAGCTTCAACCCGAACAGCTTCGATCCCGGCCTGAAGCCCGAGCGCAGCCGCGACGCCAATCTGCTGCTGCGCCATCGCTTCGGCCCCATGACGCTCACCGGCAGCCTGTTCTATCAATGGATCGACGACGCGATCTTCAGCTTCGTCGGCTTCAACCAGAACGGCGTGTCGACCTCGAGCTTCAAGACTATCGATGCGACGCGGCAATATGGCGCCGAGCTGATCGCCGAGGCGAACGATTGGCCGGCGCGCGGAATCGATCTGGACGCCAATGCCGCCTGGCTCGATGCGATCACCGCACGCAACCAGGCCGATCCCGCCTCGGTCGGCGTGCAGTTTCCGCGCATTCCGCGCTGGCGGCTGAATGGCAACCTGCGCTGGCGGCTGGCGCCCGCGGTGCAGGCGGTGGTCGGCATGCGCTATGCCAGCCGGCCGAATACCGATCTCGACGGCCTGCAGCGCGGCGACACCTATGGCTACACGTCCGAGCTGTTCGCGCTCGACCTCAAGGCCAATGTCGATGTCTCGCAGACGCTGCGCGTCTCGGCCGGGGTCAACAACCTGACGAACGACCGTGCCTGGGTCTATCATCCGTATCCGCAGCGTACCTTCGTCCTCGAAGCGGGGCTGAAGCTGTGAGCGTCCACGCGCCGGGGACGCGCTGGTACAATGCGGTGTGGCGCTGGCATTTCTATGCCGGGCTGTTCTGCCTGCCGTTCGTGCTGTGGCTGGCGGCGACCGGCTCGATCTACCTCTGGCGCCCGCAGATCGAAAGCTGGCTCGATCGGCCTTACGATCATCTTCCGATCTCGGGTCGCGCCGCCGATCCCGAGGCGATCGTCGCCGCCGCGCTCCGCGCGGTGCCCGGTGCGACCTTCCATACCTACCAGCTGCCCAATGCGCCGGGCGAGGCGGTGCGCGTGATCGTCGCGAAGACCGGCGTCGAGCAGCGGGTCTATGTCGATCCCTATCGCGATCGCGTGCTGCACGTCGTCGGCGAGGAGCAACGGCCGATGCGGGTGATCTTTCACCTCCACGGCGAGCTGCTCGCCGGCGCGCTCGGCAGCTATCTGGTCGAGCTGGCGGCGTGCTGGACGATCACCATGCTGCTCACCGGCCTGTATCTCTGGTGGCCGCGCGGGCGCAAAGGGCTGGCGGGGGTGCTGTATCCCCGCATTTCCGGTTCCAGGCGCGTCTTCTGGCGTGATCTGCATGCCGTCGCCGGAATCTGGGCCTCGGTCTTGGCGCTGTTCCTCATCACCACCGGCCTGCCCTGGGCGAAGGCCTGGGGCTCGTATCTCGACGATATCCGCGCTGCGACCGGAACCAGCGACGGCCCGGTCGACTGGACGATTGGCGGCAAGGCGCCGGGCGAGGTGGCGATGCCCGGCGATCATGCGGGGCACAAAGGCATGGCGATGCCGGGCGGCGCCACGATGCGCCACGCCGCGCCAAAGCCCGGCGAGCTCAACCGCGTCGTGGCGGCGGCGATCCCGCTCGATGTCGCCACGCCGGCGATGATCGCGCCGCCCGCGGCGGGCGCAACCGGCTGGACCATTAGCTCGGATGCCGACGATCGCCCGCTGCGCAGCCAAGCGGTGATCGACGGCACCACCGGCCGCGTCGTGGCGTTCAAGCCGTTCGCGCAGCGCCACTGGATCGATCGCGCGATCGGCTATGGCGTCGCCGCGCACGAGGGCGTGTTGTTCGGGCTCGCCAACCAGCTGCTCAGCACCGCGACCGCGCTGCTGCTGATGCTGCTTTCGGTGTCGGGCGCGGTGATGTGGTGGCTGCGGCGACCGACGGGGCTGCTCGGCGCGCCGATCCCGCTCCAGCGTCCGCGCTTCGGAATGGTTCTGTTCGCGAGCGTCAGCCTGCTCGGCTTCGCCATGCCGCTGTTCGGCGCGTCGCTGATCGCGATGCTGATCGCGGAGCGCTGTATCCTGCGCAGGCTCGCCGGCCCGGCGCGGTGGCTCGGGTTGAAGGCGGCGCGCGCCGGATAAGAAAAGGGCCGCCGCTCCGGATGGAACGGCGGCCCCGAAAGGTCGATACGACAGGATCAGAACTTGAAGCGTGCACCCACGCGGATGAGATACAGCGAGTTCTGGACCGGGCTGATGAGCGACTGGTTGGGCGTCGCGACGCCACCGGTGCCCGAGTTGCTCGAATATTTGTATTGATCGCAGGCGGTACCGGTCGTCGACGGCGCGCCAGCCTTGGTGATGCACTGCACCTTCACCAGCGGCACCGTGTAGGAGAACGGCACCTGCTCCTGAATGCCCCACTTGCTGTCGAGCAGGTTCAGGAAGTTCTCGACGTCGGCGAACACCGAAATCCGCGACCGGCCGATGAAGGTCGGGATTTCCTGCTCGACGTGGAGATCGAGCCGGGTGCGCGTCTTGGAGTGATCGATGTTGCGCGGCGCCACCTGGCCGCGATATTTGCTCAGCACGGAGCCGTTGATGTAGTTATCGAGCGACGTCGCCAGCGCACTGTTGCCGTTCGCATCGAGGTCGGCATAGGTGACCTTCGGATCGTTGGTGCCGGTCGGGACGTAGAGCAGATAGCCCGACGTATTGCCAACCGTGCCGAAACTCGGGCTACGCCCCGAAGCGACTTCCGCCATCGTGTAGCTGAACGGACGGCCCGCCTGGACCGAGCCGAACAGCGAGATCTTGGTCTTGTAGTCGCCGAAGAACGCATGATCGAAATCGGCATGGAACTTGGCCTGCCATTTGATCTGGTCGTTCGAGATGCCGTAGGCCGAGATGTTGGGATCGTCGAACGCGGCGTATTTGTACAACGAGGTCGCCTGCGACGAGGTCGCCGGCGCATTGTCCTTCACGTTCTCATAAGTGTAGCTCGCGCCGATCGACAGGCCCCAATCCCAGGCCTTGTCGAAGCGCGCGACCGCGACATAGGACCGGCCCTTGTTGAAGTTGGTCAGGATGATGTCCTGCAGCGTGCCGACGCTCGAATTGATCGCCTCGTAACGCATACGGCCGTCGGGCGTCAGCATGCCGCTGGGAACCGATGCGGCGTCGTAGAAGCCGAGGCCGTTGATGGTGCTGGTGTAGAAGAAGTCGGCACCGAAATCCCAGCCGCTGCCCAGCGCGCCCAGATCGGCCTTGTAATCCGCCGACAAGGTTCCACGCCATTCCGACGGGATCTTGAAGTTCGGATCGAGCGCGTTGATCGTCGCGCTGCCGACCGGCAGGCCCTGGGTATAAGCAGCAACGTCAGTCGGCACCTGGCCGTTCACGTTGGTCAGCGCATCTTGGGCAATCTTGACCTGCTCCGGCGTTGTCGCCGCGATGCCGTTCAGCGTATAGCCCGTAGCCGTCTTCAGCACTGTCAGCGAGCGCGACAGCACGCCCGACTGGCCGAAGCTGTTGCCCAGATAGATGTCCGGATTGCCGGCGGCGAACTTGCCGAACCCGCCCGAGACGTGGATGCGGTCGGTCGGGCTCCAGTCGAACGACATGCGCGGCTGGAACACGCCGAGACCGTCATAGGTCTTGGTGTTGGGATAGCCCTGGCGCGCGAGGAAGCTCGGGTTGAGCGCCGGATGGTCGTGCCCGCCCCACAGGTCATAGCGCGCGGCGAGCAGGACGTTGAGGTCCGGCGTGACCTGCCAGTGATCCTGCAGGCCGAACACATAAGACATGTAATGGAAGTCGACCGCGGCGTCATTCGGATTGCCCGTGGTCGCGTTGTTGTAGGTGAACGAGGTCGCCGTCTTGTTGCTGTAATCGTCGACATTGTCGAAATACCAGACGCCAAGCGACTGCGGCACGAACAGGTTATAGACGTAATGCTGGTAACCCTCGGCCGTCATCTTGAAGTCATGGCTTCCGGCATTCAGGTTGGCCGCGATATAACCGCCCTTGACGTCGTTCTGCACCAGGTTGGCGTGGCGGTACTGGTCGGGGCCGAAATTGATCCGCGGCGAGCCGCTGTTGCACTGCGTCAGGTTCTTCATCGTCGTCGCCGTCGCGGTGGGATCGGTGCAGACGGTGAACATGCCGAAGCCATAGCCCTGGAGCGGCGTCGCGGGCTGCTTGTAGTTCTTGTAGATCGCACGGATTTCGGTCGAGAAATTGTCGGTCCACTGGCTGTTCAGGCGGGCGATGCCGGCGTGCAGGCGCTCGGCGCTCGAATAATAATGCGAGCGCAGGCCGAGCTGCGGGCTGCTCGAACTGGTGCTGGTATCATAGCTCGACGGCGTCACGTCATAAGCGTTGATCCAAGTCAGCGAGAGATGCTGGCGATCGGTGATGACGAAATCGAGCTTGCAGGTGACGAATTCGCTGGTTTGCGGCTCGCTGGTCACGATCGGGCCGGTATCGTAGCCGTAGACGTTCTTCGCGATATTCTGGACGTTCGTGACTTCCGCGCTAGTCAGGTTCGGAATGACGCTGGCATAGCCACCATCAGCCGGGCCGTCGGAGAACGGCGTACCCTGGGTCACGCGCTCGCCGGCGATCATGAAGAAGATGCGGTCCTTGACGATCGGGCCGTCGATCTCGCCGCCATAATCCTTGTTGGTGAAAGCGAGATTGACCTTGTTGCCGCGGATCTTGTCGCCGGTCAGGCCATCGTTGGTGTACGTGAAGAACAGGTTGCCGTGGAACTTGTTGGTGCCCGATTTGAGCACCGAATTGACCACGCCGCCCTGGAACAGACCGTAGGAGATGTCATAGGGCGCGGCCAGCGCCGAAAACTGCTCGATCGCCTCGAGCGGCACCGGGCCGCGCTTCGTGGGCAGGCCGTCCGAATTCAGGCCGTAGCTGTCGTTCACCGTCACGCCGTCGATGGTGAACAGGTTGAAACGCGGGTTCTTGCCGGCGAAGGTCAGCGCGCGGTTGTTGCCATAATCGATATCGACCAAGGGCGAGCGGCGCGCGAGATCGCGGATGTCGCGGTTAACGATCGCGACCTGGCTGATCTCCTCGGCGTTGAGCGTGGTCGCCGCGGCATTCACGACCAGGCCGGCGCCCTTGATCGACTTCGCGGTGACGGTGATTTCCTGGCCTTCGGTGGTCAGCGACACCGGCAGGTTATAGGCCGAGCTGAGCGAGGTGACGACGTCGGTCACCTGCGTATCCTGATAGCCGGGGGCCGAGACGGTGACGGTGAACGGGCCGCCGACGCGCAGGCCGTTCGCGGTGAAGGAGCCGTCGGCGCTCGACGTCACCGTCTGCGTGGTGTTCGAAGGAACGTGCAGGATCGTGACCGTCGCGTTCGCGACCGGCGCGCCATCGCTGGTCACGGTGCCGCGGATCGTCGCGGTGGTTTCCTGAGCCGACGCCGCCATCGGCGCAACGAGCGCCACTGCGGCAACGCCGATCAAAAGCTGATTTCGCATGAATTTCCCCTTAGCGAGCAAAGACGCTCCAGCGCGGCGATTCCCCGCCGTCGCAAAAGACCCTGTGCTATTAATATTGCGCTTGGATGACAGTCGAGTCCCGCGATCCGATTTGAGCATGTTCCCGGATTGTGCGTTGCAAAAAAGCAACGCAGAGCCACTGCCCTATCCCGCCGCCGCGACGATCGCCGCCCAGTCCGCCTCGGCGATGACGCGGACACCCAGCTCGGCCGCCTTCTTGAGCTTCGATCCCGCCCCCGGCCCCGCCACCACGAGATCGGTCTTGGCCGAGACCGACCCCGACACGCGCGCGCCGAGCGATTCGGCCTGCGCCTTGGCTTCGTCGCGGCTCATCGTCTCCAGCGTGCCGGTGAACACCACGGTCTTTCCGCTGACTTCCGATTCGCGCGACTCGAAGACGAAAGGCAGCGGCGTCACTTCGTCGAGCAGGTCGCTCCAGACCGCGCGATTGTGCGGTTCGTGGAAGAAGTCGGCCAGGGCATTGCCGACCGCGGCGCCGACATTCTCGACCCCGATATGCTCGGCGATCGCCTTGTCGACGCGCTGGCGGAACTTGTTCGGCTCCTCGGCCAGCGCCGGCGCCATGCCCTCGCGCAGCGCGATGATCTCGTCGGCCAGTTGCTCGATCGCGGAAAAGACGATGTAGCGCTTCAGCAGATCGCGCGCCGTGATCGCGCCGATATGACGGATGCCCAGCCCGAACAGCAGGCGCACCGGATCGGGTGCGCGCTTCGCCTCGATCGCATCGAGCAGATTGTCGACCGATTTGCCCTTCCACCCCTCGCGCCCGAGCAATGCGTCGCGATGCGCGGCGAGCCGGAAGATATCGGCCGGCTCGGCGATCCAGTTCAGTTCGAGAAACTCCTGGATCGTCTTGTCGCCCAACCCCTCGATATCGAGCGCGCCACGGCTGACGAAATGACGCAACCGCTCGTGTCGTTGCGCCGGGCAGATCAGCCCGCCGGTGCAACGGATATCGACCTCGCCTTCTTCGCGAACCGCTTCCGAGCCGCACCCTCCGAATTCCACTGGGCAATGCGTCGGAAAGGTCCAGGGCGCGCACGGTTCGTCGCGCGTCAGATTCTCGACGATCTGCGGAATCACGTCGCCGGCGCGTTGCAGTACCACGCGGTCGCCTGGGCGCACGCCGAGCCGCGTGATCTCGTCGGCATTGTGGAGCGTCGCGTTGGTGACGACGACGCCGCCCACCGTCACCGGCTCGAGCCGCGCGACCGGCGTCAGCTTGCCGGTACGGCCGACCTGGATATCGATGGCGCGCAAAGTGGTCTGCGCCTGTTGCGCGGGGAATTTGTGCGCCAGCCCCCAGCGCGGCGCGCGGCCGACGAACCCCAGCCGCGCCTGCCAGTCGAGCCGGTCGACCTTGTAGACCACACCGTCGATGTCGAACGGCAGATCGGCGCGCTCGGCCTCGATCGCCTTATAGGTCGCCAGTGCCTGGTCCAGCGTGCCGCCCGGCTGGAATTGCCGCGCGACCGGAAAGCCCCAGCGCCGGATCGCGGCGATCACCGCCGATTGCGTGTCCCCCGGCAGCGCGCTCGTCTCGCCCCAACCCCAGGAGAAGAAACGCAACGGACGCGAGGCGGTGACGCTCGCATCCTTCTGGCGCAGCGAGCCCGCCGCGGCATTGCGCGGATTGGCGAACTGGCGTGCCTTGTCGGGATCATCCGCCTCGGCGAGCAGCCGCGCGTTCAGTGCCGCGAATGCCTGTTTCTCCATGTAGATTTCGCCGCGCACCTCGAACAGATCGGGCGCGTCGCCAGGCAAGGTCGCCGGAATATCGGCGATGGTGCGGACGTTCGCTGTCACGTCCTCGCCGATCCGGCCGTCGCCGCGGGTGAGCGCCTGGACCAGCCGCCGCCCCTCGTAGCGCAACGAACAGGAAAGTCCGTCGATCTTGGGTTCGGCGGTGAGCGCGACGGGCTCATCGTCGGCCAGCTTGAGAAAGCGCCGCAAGCGGCCCACGAAGTCCTCGACCTCGGTCGCGTCGAACGCATTGTCGAGGCTGAACATCGGCCGCGCATGCGCGACCTTGGCCAGGTGCCCAGTGGGCGCGGCGCCGATCTGGCGGCTCGGCGAATCGGCGCGGATCAGTTCGGGATGCGCGGCTTCCAGCGCGGCGTTGCGCCGCATCAGCGCGTCATAATCGGCGTCGGAAATCTCCGGCGCGTCCTCGGCATGATAGAGCCGGTTGTGGCGCGCGATCTCCTGCGCCAGCCACGCGAGCTCCTCGGCGGGATCGGTGAACGTCATGCGCCCGTCTCTAGCAGGTTCGTTCGCGGGAGGAACGGCACGATCAGCCCGCCAGTTACCCGCGGTCACCACGGCCCGGAGCGCCAACGTAACCCGCGCGTTACGCCAGCCCCGTCAGCATTTCGCCACTCGCAACATAATCAAGTTAGGCGCTGCCCATCACGCGGCCTCCAGCAGCCGTCCGGCCTGCGCGCGCGCCTCGTCGGTGATGGTGGCGCCCGAGAGCATCCGCGCGATCTCCTCGCGCCGCGCGCCCGCGTCGAGCGCGGCGACGCCGGTGCGGGTGACGATGCCGTCATGGCTTTTGGCGATCAGCAGGTGGTGCCGGCCGCGCGCCGCCACCTGCGGGCTATGCGTCACCACCAGCACTTGCGCGCGCTCGGCCAGCCGCGCCAATCGCTCGCCGATCGCGCTCGCCACTGCGCCGCCGACGCCGCGATCGATCTCGTCGAAGATCATCGTCGCCGCGCCGCCTTCCTCGGCCAGCGCGACCTTGAGCGCGAGGATGAAGCGCGAGAGCTCGCCGCCGCTGGCGATCTTCACCAACGGCGCGAAGGGGGCACCGGGATTGGTCGCAATCTCGAACTCGACGCGATCCTTGCCCGCCGCGCCCCATTGCTCGACCGGCATTGCCTGCACCACGGTGCGGAAGCGCGCGGCATCGAGCTTGAGCGGCGCCAGTTCCTGCCGCACCGCGGCATCGAGCCGGTGCGCGGCGGCGAGTCGCGCCTCGGTCAGAGCATCGGCCGCCGCATCATAGGCGGCCGCGGCATCGGTCAGCGCGGTTTCGAGCGCGACGATATGCCCCCCGGCATCATCGATCCGCGATAACCGCCCGGTCAATTCTTCGGCCAGCGTGGCGAGAGCGTCGGGCGCGACGCGGTGTTTCCGCGCCAGCGCACGCAGGTCGAACAGCCGCGCCTCGTCGGCGTCGAGCTGCGCCGGATCGAAGGTCAGCGCATCGGCCGCCACATCGAGCCGCTCCTGCGCGATCGCGCCCTCGACGATCGCGCGGTCGAGCGCGGCGAGCGCCTCGCCCAGCGCCGCATGATCCCCGCCGATGCGATCGAGCGCGCGCGCCGCCTGGCGTAACCGGCTCAACCCGCCGTCCGATCCGTCGAGCAGGTCGGCGATGGTCTGGAGATCGCCGGCGATCTTCTCGCCGCGCTGCATCGTCGCGCGGCGCGTGGCGAGCGCCTCCTCCTCGCCCGGCTCGGGCGCGAAGGTCCGCAATTCGCCAACCGCGTGCTCGAGCCATTCGCGATCGCGCGCTACTTCGGCCAATTCGGCGCGCGCCGCGGCCAGCGCCGCTTCGGCCGCGCGCCATTCTCGCTGGGCCAGCGCCACGTCGCCGGTATCGATCCGCCCGAACATATCGAGCAAGGCGCGATGGCCGCGTGGATTGAGCAGCCCGCGATCGTCATGCTGGCCGTGAATCTCGACCAGATAGGGCGCCAGTTCGCGAAGCAATCCGGCCGAGACCGCCTGATCGTTGACGAAGCCGCGGCTGCCGCCGTCGGCCTTGACGATGCGGCGGATCATCAGCGGCTCGCCGGGCTCGCCGTCGAGGCCGTTCTCGGCGAGCAAAACGGCGATCGGCCCGGTCGCGTGCGGCATGTCGAAGGTAGCGGTGACGACCGCCTGCACGGCGCCCTGCCGGACCAGCGCCGCATCGCCGCGCGCACCCAGTGCCAGCCCCAGCGCATCGAGCAGGATCGATTTGCCCGCCCCGGTCTCACCGGTCAGCACGCCCAGCCCGGCGCCGAAATCCAGATCGAGTGCTTCGATCAGGACAACGTCACGAATGGCGAGCGCGGTCAGCATCGCGCAAGGCCATAGCGGCTCGCTGCGCGCACGCGAAGCGGCAAAGACAGGCGATCAGTTCGTCGGCGCGGTGGCGCTGCTGTCCTCGGGCGCGGGCGATCCGGCACCCGGCGTGGTCGGCTGTGCTTCGCCCTTGCCGGGCAGCGCCGGCGAGGTTTGCGGCGTGCCGGGCGTCCCAGGGGGCACTGCGAGCTGGCCGGCCTGGACCGGCGCGGTGGTTTGCGGCGGGTGCTTCTCGGTCAGCGCGTAGGCGTGCTTGTACCAGTCGCTGCCGGGGAAATTGGCGCCAAGCACCGCGGTGGCCTTGCGCGCCTCGCCAGGCACGCCGAGCGCGAGATAGGTCTCGGTCAGCCGCATCAGCGCCTCGGGAGTGTGCGAGGTGGTCTGATAATCGTCCACCACCTTGCGGAAGCGGAGCGTGGCGGCGAGCCACTCGCCGCGCCGCTCGTAGAAGCGGCCGATCTCCATTTCCTTGCCGGCAAGGTGATCGCGCACGAGATCGATCTTCAATCGCGCGTCGGAGGCATAGCGGCTGTTGGGATAGCGCCGCACCACTTCGCCCAGCGCGTCCAGCGCCTGCTGGGTGATCTTCTGATCGCGGGTCACGTCGCTGATCTGCTCGTAATAGCATAGCGAGATCAGATAATAGGCATAAGGCGCGTCGCGATTGCCGGGATGGACCGACAGGAAGCGCTGCGACGACTGGATCGCCTCGGTATATTCGCGGCCGAGATAGTGGCTGAACGCCGCCATCAGCTGCGCGCGCCGCGCCCATATCGAATAAGGATGCTGGCGCTCGACCTCGTCGAACAGCGCCGCGGCGATCTTGTACTGCCCCTGATCGAGCCGATGCTTGGCCGCGTCGTAGAGCGTGCTCACGTCGCGCGCGACATAAGGCAGGTCGGATTTGTTGCGGTTGCGCGCGCAGCCCGCAATCGGAAGGGCGAGGATCGCGATCATGGCGACAGCGAGCGGACGGAACGGGGGCTTACGCATAGGCCAACGCTCTTAGCCTAGCGTCTGCGGCACGAACAAATCCTTTTTCTGGCGGCTTCGCGGCGGATCGGTTGTGCGGTGCGGCGCGTTCGGACTAGGCGAATGAACGGACGAAAGGGATCGTATCGATGACCGCAACCTTGCTGGCCACGCGCCGGGTCGAAAAGCCGTGGGGTCGCCACCATTTGTGGCCGGGTTTCGCCGATCCCGCGAACGGGGCTCCGGCGGTGGGCGAGGTGTGGTTTCAGACCAGCGATGCCAAGGCGCCCGAACTGTTGATCAAATATCTCTTCACCAGCGAGCGGCTGTCGGTCCAGGTCCATCCCGACGACGAATCGGCGCGTGCGGCGGGCTATCCGCGCGGCAAGGACGAGGCATGGCTGATTCTCGCCGCCGAGCCCGATGCGACGATCGCGCTCGGCACCAAGGCGCCGATGAGCAAGGACGAACTGCGCGCGGCCGCGCTCGACGGCTCGATCGTCGACAAGCTCGACTGGAAACCGGTCAAAGCGGGCGAATTCTATTATTCGCCGGCGGGCACGATCCATGCGATCGGCGGCGGGTTGACGCTGATCGAGACGCAGCAGAACGTCGATCTCACCTATCGTCTCTACGATTATGGCAGCGATCGCGAGTTGCATCTCGACGCCGGCGTCAAGGTGGCCGATGCCACGCCGTTCCACCCGCTGCCCACACCAGCCGGCTCGACGCCTGATCGCACGATCCTCGCCGAAGGCCCGAAATTCGTCATCGAGCGCTGGCCCGGCGGTGATCGCGAGGTGACCCTGCCCGAAGGCAAAACCGGCTGGCTGGTCGTGGTCGCGGGCGAAGGCGCGGCCGACGGCGTCGGCTGGCGGGCCGGCGAGACGCTGACCCTTTCGGGCACCGCGCATATCACGGCAAAAGCGGGGAGCGACCTGCTGTTCGCCTATCCGGGCGACAAGCGGCTGTAAGAACAGGCGCCGACCGCCTAACCGGCGGCAGCGGCGTTGCGCGCCATGATCGCGGCGAAGCCCTCACGCATCTCCTTGCTGACCCGGCCGGCGATCGGCTGGGCGAGAACGCGGTCATAATAGGCCGCGACGTGCGCGCGTTGCGCGACGATGCTCCACGTTCCGGCCATCGGCTCGATGATCTGCGCCAGCGTGAGAATCGGCACGAGCGCGCAATCGGCCGCGCTTATCGTCGTGCCGGTGGCCCAGGCGCCGTCCGCGCGGATCAACCGGTCGAGCGCATCGAGCCCGCCTTCCGCCTGGCGCACCGCCGCCGCGACGACTTCGGGCGAATCGCCCATGCGGAACACCTTGTGGACCATCAGCGGGCGGAAGCCGGTGGCGATCTCCAGCGTGACGAGCGCGATCATCTCGCGCA
>Ga0164241_10004926_pt1 | contig 12724 bp, 13 predicted proteins | sample OricomyardsoilBY_FD_108780 | JGI IMG/M metagenome (GOLD analysis project Ga0164241, IMG submission 108780) | Backyard soil microbial communities from Emeryville, California, USA - Original compost - Back yard soil (BY) | ecosystem: Environmental > Terrestrial > Soil > Unclassified | place: USA...
CTCGCCGCGGTTTCGCGGTCGGAAACGACGAGACGATCATGCCTGCCCACCTCGTGTCGATCCCCTGCACGTAAGTGATCGAAATGATCCGCTGTTCAAACAGATCGGTGCTCTAGCGGCGACGGCGCCTTCACGCTTCGCCCTTCGGCTCGGCGCGCTTCTGGCGCTTCTTCCGCGTGCGCTCGTGGAGGCTCGTCGCTTCGTCGATGGAGTGCGAGGCCGTGATGCGATTGTCGCGCTTCGCGAGCTCGCTCAGGTGCGCATAGAACCGGTGCAGGGTCTCGAGCTCGCGCTCCGAGAGATCTTCGACGTCGACGAGTCGGTTGCTGGCGCCCTCGAGCGACGCGACGATCTCGTTGAGCTTGAGATGCACGGCTTGCGAGTCCTTGTTCTGGGAGCGCTGGATCAGAAACACCATCAGGAACGTGACGATCGTCGTGCCGGTGTTGATGACGAGCTGCCACGTGTCCGAGTAGTGAAAGAGCGGCCCGGTCACGAGCCAGACCACGATGACGCCAAGGGCGATGATGAAGGCCCACGAGCTACCGGTCGCTTGGGTGGCGCCCCGCGACATCCGCTCCATGAACGGGGGCTTGTTCGATTTCGTCGCCATGGGTTTGCCGTCCGGGTTGCGTCGGCTCGAAGTGAGCGCGACGACACGTTCGCTACACCATCGATCGGCCGGTAGGAATGCGAGGCCGAGGCGTCGGTCGTCACGACTTGGGGGCGATGGTCAGCGTCTTTGTCGCGGTGAGGCAGATTGCATCGGAGCGCCTTCGTCGTTTCCCACTGCGAGGGGGAAACCTGTGGAGCGGCTCGGAGCTTGCTTGATGGCCTGGCATGGCAGCTCGAAAAACCAGCAAACGCAAATACGGACCAAGCGCCTCGAAGAAGGTAGAGGCCGCGATGCGCGAGATGAAAGAGGGCAAGCTCCGGAGCGGTAGCTCGGGCCGGAAGGTGACCAATCCCAAGCAAGCGATCGCGATCGGTCTGAGCGAGGCGCGCAGCGCCGGCGGCAAGGTCCCCAAGTCGAAAAAGAAGGCCGCGGCGAAGAAGGCCGCGCCGAAGAAGTCGACGGCGAAGAAGTCGACGGCGAAGCGGAAGGCCGCGCCGAAGAAGTCGACGGCGAAGCGGAAGGCCGCGCCGAAGAAGTCGACGGCGAAGAAGTCGACGGCGAAGAAGTCGACGACGAAGAAGTCGACGGCGAAGAAGTCGACGGCGAAGAAGTCGACGACGAAGCGAGCCGCGGCGCCGAAGCGGTCGACCGCGACGACGGCAGCTCGCGCCGATCTCGCGACCCCCCAGGAGCCCGCAGAGGTCTCCCCGACGCCTGGCCTCTGGGAGCGCACGACCCAACGCGTTCACGACGGCGTTCAGGCGATCGCAGAGGCGCTGCACACCGGGCTCGTCGCGCACGATTGACGTGTCCGCGTCGCCGGGAAGGGCTCTCGTCGCGTGGAAGGCTCCAACGCTCGAGCTGGAGGGTCCAACGCTCGAGGGCCCAACGCTCGGCTTGGAAGGTCCAACGCGCGGCATGGGAGCTTCGCAGACGGCTGCAAATGCCCGAAAACAGGCGTGCGAGGCCCTTCAGGCCGTGCGTGGGGGCTCCCAGCGCCCTGGCCAGGGCGTTGGCGGCCCCGCGAATCGTCCATTGTTCGGGGTGCGAGGGCGTTACCGTCGTCGGCAATGGCCTCGCCGCTTCGCGATGGCGTGTACGAGCACCTGGTCACGCGACTGCTCGAACGCAGACTGCAAGACGTCGCGCCGTCGACGGCCGAGCTCGCGACGATCGCCGCGGCCGATCTGCCCGGATGGCTCGCGCGGCACCTCTCCGTGGAGATCGAGCGGGCCCTCCGCGACGCGAAGTCATCGGAGGCGCAGGTCGCGACCGCACACCATTTGCTCGACCAGCTCGGCGCGCTCGGCGCCGACGCGGCCGAGTCGGCCAAGCTCGTCGAGGATGCGAAAATCGCCGGCGTCGCGCGGGTGCTTCGCGCGCTCTATCGCACCGCCGCACCAGAGCGACCTACGACGCCCCTCTCTTCGTCCACGCTCCTCACCCGAACGCGCGCAGAGCCCTCCCTCGGCCATGAGCTGAGCCGCGAGATCGCTTGCGCCGATCGGATCGAGATCCTCTCTGCGTTCATCACGACCGGCGGCGTTCGCGCCGTTCGCGAGCAGCTCGCACGCGCTGCCCGACGCGGCGTCCGCATTCGCGTGCTCACGACGGTGTTCACCGGAACCACAGAGGTACAGGCGCTCGACATGCTGTCCTCCCTCGAGGGCGCCGAGGTGCGCGTCTCTTACGATGTTCGCCGCACCCGACTCCACGCCAAGGCTTGGCTCTTCGAGAGAGACTCGGGGCTCCACACGGCCTACGTCGGCTCTGCGAACATGACCGCTACCGCGCTCGGTCAGGGGCAAGAGTGGATGGTCAAGGTCTCGGCTGGCGATCTGCCTCACGTGATCGAGAAGTTCGAGGGCACCTTCGAGGGTCTCTGGAACGATCCGGAGTTCGAGCCTTACGATCCGCGCTCCGAAGAGGATCGAGCGCGGCTGCGGCTCGCGCTGCACACCGAGAAGACGAGCCCCGCTGCGACGATCTCGCGCTTCTTCTCGCTTCGGCCGCACGCCTTCCAGCAAGAGATCCTCGACCGTCTGCAGGCCGAGCGGCGGATCCACGGCCGATTTCGCAATTTGGTAGTGGCCGCGACCGGTACCGGCAAGACCATGATTGCCGCGTTCGACTACCTGAGCGAGTGCAAGAGCACTGACGCTCGTCCGCGCCTCCTCTTCCTGGCGCATCGGAAAGAGCTGCTCGAGCAGGCGCTCGAGACCTTCCGCCACGTACTCCGCGACGGCGCCTTCGGCGAGCTGATGGTCGACGGCCGCGTCCCCGAGCGGTGGGAATACGTATTTGCATCCATTCAGAGTTTCTCGAACGTCCTCGGCGATCGGATCGCGCCGGATCACTTCCCCTTCGTGATCGTCGACGAGTGCCATCACGCGCCCGCCGATTCCTATCAGCGAGTCATTCGGGCGCTCGACCCGCGCATCCTCGTGGGCCTGACCGCGACGCCGGAGCGCGCCGATGGCAAGTCGCTGCTGCCTGACTTCGGTGGTCGGGTCGGCGCGGAGCTTCGCCTCTGGCATGCGCTCGAGCGCCAGCTCCTCGTTCCCTTCGAATACTACGGAATCTCCGACCATACGGACCTTCGCAAGATCAAATGGAGTCGCGGTGGCTATCCGCAGGCCGAGCTCGACGCCGTCTACACCGGGAACCACGCGCGGGTCGATCTGATCGTCGAGCAACTCACGCAGCGTCTCGGCGATCCGCGAGGTATCCGGGCACTCGCGTTCTGCACCTCCGTCGCGCATGCCGAGTTCATGGCTCGCGAGCTCAGTCGGCGGGGCATTCCCGCAGAAGCCGTCCACGGCGAAACCGCTGGCCCCGAACGCGCCGCCGCCCCCGAGCTCCTGCGCACGAGAGACGTCAACGTCCTCTGCACTTGCGATCTCTACAACGAGGGCGTCGACCTGCCGTTCGTCGATACGCTCCTCTTCCTTCGTCCGACGTCGAGCGCCACGGTCTTCGTCCAGCAGCTCGGCCGTGGGCTACGCCTCTCGGAGGGCAAGACCACGTGCGTCGTCCTCGACTTCATCGGGCAGCACCGGAAGGAGTTTCGCTTCGACGTGCTCTACGCTGGCATTACGGGCCTTCCGCGGGCGAAGCTCGCGGGCGCAGTCGAGGAAGGCTTTCCGTTTCTCCCGAGCGGCTGCGTTCTCCAACTCGACGAAGTTGCCCGCACCCAGATCGTCGAGTCGCTCCGGCGCACGGTGGCCACGGCGCGCGCCCTCGCGCGTGAGCTCACCGAGCTCCGAGGTGCCAACGATCACATGCCGCTCGCCGACTTCCTCGCCGCGAGCGGACGCGAGGTGGAAGAGATCTACGACGCGGGCGGCTGGACCAAGGTGCGCGAGCAGGCCGGCGTGCTCGCCGACATTCCCACCGAGACGAAGACGCTCAGCGAGAGCTATGCGCGGATCCTTCACACCGACGACCCCGCCGTTCTCGCGCTCTGGAAGCCTGGCGGAATCCTCCGCGCAGCCGAAGACGTGCTCGATCGCACGCGTGTCACCATGCTCGAGCACCAACTTCGGCCGCGGACCGTCCTCGGCGATCCGTCGGAGGGCGCGCCGTGGCTCACCGCCGACTCGATCGCGGCCTCCGAGCTCGGCGAGGTCGCCGAGATCCTGAAGAACCGCATCGCCACGGCGAACGAGCGATACCCAGTTGCGACGTGGCCGCTCGCTCTTCACCGGCACTATCGCCGCCGTGAGATCGTCGCCGCGGTCGGGTACGTCAAGCCTGGAGACAAAGGCAATATCCCTCAAGGCGGGATCCTCAAGCTCGGGCGAGAGCGCCGCGAGCTGCTCCTGGTGACCCTCGACAAATCGGCTGCGTCGTTCTCCCCGACGACGCGCTACCGCGATTACGCGATCAGCCCAACCCTCTTTCACTGGGAGACCCAAGCCATCGCCAGCGTCGAACGTGAGTCCGGCAAACGGTACGTGGAGAGCCCCAAGAACGGCTGGGCCTTCTACCTCTTCGTCCGCACCGATCCCAAAGCTGCCTACGCGTTCCTCGGCGAGGCGCGGTTCGTCTCCGCCACTGGCGATCGACCGATCGGCATCACGTGGAGGCTCGAAGACGCGATGCCGGGCGCCCTATTCGATAGGTTCGCGTCGCTCGCGCAGGGCTGAGGCCGCGGGGGCGACCCGCCGCGAGTGGGTGGCAGGAGGTCCTCGCGGCCGCGAGGACCCCGAACGCCGCGCTATCGAACCTTGGCGGTATCGAAGTGCGGATTCTCGATCACGAGGAGCGCGTTGCCGAACGGGTCGAGGACGCCGCCGACCTTGATGCCGCCGCCGACCTCGTGCACCGCGTCGTGGAGCTTGGCGCCGAGCGCGAGCAACCGCTCGACCTCTGCCTCGGCGTTCGCCGTACCCCAATATGGCTGCGAGCCTTGCGTGCCGGGCGTTCCGTCCGGAACGAGGCCGAGCTCGAAGCCGCCGACCTCGAAGCCGACATAGAACGGCTCGTCGAAGTAGGGCGCGAGGCCCGTGACCTTCGAATAGAAGGCCTTGGCTGCTGCCAAGTCGGTCACCGGGTAAATCACCGTTCGGAGTCCGAGGATCATCATCTCTCCAGTGCCTCGGGGCCGGGAGCCATCGAAGGATGGCGGCGGCGCTTCAGCTCTACTTCGTATCGATTCGCAGCGGCGTGCTTGGCGAATCCCTGTTTGATGCCGCCTCCGCCGAGCGCGGCGAGGATGCCGACGCACGCGAGCGGCCAGATCGAGAACCTTGCTTCGTTTCCCGCCTCGAGGGAGGCCTTGGCCAAGAGGAACTGGGCGCCGAAGCCGAGCAAGACGACCCCCGCGACGACGAGAAGCACCACGCCGATGAGGAGGCTCCGGCGCGCGTCCTTGCGGCGCAGTCCGAGCTCGTACGCGTCGGTGTCCGAGTCGGCGCCCACGCTCATCGCCCGGGAGGGTACATGATCCGAGCGCTCTGCGAGCGCGATCTCGGTGCGTAGCGGCGCCAAGGGCTCACGCGCCGTCGCAAACGCATTACGGCAACGGCAGTCCGAGCACGTCGGCCGAGCGCATCGCGACGTAGAGCGCTTCGACCTTTTGGCGCGCCCAATCGGTGCGGCGCAGGAAGGTGAGGGTCGACTTCACGCGCGGGTCGATCGCGAAGCAGTCGATCGTGATGCGCTCGGCCATGGCCGACCAGCCGTTGCGCTCGACCAAGCCAAGGACGACGTCCTTCAACGTGATGCCGTGCAGCTCGCGCAGGAGCCGGCCAGATTCGTCGCGCACGTCGGGATGTCGCCGAAGCAGGTATTGGAACTCTTGCATGCCCCCTCGTCAGCCCATCAACCGCAGCGCCACGGCCGGGTGACGCGAGAGCGATCTCAAACGAGGCCGGTTCGCTCCGCGAATTGCGCAGTCACGGTCTTTGCCGCACCAAGCGAGCCCGCGATGCCCGACGCCATCGGGTTGGTCGCGCTCGTCTTCCTGACCTTCCAAGCCCAGCGCCCGTCTCCCGTCTGGGCGAGCTCGAGCAAGAGCTGCCCAGCTTCGGCGGTGAGCGCCTTGCCGTCGGGGGACTTCTTCCACTTGATCTCCACTTGGGTCGGCACCTTACCTTGGATGGCGCGACGCGCCGCGGATTGAATCCGGTCGGCGTCGTGATCGGCGTCCTCGTCTGCGCGTGCTAAACAGAGGCTCGCCCTCGAGCGATGGTCCATCGTCGCTCGACGGTCTTCGATCCGGCGCCGAGCGCGCCAGCGGCACCGAGAGGAGCTCATGAGCGCACCGCCAGTCACCGTCTTCTTCCACCCGCGACAGCTCGATCATCGCCCCGTCTACGAGTGGGCCTTCGGCGACAAGCTCGCGCATCCAGAGACGAGCGGACGGGCCGAGAACATTCTGGGCGCCTTGAACGCCGAGCCTACGGGCTTCACCGTGCGCACGCCGACGGAGATCCCAGAGGCGCTGCTGCGCACCGTGCACGATCCGCGTCTCTCGACGGTCTATCGGTCGGCGTGCTCCTCGGTCGAAGCCGGAGCTACGTATTACCCCTCTGTCTTCCCGAAGCGACATCAAAACAAGCCGGATCCTACGAACCTGAACCAGTCGGGTTTCTTTTGCTTCGACTCCGGCACACCGCTGACGTCGCTCACGTGGGAAGCCGCCGCGTGGAGCGCGGCGAGCGCTCTCGAGGCCGCACGCATCGTCCAAAAGGGCGAGGCGCGGGTCGCCTATTCCCTCTCGCGACCCCCAGGACACCACGCCTCGCGAGATCTCTTCGGTGGGTATTGCTATTTCAACAACGCCGCAGTCGCGGCCACGCGCTTCGAGGGTCGCGGGAAGCTTGCGATCTTGGACATCGATTTCCACCACGGAAATGGCACGCAGGCGATGTTCTACCGGGATCCAAACGTGCTCTTCATCAGCATCCACGGCGATCCGGCGACGTTCTACCCGTACTTCTCTGGCTACGCCTCCGAACGTGGCGCCGGCGAGGGCGAGGGCTTCACGATGAACCTGCCTCTTCCGACCGGAACGGACGGCCAGGAGTACGTCGGCGTGCTCGAGCGCGTCGTCATCCCGGCGCTGCGCACGTTCAATCCGGCCGCCCTCATCGTGAGCGCTGGCTTCGACACGTATCGAGACGATCCCATCGGCCGCTTCACCCTCGACACGGATGACTTCGCGCGCGTCGGCAGCGTCCTCGGCCGGCTCGCGCTCCCGACGGTCGTCGTCCAAGAGGGCGGCTATCGCGTCGACGCGCTCGGACGCAACGTCGTGTCGTTCCTGAGGGGCATGAGCGAGCGTTGACCTTCGCCACGGCGTCGAGCCCATCGGCCGACATCGAAAATTCGACCGCAGTTTCGGCGGTCGCGACGAGCTCGATGTTCTGGCGCAATTCGTTGGTGCTCAAACGAACACGTGTCGAATTTCAGTCCAATTTGCTCGATTTTCGTCGGTCCTGGGCAATGGCGCGTTGAATCCGAGGGCCACGCCGCCTATGGTCGTCCTTTCACCTCAAAACGGGACACACGCATGCAGGGATACGTAGACGACATTCGACCGGTCCCGACGAAGGAGAGATCCTCGATCGGCATCGTCGAAATCACCCTTGGCGCTGGACAGACCGTCCGGGCGGTCGGGGCGGTCTACGGGCTCGAGCACAGAATTTCGGGTGAAGGTTTCGAGGCGCTTCTCTTCCTGGATCATTACAACCAGCGGATTCGCGTCCTCGAGTACGAGGCGACCGACGTCGACGCGATGATCCTGGCGGTCCGCGAGCTCGCCGAGCTGAACGGCTTCGACAAGATCATCTGCATGGCGTCGCACGACGACTGGTTCACGTTCTTGCGTGCCGGCTACGTGCTCGAGGCGGTGATTCGTCACTTTCACAACGGCGCCGACGCCTACGTCGTCAGCAAGTTCCGGTCACAAGAGCGTCTCACGTCGGGGTCGCTGATGGAGGAGATCCTCCTCATCGAGCGCATCGTGCACGAACCGTCCGACGCAGAGCCCGTGAAGGATGTGGACGGCTTCGAGATCCGGCTCGCCCGTCGCGACGACATCCCCGATCTCATCGCGCTCTACACCTCGATCTTCGAGTCGTACCCGTCGCCGCTCATTCACGAGAGCTACCTGAGCACCGTGTTCGAGACCGACACGCTCTTCGCGGTCTGCACGCTCGACGGCGAGATCGTGGCGGCCGCGAGCGCCGAGCTGCATCATCGCGATCGAGCAGCCGAGCTCACCGACTGCGCGACGAAAAAAACGGCCCGGGGCCGCGGTCTCATGACGCGGCTCCTGACCCTCCTCGAGGGTGAGCTGCTCAGTCGCTCCTACGGCTGCTCGTACACGATGGCTCGCGGGCGCAGCTACGGGATGAACCGCGTCTTTTGCCGGATGGGTTACGAGTTCATGGGGCGCCTCGTGAACAACTGCGACATCTACGGCGCGTACGAAGACATGAACATTTGGGTCAAGAAGCTCGCTTGATGCGCGTTCGCGCGCTCTTCTTCGCCGCGATCGCCCTCTTGATCGTCCTCGTCGCCCGGCCCGCGCAAGCCGCGCCGGATGCCGAGGACGGGCCCGTCCTGGTCGTCGGCCTGACTGGCCAATACCCGCCGTTCAATTTCTTCGACGAACAGGGCGAGCTCTCCGGGTTCGACGTCGACTTCGCGCGAGCGGTCTGCCGCGAGACCCACCGGCGCTGCGAGTTTCGAACACTGCAGTGGGACGGGATCATCGGCGCCCTCTTGGCCGGCCGAATCGACGCGATCGTCGGCAGCATGGCGGTGACCCCGGAACGGTCGAAGGCCGTTCTCTTCAGCGCGCCCTATTACGAATCCGGTCCCGAGCTGTTCGTCCGAGACGGCGCGGGCGACGCGTCTCGGCCCGGGTTTGCGATTGGCGTCACGCTGGGCACCACCTACGAGAAGACGGTCCACGAGCGGTTTCCGAAGGCAGAGGTTCGCGTATTCAAAGGCGACGTCCAGGCGCTCGCGGATATGGGAGCGGGGCGCCTCGATGGTCTCGTGACGGATCGCCTGGTCGGCGCCTACATGGCCCGCAAGGCCGGCGTGGTCATGCGACCGGACGGCCCCCCCATCTACGAAGAGAAGATGGGCATCCCCGTCGCCCCGTCGAATACCGCGCTTCATGCAGAGATCGACGCTGCCGTGAAGCGCATCCGCGCCTCTGCGGAGTACGGCGAGCTTCAGAAGAAGTGGTTCGGTGAGTTGGACTCACCTGGCGCCGCGCCGGCGGCTGCGCCGAGCGTCGCGTTCGGACGTGCGGCCGGCCTCCTCGCGCATGGGCTGCTCGCGACGATTCTCGTCTGCATCGTGGGCTTGGGCTTGGGGATCCTCTTGGCCATCGGCGTCGCGGCAGCGCTCGTCTTTGGCGGCCGTTTGGCGCGCCCGCTCGCCGTGCTCGTCGACTTCATCCGCGCGACGCCGTTCATGGTGCAGCTCTTCGCGATCTACTTCGGCCTGCCGTCTCTCGGCTTGAAGGTGGACGCATGGACGAGCGCGGTCGCCGCGATCAGCATTCAGAGCGCCGCGTATCTCGCCGAGGTGATCAAGACCTCTTATGCGAGCGTGCCCCGGGGACAGCATCAGGCGGCGCGCGCGCTCGGACTGCGCCGAATGGAGGCTCTCCGTCATGTCGTGCTTCCGCAGATGATGCCCGTGATGAGCGTGCCGGTCCTGAACACGATCGTCGCGATGATCAAGGACTCGGCCATCGTCTCGGTGATTGGTGTCTACGAGCTCACCCTGCAGGCACAACAGCTCATCAGCGCGACCTTCCAGCCGATGGTCTATTACCTCGCGGCGGCATTCTTGTACTTCCTGGTGACGTATCCAATTCTGCTCGCGGGTCGACGGCTCGAGGCGCGGTTCAAGGCTCGGGGGCTGCTTCATGCCTGAAGAGCGCGCGCCCAAGTCCTCGGGCGACGATGTCCCCGTCCTCTCCGTGGACCGCCTCACGGTTCGGCGTGGCGCGAACCTCGTGCTCGACGCGATCTCGCTCGATGTCGAAGCGGGGACGCCATACGCGATCGTCGGCGAGAGCGGCGCGGGCAAGACCACGCTCCTATCGGTGGTGTGCGGGTTGCTCGAGCCGGACTCGGGAGAGGTCAAGATCCGGGGTCGATCGCTCGCGGGCCTGGAGCCGCGCGAGCGGGCCGTGCAGGTCGGCCTCGTGTTTCAGGATCATCAACTCTTCCCCCACATGACCGCGCTCGAGAACGTGACGCTCGCGCCCAGGCTGCGTGGCGCAAAGAACGCCGACGAGGCAGGGCGCGCGCTCTTCGCGTCACTCGGTCTGGCCGGGTTCGAGGGGCGCCGTCCGCACGAGATGAGCGGCGGACAAAAGCAGCGGGTCGCGATCGCGCGCGCGCTGGCGCTCGAGCCTCACGTCGTCCTCTTCGACGAGCCGAGCGCCGCGCTCGATCCGAAGACCACGCGAGACCTGGCCGAGCTGCTGATGGGGTTGGCGGACAAGCGACAGATCGTCGTCGTCAGCCACGATCAACCCTTCGTCGAACAGTGCTGTCCGCGCGGCGTGCGGCTCGAAAAGGGCAAGGTCGGCGTGCTCGGGGACGCGGCGGCCATCTTCGGCTGATCGGCGTCGGTCAAGACGGCTGAGATCCGACTGCAGGTCGGACGGCGAGCCCCTGCGGCGCCGGCCGCGCCTTCTCGCCGAGGTGCGTGTGACCGAACGCGGTCGCGTACTTGAGCCCGTAGCCGAGCGCGCGATCGAACCCGACATGGGCCACCCAGATGCTCGCGCCGAGGAGCATCGCGTGGGAGCCGACCGCGAGACCCATCGCTGCGAGCGCCAGCCCGGCCAGCGTGGTGTGGGCCGCGTTGTAGGCGGCGGCGCCGACCTTCGAATTGACCAGGTAGCCGAGCATCGAGAGATCGGGGAGTAGGAAGAGCGCCGCGAACCATCCCCAGGTGCCGCCGAGCATCGAGTACGCGACGCAGGCGGCCACAAGCACGGCGAGCCCTTCGATTCGGAGGACGATCGCGGGCCCGCCGCGGACGGCGGCGAGAGGGAGGGCGCTCGAGAGCTCGGGGAGGGTGCGCATCGTGGGTGCCTTTCGTTCGGCCGCTCCGTCGCGGCCATGAAGAGAGGATGCGCGCGAACCTGCCTCATTACGATTGTACAAATGTGTTCATCGGTTCATACAAAAGTGATGAGCATCGCCAAGGGCGCTCCGGACCCGCTCTCGTGGGACTTGCTGGGCGCCTTCCTCGCCGTGCAGCGGACGGGGAGCCTATCTGGCGCGGCTCGCGCCCTGGGCGCGGCGCAGCCGACCGTGCGGCGTCAGGTAGAGGCGCTCGAGCAGACGCTCGGGACGGTGCTCTTCACGCGGGCGCCCACGGGCCTCACCCCGACAGAGGCGGCGCGCTCGATGGTGCCCTACGTCGAGTCGATCGCGGCGTCCGCAGAAGCGCTCGTGCGAAACGTCTCCGCGCCTTCGACCGCCGAGCGTGGAACCGTGCGCGTGACGGCGAGCGAGGTCGTCGGCGTCGAGGTGCTGCCCCCGATCTTCGCGGAGCTGTCTCGTAAGCAACCGCTCATCGCCATCGAGCTGGCGGCGACGAACGACAGCGTCGACCTGTTGCGCCGCGACGCGGATGTCGCCGTGCGAATGACGCAGCCCACGCAGGGCGCGCTCGTCGCGAAGCGCGTCGGCTCCGTCGCGCTGGGCCTCTTCGCGAGCGCGAGCTACCTGGAAGCGCGAGGGACGCCGCGAACGGTGGCCGCCCTCTCGCACGAGCATGCCCTCGTCGGTCGCGATCGCGACGATTCGTTCTACGCGGCGATGGCTGCCGCCGGAATACGCGTGAAGAAGCGCGACTTCGCCTTTCGCACCGACAGCGACGTCGCCCAGCTGAACGCGGTGCGGGCCGGACTCGGTATCGGGATCTTCCAGGTGGCGCTCGCCGCCCGCACGAAGACGCTGCGTCGCGTGCTGCCCAAGCTGCGCTTCGATCTGCCGATGTGGGTCGTCACGCATGAAGATCTCCGCGGCTCGCGCCGCGTCTCCGTCGTGTTCGAGCACTTGGTGGACGCGCTGACGAAGTACACGCGGGCGCGGTAACACGCTGCCAGGACGTCGTCCTGACTCAACATTACAAAATCTGACAGTGGGAGATGATATCGATTCTTTCCATGTTGCACGGAACGGGTTGGGGCGTGGGGGCGGTCTTTGTCGCGGGGATCTTGTCGGGTTGCGGCTCTGATGTCGTAAACCCACCGACCTCCGAGACGCCTCCGTTCGTGTCGGGCACGCGGCTCCGTGCACGCGTGCTCGACGGTGGCGACGGTGCCGTCGTTCGGATTGGCTGGCAGGACACGAAGCTCGACCTGGCGTGTCGCTTTCTGACGGCCAGCGACGGCTCGACGCGGTGTCTGCCCGATTCGCGCGCCACCTCGGCTCATGTCAGCAATAGCGGCGTGGTGTACGCAGACGCGGAGTGTACGACGCCCCTCTTCGCGGCGTTGAAGAGCGACGTCCCGCCGTTCGTGGTGGGGGAGCCCATGATCCCGGAGGCGTGTGGGGCGCCGACCGAGTACACGGCCTATACGCTCGGCGCGCCGGTCGCGGCCCCGAC